>ENA-UZWV01012495-UZWV01012495.1-metagenome-genome-assembly--contig:-Day-3-1m-contig-12495_pt1 | contig 10661 bp, 10 predicted proteins | sample MGYA00260342_ERZ794902 | MGnify/ENA metagenome assembly ERZ794902
AAAATGAATTTGAATTTTATTAGCTATGGATCTCTTATCTGCTTCATGATACTCAGTAGAGTATCTTTTATCCTCACTAATTATCATTTTTTCTCTTAAAGCGTCGACTCTAGGATCTGCAGCTACATCATCTTCGTAGTCTTCAGCAACTAAGTCTCCCTTTATAAGACCTATGGCAACCATATATTGGAGGCAATGATCTCTATCTGCGGGATTGTTTAGCTCACCTACTTTTGAAATAATTCTTATAGCAGATTCATGAGTAGTGATTTCAACAGATTTAATTTCATCTAATCTATCTTTTATTTGAGGATGTAAAGTGACTGCTGCCTCTACTGCTGTTTGAGCATGAAATTCAGCAGGGAAACTAATTTTAAATAAAATATTTTCCATTACATAGGAGTTAAATGGCTGAGGAAGAGATAGCTGTTCCCCCTTAAATAAAACATCTTCAAAACCCCATACAGATGCAGATAAAACTCCTGGATAGCCCATTTCACCTGAGAGAGTAATCATTGCAAGTCTTACGGCTCTACTGGTAGCATCCCCTGCAGCCCAACTTTTTCTAGAACCTGCATTTGGTGCATGTCTGTATGTTCTTAGACTTTGGCCATCAACCCAAGCCTGACTTACTGCATCTTTAATTTGGTCAGAGTTACCGCCCATTAACTTAGTTACAAGTGCTGTTGATGCAACTTTTACTAAAACAACATGATCTAGTCCAACTTTGTTGAAGCTGTTTTTAAGTGCTAAAACTCCTTGGATTTCATGAGCCATTATCATGGACTCCAAGACTTGTTTCATTTTTATTGGCTCTTTTCCCTCAGAAACATTCTTTTGAGAAATAAAATCAGCAACTGCTAATATTCCACCAAGATTATCTGATGGGTGACCCCATTCAGCTGCAAGCCATGTATCGTTATAATCCAGCCATCTAATAATACAGCCGATATCAAAAGCACCTTTGATAGGATCTAATTTAAAATTTGTTCCAGGAACTCTTACTCCATGAGGAACTGAAGTTCCTTCAACTACTGGCCCAAGCATTTTTGTGCATGCTGGAAATTTTAATGCCAGCAAACCACAACCAATGGTATCAATAAGACAATTTCTTGCAGTATCTAATGCAAGTTCAGATTCAATTTGAAAATTTGAAACATAATCTGCAATTTCAGAAATTACAGAGTCATAGCCAGGTCTAATATTTAAATCAACATTTGAGGACATATTTTAGTCCCTATCTTCTATATCAACCCACTCAGAGCTTTCTACACCAATATAATCTGCGCTTGGTCTAATAATTCTATTATTTGCTCTTTGTTCCATGCAGTGAGCAGTCCATCCAGAAACTCTAGACATTACAAAAATTGGGGTAAATAATTTTGTTGGAATACCCATATAAAAATAAGCAGGAGCATGAAAGAAATCTGCATTAGCAAACATTTTCTTTTCATCTGCCATTACTTTTTCAACCTCTTCAGCAACTTGATATAAATCATCATTATCATGAAGTTTTGATAATTCTTTTGCGTATTCTTTAATAACTGCATTTCGAGGGTCTCGTATTGAATATACTGCATGACCGAAACCCATAATTTTCTCTTTATTAGCAAGCATAGATAATATTTTATCTTTTGCTTCTTCTCTAGAAGTCCAATTTTCAATTAATTCCATAGCCTTTTCATTTGCTCCGCCATGCAATGGGCCTCTTAATGAACCAATAGCAGCAACAACACATGAATGAATATCTGACATAGTTGAGGCACACACTCTACCTGTAAAAGTAGATGCATTGAATTCATGCTCAGCATATAAAACTAGAGAAACATCCATAACTTTTCTGTGAAGATCACTTGGAGTTTTTCCATGGAGTATATAAAGAAAATGTCCTGCCATTGAATCTTCGTCATTTACTAGATTAATATCTTCCCCATCATGAGAAAATTTATACCAATAAGTAACAATTGAAGGCATTGTAGCTATCATTCTGTTTATTGAATTCAGCTGATTACTAAAATCACCCTCAGGTTCTAAATTACCTAACATTGATGTACCGGTTCTCATAACATCCATAGGATGAGCTGTGGCTGGTATTTTTTGAAGAACTTCTTTCAATGATTGCGGGAGATCTCTGAGGCTTTTTAATAATGCTTTATATTCACTTAGCTCAGAAGAGTTGGGTAATTTATTATATAAAAGTAAGTAGGCAACTTCTTCAAAAGAAGCTTTTTCAGCTAATGTTTCTATCTTATGGCCTCTATAAGCCAAACCTTCTATTTGACCCACTGTTGATAGGGATGTTTCTCCTGCTACCTGTCCTCTAAGCCCGGCACCTTCTAACTTTTTAACCATATTATCCTCATATTCTAATTCTTATTTTTTATATAATTCATCTAGTTTTTGCTCAAAACTATGATAATTTAATCGCTCATATAATTCTTCTCGGGTTTGCATTATATCCAAGAGACCTTCTTGTGTCCCCTCTTTAGCAAGCGAAATGTAAACTTTTTCCGCGACTTGACTCATAGCTCTAAAAGCAGTTAATGGATAAAGAACCATATCAACACCAGCTTTAGCAAGCTCTTCTTTTGTGAATAAAGGTGTTTTTCCAAATTCTGTAATATTTGCAAGAATTGGTACTTTAATTTTATCCTTGACTGCTGAATATTCTTCAAGACTTGTTGCCGCTTCAAGAAAGATACCATCTGCACCATCTTCAACATAAGCTGAAATTCTATCAATAGCTCCATTAATTCCTTCTGATGCTACCGCATCTGTTCTAGCCATAATAAAAAAAGACTCATCATGTCTGCCATCGACGGCAGCTTTTATTCTATCTTGCATTTCTTCTTTAGAAACTAAGGATTTGTTTGGCCTGTGACCGCATCTTTTTTGAGAAACCTGATCTTCCATATGAACAGCAGCACATCCTGCATCAATCATGCATTTAATTGTTCTAGATATATTAAAAGCACCTCCCCAACCTGTATCAATATCCACAAGTAAAGGCAGAGATGAAGCATTAGTTATCCTCTTTGCATCTGTTAACACATCCTCTAACGATGTAATGCCCAGATCTGGCATACCATAAGAGGCAGCAGCGACACCTCCTCCTGAGAGATATATAGCTTGATGACCTGATTTTTCTGCCAATATTGCAGAATAAGCATTAATAGTGCCAGGAATAATAAGAGGATTATTCTCTTTTAGAGCATTTCTAAATTTTTGACCTGATGACATGGTTGGAGAATTATAATGCACATCAAGGCTGATTCCCAAATACTAAATTATCCGTAAAATTTTACGCCTCGAATAATTCTATCTTTATTATTCTTTCTTCTCCACCGATTTGTATCCCTAAGACTATAAACGCAACCACAATATTCTTGCTGATAAAACTCTTCTCTCTTAGAAATCTCAATCATTCTTGAGGAACCGCCTTGTTTCCTCCAATTAAAATCCCAATAAACAACATCTTCATATCTTTCGGCTGCCTTATGGCCGGAAGTGTTAATTTGATTCATATCTTTCCATCTAGATATACCAAGTGTTGTTGCATAAACACTAAAATTATTTTCTTTCGCAAACAAAGCAGACCTCTCAAACCTCATATCAAAACATTGAGTGCAGCGTTTACCTCTTTCTGGTTCATCTTCAAGGCCTTTAATCCTTTCAAACCAATTATCTTTATCATAATCTGCATCTATGCAATCAAAACCAAGTTTTTCACAAAATCTTCTATTTTCATTTTTTCTAATTTCGTATTCTTCCACAGGATGAATATTTGGATTATAAAAAAATACAGTGGTCTTAATATCTGAGGCTGCTAGGGCTTCCATGATTTCGCCTGCACAGGGTGCACAACAACTATGAAGTAATAACTCAGTACCCTCAGCAGGCATTTGAAGCTTAGGCCTTTCGTAGTTATCTAATGTTAATTTATCGTTCATTTAATAAACCGTGAATTTTCTTTAATAGCATTTTCTAAATCATTGTAATCATGAAAAGAGGGTATATCTGGATAGCTTGATGAAATTTTATCAGGTGCATTCATAAAGAATCCTTTTTCAGCAACTTCAAACATTTGTATATCGTTATAAGAATCTCCTGCTGCAAGACATCTATAACCTATAGATTGAAATGCAGTAATAGCTTGTTTTTTTGCTTGCTTGTGACGCAGCTTATATGAAATAACTTCATCATTTTCTACTTCTAAGTTATGACATAAAAGTAAAGGATGCCCCATTTTATCCATCAAGGGTTTTGCTATTTCATGAAAGGTATCAGAAAGAATAACAACTTGAAAATTTTGCCTTACATTATTTAAGAATTCTTCAGCTCCTTCTAGAAGATCTAATTGAGCTGATGCTTTCTGTATATCTGATAATTTTAGATTATGTTTTTTCATGACATCCAATCTAAAGTTCATCAAGTCAGAATAATCAGGAATATCGCGAGTAGTTTTATTAAACTCATCTATGCCTGTATTTAATGCAATCTGTTCCCAAATTTCAGGAGTAAGTGTTCCTTCCATATCAAAACATACTATTTCCATGATAAGTCCTTTTATTTATTTTTTATTCCATAGGGAACATGTCCCGATGCTGTTGATTGTAAAGCGTCCATGATATGTTTTTTTTGATCATCAAAAAAGATGTCAGCCTCAAAAGATTTAAGAAAATGTTGCTTAGACATACCTCCTAAAAATAAAGATTCATCAATCCTTACACCCCACTCCCTCAAAGTTTTGATAACTCTTTTGTCAGATGGAGCAGACCTTGCCGTTACAAGCGCTGTTCTAATAGGACATTCATTTATATCAAAATCATTTTGTATCTTGTTAAGCTCAACTAAAAAAGATTTAAAAGGTCCCTCTTTGAGTGATGAGGTTGCCTTAACTTCATTTTCTATAAATGCATCCAATCCCTCTTCATGAAAAACTTTTTCAGAATCATCCGAAAAAATTACCGCATCACCATCAAAAGCTATCTTTAACTGTTCGTTATTTGATTGCATATTATTTTCACCATCTCTTGAAATAATCGTTGCAGCAGCAACATTACTTTCAATTGCTAACTTAACATCTTCAAAACTACTGGATAAAAAAAGGTGAACTCCAAAATCTTTAACATATCTATGGGGGCTCTCGCCGCCGCAAAAAGCAGCCCTACTAATATTTAATCCATGTGATTCTATAGAGTTTCTAATTCTAAGACCTGTATCGGATGTATTTCTTGATAAAAGGATAACTTCTATTCTTTCTCTATCTTTATAAAACGAATTAATACTTAGAATTTTTTTTACTAGGCTAAAAGCCTCTCCAGGATCAAGTGTTTTGTCTTCATTGGCTATTTGATATTCTTGATAAGAATCTAAACCTTCTTTTTCATATATTTCATGACTTTCATCTAGATTAAATAATGCCCTTGAAGAAATTCCTATTATTAATTTTGACTGATCATTCATAATTTTTCTTGATTTAATTTATATTCTGGCATTATACTGTATAAATATATAGTATAATTTAGACAATATGAAAGATATAACACCTCAACAACAAAAAGTACTTGATTGTGTTCAAGTTTACCTTAATAAAACAGGATTTCCGCCAACAAGAGCAGATATATGCAGAGAATTAGGTTTTAAATCACCTAACTCAGCTGAAACACACCTCCGTGCTTTAGAGAAAAAAGGTTTTATTGCAATTGAGAGTGGAACTTCCAGAGGGATTTCCATTATAAATCCAGAAGTTACTATTGAAGGCGACGAGTATCCAATCGTCGGACTCGTAGCGGCTGGGTTGCCAACACTAGCAAGCGAGAACGTTGAAAAAGTTTTAAATTGCCCTAAAGGTTTTTTTGGATCTGACTTTGACTATTTTTTAAGAGTTCGAGGTTTAAGTATGAAAGATGCCGGAATCATGGAAGATGATCTGATTGCTGTTAAGAAGACGCAAGAAATAAGAAATGGAGATATTGTTATTGCTCGTATTGAAGATGAAGTAACTGTTAAATACTTTCAAAGAAGCGCTCCAAATATAGTTCATTTAAAGCCAGCAAATAATGATTTTAACGATATTGAAATTAATCTAGAAGAAACAGAATTATTTATTGAAGGTAAAAGCGTAGGATTAATAAGAGAGAATTAATGCAGAATTACTGTCTTTTTTGAAAGTCTCTCTTTTTGGCCATCGAAAAATTCATCAAAATCACTGACACTTCCACTTACGCTTTCAATACCAGCTCTAATCATCTCTTTAGCAACAGCTAATTCTTGACCTTGAAGAAATTCTTTAGATTCAGCTGAGAAATCAATTTTCACAATTGGATTATCATGATCGTCTGACCTTCTTAGAACAATACTTCCGTCAGGTAATTGAGCTAATTCTAAATAATTTGACATTTTTTCTCCGTATTAATAAAGCTTAACACTCCTCAAGAGTTTTGCGAAGCAAGAGCATAAACCTTTTATATTTATCTAATATCAAATTTATTTTTTTCAAGTTAATTGAATCATTTGATGCGATAATTGATGCATTAATTGGGTTCAATAACTTCTCTTTAGTAGAATTAATTAGCAAAAAAATTCCATCTGAATTTTTAAATTCATTATCTATAATATTTTTTATTGCTGGCTCATCTGCAAGAAAATTCCATTTGGATTGACAGTTTAATTTATTAAGTAAAATGATATCTATATTTAATATTGAGCTTATATCCAATGCTAAGAAATCCAGGCTTTGCTCAAGAGATAATAGAAATAAATGTATATTATTTTTATCTTTACTTGATTCACTGAAATCCAAGTTGGCATGAATGTCTTCACATATATCTAAATATAAATTAACTAGCTCTCGCGAATTCACTTAATTTTTAAGTTCTGGACCCATTCACCGTTATCAAATACAGCAGTCCATTTGGTTTTTTTACCATCTTTTTCTGAAGCCAAGTAGTGTATGTCATCAGTTTTATTGTATCTAATTACATATGGATTTCCGTCTCTGTCTTTTTCAGGAGCGCTTATTAAATATGAGTGTTTGTCTGTTTTGGGTAAGAATCTACAAGCTTCTAATATCTCAGAGGCAAGTGTATTAATTTCTGAAACTTTAGGAGCTCTCGTCTCTCTGTTTTTGGGATATTTGCTAGCAGCTAAGAATAATCCCTTCATACTGTCTCTTAATAGATAATGGTCTTCGCATTTAATACATGCTAAGTCTGGAATAGATATAGGCTCCATCATTAATGGTTTTGGTTCTCCATTCCTTTGCAAGGCTCTTGTTGCACCACAATTATCATTAAGGCAACCAAAATACTTACCGAATCTTCCAGTCTTCAATTGCATTTCTGAACCACACTTATGGCATTCTAGTGTTGGACCATCATAACCCTTTATTTTAAATTGACCTTCTTCTATGTAGTATCCATCGCAATCAGGATTCTTTCCACAAACATGGAGTTTGCGACCCTCATCAATAAGATAATTATCCATGCTCGTATCACATTTATCACATCTTCTCTTAATCATTAAGTTTTCAGCTTCTTCATTGTCATCCACGCTAATGGCCTCATCACCAGAAACTAAATTTAAAGTCTCTTTGCACTTATCATCACCTAAGTTTTGATATCCAGAACAGCCTAAGAAAACTCCATTTGAAGAATTTCGAATAACCATATTGGTCTTTTCACAAGCAGGGCATGTAATATTTGTTGAAGTTGGCTGATTACCCCTCATACCATCTTCATCTGAAGCTGATATTAGATCTTTTTGAAAAGCACTGTAGAAATCATCTAAAACATTTTTCCAATTAAGCTCACCTCTTGCAACACTATCAAGATTATTTTCTAAATTTGCAGTAAATTCATAATCCATGATGTCATCGAAACTTTCTAACAATCTTTCAGTTACAATGTGTCCAATTTTTTTTACAAAAAATCTTCTATTTTGAATTTCAACATAACCTCTGTCTTGAATGGTAGAAATAATATTTGCGTAAGTCGAAGGTCTCCCTATTCCTTTCTTCTCTAATTCTTTAACTAAAGCAGCTTCGGAAAATCTTGCTGGAGGTTTTGTAAATTTTTGTTCGAGATTTATCTCACTTAAATCAAGAGCATCGCCCTCCAATAGTGGTGGCAAGATATCATCACCATCTGATTTAAAAGGTTGTGAAATTTTAGTAAAGCCATCAAAGATAACCTCTCTGCCTCTAGCAGAGAAAGTATATTTATCAAAATTAATTTTAGCTGAAGTTGATAAATACTCAGCATCAGGCATTTGAGAAGCTATGTATTGTTGCCATATTAATTGATAAAGCCTTTTTTCTTCTTCCGTTTGATTCATTAAATCATCAGCCGTTAAAAAAGCATTTGTAGGTCTAATTGCTTCATGAGCCTCTTGAGCGTTTTCAGTACTTGAATAAATTCTTGGTGCATTTGTAAGATACCTTTCACCCAACCTTTCACCTATGAAATTTCTTGCATCTTGGATAGATTCTTTACTTAGACTTGGAGCATCCGTTCTCATATAAGTAATATGTCCTGCTTCATATAATTTTTGAGCAACTCGCATGGTTCTCTTAACCCCATAGCTAAGCTTGGTACTTGCTGCCTGTTGAAGTGTAGATGTTATAAAGGGAGGTCTAGGTTTTTGTTTGAGAGGCTTCTTAACGATTTCATTAATTGTAAGGTTTGAATTTTGAATAATATTCTCAATATGCCTTGCCTCTTCCTCTTGTAACAAAGGATCTGATTTCTTTCTATTTAAGCTGAATGGGATTATTAAATTATCCTTTTGTAAATTCATAGAAATTTCCCAAAATTCTTCAGGAATAAACTCTTGTATTAGTCTTTCTCGTTCATCAAGGACTCTTAGTGCAACTGATTGAACTCTTCCAGCTGAGAGTCCTCTGGCAATCTTTTTCCACAAGAGTGGAGATAATTCAAAACCAATAACTTTATCTAAAAATCTTCTGGCTCTATAAGCCTTAACCAAATCTAAATCTATTTCTTTTGGATCAGCAAATGAGTCTAAAATTGCTGTTTTTGTGATTTGATTAAACCGCACCCTTGAATAATCATATTTCTCGGGGCCTAATGCTTCTTTTAAGTGCCAGGCAATTGCTTCTCCTTCTCTGTCTAAGTCAGTTGCTAGATATATATGCTCAACACCTTTTGCTGCTTTGCGAAGAGCCTTAATTACTTTTTCTTTTTCAGGAATTATTTGCCAATCTGCAGCCCATCCATTGTCGGGGTCAATGCCCATCCTTCGAATTAATCTGTTTCTATCATTTACAGCTTTAAGTCTTGCTTTCTCTTCAGGAGCAATGTCTTTAGGGATAGTTGCTCTTTTAGAATTTGGTGAGGCTTTTTTTGGCAAATCCCTAATATGTCCCACGCTTGACTCAACAATAAAATCCTTCCCTAGATACTTAGAAATTGTTTTAGCTTTTGCTGGTGATTCAACGATTACTAGTGATTTTGCCATAATAAAAAAATGTGTTCCTTTTTAGAAATACCACTAATGATGATAGTTTGACAAGACTTTTTTAAAAATTTTTGAGTAAGTTATTAATTTCCATTAACTCATCAAGCCCTTCATTTTCCTTCCACATAAATGAAATAGATGCATTTGAAAAAATTATCTCTAGAACATATGGAGATAAGTTTTTTAACTCATTTTGTATTTCATTATAATCATCTGAGTACTTCAACTTGAGTGGAGAATACAAAATTAATTCCTCTTTGTCTCTAATAAAATGCGCTTCTTTCAAATTTGTTTTATTTTTTATCTGGTAAATCATGTTATTTAGATCTTTATTTTTGAATAAATTTTTACCAATTGAAGACGAAGAAATCTTGAATCCAAGCTTGGATGCATCCATTCTTAATGTTGCAATTTTTCTAGATGACTTAGACGGAATTGCAAAACTTACTGTGCCAATAAGAAAGGTTATAACTATAAAAATGAGTACATATTCCATATCTTATTTAAAGAAGAATATCTTCAACAATTTTTGGACCTTTAACTATAAAGCCAGTATAAATTTGAACCAAAGAGGCTCCTGAAACAATTTTTTTATCATAATCAGATTTGGACATAACTCCTCCAGCTCCTATCAAAGTTAGATCTGGGTATAAATCCTTAATGTTTTTGAGTAGATCAGTAGACTTATTCATTAACGGAGCGCCAGAAAGTCCTCCTTTGACTAATTGATACTTTTTATCTTTTAGTTCATCTCTATTTATGGTGGTATTGGATACTATGAGCCCACTTAATGATGACTCTTCAATGATTCCAGCAATAATTTTAATTAGCTCAAATGATTCATCTGGAGATATTTTTAAAAAAATAGGTTTTACAAAATTTATTATCTTTGCTTCAGTCTGAATAGAACTAATTAGCTTTTTAATATTTTCTTCGCTATGCAAATCTCTAAGGCCTGGTGTATTTGGAGATGATATATTAATCGTTATATAGTCAGCTACGTGGGCAACCTTTCTGAGACACTCCAGGTAATCATCGATTCTTTTTTGATCTGCAGATTCTTTATTTGCACCAATGTTTACACCCACGACTCCATTATATTTTTTGTTATTAAGATTTTTAACAAGATGGTCTATTCCTTTGTTATTAAATCCAAGCCTGTTAATTACTGCCTGTTCTTT
>ENA-UZWV01005762-UZWV01005762.1-metagenome-genome-assembly--contig:-Day-3-1m-contig-5762_pt1 | contig 10642 bp, 6 predicted proteins | sample MGYA00260342_ERZ794902 | MGnify/ENA metagenome assembly ERZ794902
GCAGGTCCGAAGCCAATTATATGAATTTCTTCTGCCTTAGTCACATCCTTATAGTTAAAGTTGTAGTTTGAAAACTCAGGTATCTTTTCTTTGATATAGACAGCTACTTTATAATTGAAGACTACAGATGATTTTCTTGCGTCAATAGATTTTCGAAGAATTTTAATACCTGAAATGGATTTCTTGTCTAAATCTAAAATACGAGATGCTTTTATTAAGAGGATGTCCTCTTTTTTATCTTCATTAATAGCTATTCGAAGCTGCAGCTCTTTTATCATAAAACAAAATTACTTAAATTTTATTGAATGAATTAAGTTTCTAAATTCTTAAATGAAATAGCAATTAATTATCTTTGCAACGCAAAAATAAAAATCAAACTATGAATTCATACGATGTAGCCATAATCGGATCAGGTCCTGGAGGATATGTTGCAGCCATTCGTTGTGCACAACTAGGAATGAAAACCGCTTTAATTGAAAAATACAATACTCTTGGTGGTACTTGTTTAAATGTAGGATGTATTCCTAGTAAGGCATTATTAGATTCGTCTCATCATTATGATGACGCTATGAGACATTTTGAAGATCACGGAATTGAAATTTCCGGTGATGTGAAAATTAGTTTGAAGAAGATGATTGCACGTAAAGATCAAGTAGTATCTCAAACAACAGCAGGTATTGATTTTTTAATGAAAAAAAATAAAATTGATGTATATAATGGTTTAGGAAGCTTTAAAGATGTTACTCACATTACTATTAGTAAAGAAGACGGATCTTTTCAAGAAATTGAAGCAAAAAACACCATTATTGCAACTGGTTCTAAGCCTTCGTCGTTGCCTTTTATTACTGTAGACAAAGAGAGAATAATTACATCAACAGAAGCTCTTAAGCTAAAAGAAATACCAAAACATTTAGTTATTATTGGAGGTGGTGTTATTGGTTTAGAATTGGGACAGGTATATCGCCGCTTGGGGGCAGAGGTATCTGTAATTGAGTTTATGGATCGAATTATACCAACTATGGATAAAGCTCAAAGTAAAGAATTAACTAAAACCTTTAAAAAGCAAGGTGTGAAGTTTTTACTTTCTCACAAAGTATCAGGAGTTGTAACTAATGGAGATCAGGTTACTATTACAGCAATGGACAAAAATGATAAAGAAATTGTCATTACTGGTGATTATTGTTTGGTCTCAGTTGGGAGAAGACCCTACACCGATGGTTTAAAAGCAGAAAATGCTGGAGTAAAAATAAACGAAAGAGGACAAGTTGACGTAAATAAATATTTGCAAACTAATATTTCGAATATTTATGCTATTGGCGACGTGATTAAAGGTGCAATGCTAGCACACAAGGCAGAGGAAGAAGGAGTCTTTGTAGCAGAGACAATAGCAGGCCAAAAACCACACATCGATTATAATTTAATCCCTGGTGTAGTATATACGTGGCCAGAGGTAGCCTCTGTTGGAAAAACTGAAGAGCAGTTAAAAGAAAAAGGTATTGATTATAAGGCTGGACAATTTCCAATGCGTGCATTAGGTAGGTCCAGAGCAAGTGGAGATACTGATGGGTTCGTAAAGATATTAAGTGATGCTAGTACCGATGAAGTATTAGGGGTACATATGGTTGGTGCTCGTGTAGCCGATTTGATTGCCGAAGCTGTAGTAGCTATGGAATTTAGAGCTAGTGCAGAGGACATATCTCGTATGAGTCATGCGCATCCTACCTATGCAGAAGCAGTAAAAGAGGCTGCATTAGCCGCTACAGATAATAGACCTTTACACAGCTAACTAATAATTGATTCATTTGTTTTTTCTTCTATATGTTTCTAGGGAAATCAGGTATTTTTTTTTTAAATATATTTTATAATAAAGTTATTTCATAAAAAATAATTAATGAGATTAAAAAGAAAATATAAAGTTTCATTAACTGAAAATTTAAAGAATAAGTTACTTTATTGGTCGAAAAAATTTGAAGAAGTAGTTTGGTTAGATTCTAATGATATAAATAATTCTTCAAAATATACTGCTATACTTGCTGTAGATGCTTTTACAGCTATTAAAACTGATTGTTATCAAGCCTTTAAGAAGTTAGAAGACTACCAAACTAAAACCAATGACTGGCTGTTTGGTTACCTTACCTATGATTTAAAAAACGATATTGAATTACTGAAATCTAGTAATTTTGATGGTTTGCATTTTCCAGATTTATATTTTTTCCAACCTAAAAGAATATTTCTTTTTACGAATACTGAGGTTGAGATTCAATATCTTAACTGTATAGAAGACGAATTGGTAACCGATTGGGAAAATATTTTAAATCAAGATTATAAAGCCTATAAATTTAAAAATAAATCAACTTTAAAAATTATTTCTAGGACTTCAAAAGAAAATTATTTCAATAGGCTTGAAAAAATACTAGAGTACATACACCGAGGCGATATTTATGAATCAAATTTCTGTCAAGAATTTTATTCAGAAAATACTAAAATAGATCCTTTAAATACTTTTATATATTTAAATAAAATATCAAAACCGCCTTTTGCAACTTTCATGAGACTAGGAAATTTATACGCATTGTCTGCTTCTCCTGAACGATATATAAGTAAAAATGGTAACACAGTGATATCTCAGCCTATAAAAGGTACCGCTAAACGCCTTAGTGATAAGATGGAAGATGAAAAGTTACGTCTGCAATTAGAAAATGATCAAAAGGAGCGAAGTGAAAATATCATGATTACTGATTTAGTTCGAAACGATTTATCAAAATTTGCTAATAAGGGTTCTGTTAAAGTTGATGAACTTTGTAAAATATATAGTTTTGAACAGGTACATCAAATGATTTCTACGATAACTTGTCAGGTTGATACTAGTATATCACCTGTATGTATGATTAGAGAAACTTTCCCAATGGGGAGTATGACGGGAGCTCCAAAAATTTCTGCAATGAATATTATTGAAGAATTAGAAGATTCAAAACGAGGTCTCTATAGTGGTGCAGTTGGTTATTTTAACCCTCGCGGAGATTTTGATTTTAATGTAGTCATAAGGAGTATTCTCTATAATACGTTGAACAATTATGTAAGTTTTTCTGTAGGAAGCGCAATAACAGCTAAATCGATTCCAGAAAATGAATATGAAGAGTGCTTAATTAAAGCAAAAGCTATGAGGGAGGCTTTAGAAAATTAAGTCAAACATTTTAAGTAGGAGCTATGATGTTTTATATATTTGCTTTTTAGAAAAGAATTACATTGTTAGAAACTGTAAAATGTCATATTGAAAAAAACTTTCCATTTCTTATTGGTAAAAAAATATTGGTGGCCTGCAGTGGTGGAATAGATAGTGTTGTTCTTGCTAGAATATTAAAAGAGTTAAAGTTTAATATTTCATTAGCCCATTGTAATTTTTCATTACGAGGAATAGAAAGCGATGAAGATGAAAAGTTTGTTATTTCAATTGCAGACAAATTATCGATTCCTATTTTTAACACAAAATTTGACACAAAACAATTTAAAGAAATTAATAAAGTTTCTACTCAAATGGCAGCTAGGGAACTTCGCTACCATTGGTTTGATGAGCTTTGTAAAAAACATTCATTTGATTTTATTGCGACGGGTCACCATTTAGATGACGAAATTGAAACTTTTTTAATTAATTTAACTCGTGGTACTGGAATAAGAGGGCTTATTGGTATTCCTGAGACAAATCATAAAGTTATTCGTCCACTATTGATGATATCCAGAAATGATATTAATGAGTATGCAATCAAAAACAATATTACCTGGAGAGAAGATCTTAGTAATACGGATACTGATTATTTAAGAAATAAATTTCGGTTAAATGTTATTCCAAGTTTAAAACATGCCAATACTAATTTTTTAAAAGGATTTCAAAAAACAACAACGCATTTGAAGACTAGTTTATCTCTAGTAAATGACTATATGGAGTTAATTAAGAAATTAGTTTTTATAGTAAAAGAGACAAGCATTGAAATAGATATCTTAAAACTTAAAGGTCTGCCAAATACTAACTATTTGCTATACGAATTGTTATTTCCATATGGATTTACAAATTGGGAAGATATAATTGATTTGCTGGATGCTCAAACAGGGAAAAAAATATTTTCAAAGAAATATAGATTACTTAAAAATAGAAATTTTTTGATTTTAGATCAGAAAAGTCAAATTAACATTGAAAGTCATTTTTATATAAATGAAGGAGATAGAATATTGAAAAAACCCTTGTGTTTATCTATTAATAAAGTTGATACAATATTAAGTTACACACCGAACAATCTATATCTAGATTTTGATAAATTAGTTTTCCCTCTTAAATTAAGACCATGGGAAGATGGTGATTATTTTTTTCCTTTTGGTATGAAAGGAAAAAAGAAATTAAGTAAGTTTTTTAAGGATGAAAAGTTATCTTTGATTTCGAAAGAAAAAATTTGGGTTTTGTTATCGGAAAACAATATAATATGGGTAGTTGGTATGCGATCTGATGAAAGGTTTAAAGTGGACGATGAAACAAAAAACATATTAAAAATCACCTATTCAGAAAAATAAACTATGAAAAAGTTAATGTTATTATGTAGTCTTTTATTTGTTTTATTTAATTCAAATGCACAGGATATTTCGCTGACGGGTTCACAAGTAATTGGTGAAATAAAAAATCCTTTAAAATGGGAAGGTAGCGTAAAAAAAATAGCAGATCTTGAATATGAAATTTCAGTTACTGGATTTATTGATGATGGGTGGCATGTATACTCTCAGTTTACTCCAGAAGATTTAGATAAAGGGTTAGGACCTATTCCGTTGTTTATGGATTTTAAACTAGCAGATAAAAATTATACTCTTAATGGTCCGTTAATCGAGAGTGAAACTCAAAGAGAATACAGTAAAACTTGGGGTTTTGATGAGGTCTTTTTTGAAGAAATGATGGTGTTGAATCAAAAAGTTAACCTAACTAGTTCAACGATTAAAACCATAAAAGCCATTTTATATTATCAAGTTTGTATAGATGTTTGTTTAAATGAAGAACGTTATGTCGTTTTTGATCTAGCAGCTAACAAAGTTTTTTTTATAGATAATTATGACGAATGGGATACCTATAATTCAGTAGAAAATTATAAAGAAGAACTGGATGTTGTAGCTAAAATTGATAGCACCAAAAATCCAAAAACTAGAGGGCTTTGGACTATTTTTTTTATTGCTTTTTTATCTGGCTTTGCAGCTTTACTAACTCCTTGTGTTTTTCCAATGATACCCTTAACAGTAAGTTTTTTTACTAAACAAAGTAAAAATAGAGCAGCAGGAATAAAAAATGCTGTCATGTATGGAGTATTTATAATCGTTATTTACGTTTTGTTGGGATCTGTAATAGTTGGGCTTTTTGGAGCAGATTCTTTAAATGCTCTATCTACCAATGTTTGGTTCAATGTAATTTTCTTTTTGCTTTTAGTTGTTTTTGCTATTTCTTTTTTAGGAGCTTTTGAAATTGCTTTACCCCAATCTTGGTCAAATAAAGTAGATAGCCAAGCAGATAGAGGTGGAGTGTTGGGAATATTTTTTATGGCTTTAGCATTAGCTATTGTTTCTTTCTCTTGTACGGGCCCAATAGTTGGCACTTTGTTAGTTGAATCTGCCTCAAAAGGAGGAATTGCTCCAATTGTGGGGATGTTAGGTTTTTCCCTAGCTATAGCCTTACCATTTGCTTTATTTGCTATGTTTCCAGGGTGGATGAATTCCTTGCCAAGATCAGGTAGTTGGTTAAATACGGTTAAAGTTTTTTTAGGATTCTTAGAACTAGCACTTGCATTTAAATTTTTATCGAATGCAGATTTAGTTCTCCAACTACATTGGCTTGAGAGAGAAGTGTTTTTAGCAATTTGGATAGCTATTTTTGGAACTTTAGCATTTTATTTATTTGGAAAAATCAGATTACCCCACGACGGAAATGAAAATCATATTTCTGTAGGGAGGTTATCTCTAGGCTTATTAGTATTAGCTTTTACCATCTATTTAATACCAGGAATCTGGGGAGCTCCATTAAAAATAATCAGTGGGTTTCCTCCACCAATGAACTATAGTGAAGCGCCGTATGGTGTAGGTTTTACTAAATTAGGTTCTGCTGGATTGGCTAGCAAAGACTCCATGCCAGATGGCGCCGAATTAGGACCTCATGACATTGTAGCGTTTAATAATTACGAAACAGGTTTGATGTATGCTAAAAAGGTTAATAAACCTGTTTTAATTGATTTTACAGGATATGCTTGTGTTAACTGTAGAAAAATGGAAGAACGAGTATGGGCAGACTCTGAGATTTTAAAAATTCTTAATAACGAAATAGTTTTGATTTCTCTATACGTTGACGATAAACGTCTATTACCAGATAATGAGCAATACACAAGTAAAACTACAGGAAAAAGAATTACATCCATTGGGAATAAATGGAGTGATTTTCAAATAAAAGAATACCAAGCCAATGCGCAACCGTATTATGTTTTGATGGATTTACAGGAGCAAAACTTAAATACTCCAATAGGTTATACTCCAGATGTCGATAAATATAAGAATTGGTTAAATGATGGGCTTGATAATTTTAAATAAACACTAGTTTTATTTATTGACTATGTGTTCTGATACAAAAGGGGGTTAAATTTCTACATTAACGAAAAAATGATATATTTAACCACCAAATTATAATAAATTGAAAAACAGATTACTTTTTGTGTTGTTATTCTTGCCTTGCACTATTTTTTCGCAAGAATTCCCGCCAATAAGTTTTTTTTCAACTGATGTATACCAGGCTGAAAATCAAAATTGGTCTATCTCACAATCTTCAAACAAGAATATTTATTTCGCAAATAATGCTGGGTTACTTGAGTTTAACGGTGCTCGTTGGAAATTATACGATTCTCCAAATGAGACGATTATCAGGTCTGTAAAAGTTGTTGGTAAAAGAATTTACACAGGTAGTTATATGAACTTTGGATTTTGGGAAGAAAATATTTTTGGACTCCTCGAATATAAATCAATCACTGAAGAGCTAAATATTAAATTAATTGAGGACGAACAATTTTGGAATATTATACAGATCGAACATTGGACTTTATTTCAGTCTCTCAATAGAATTTATATTTTAAATAATAAAAATAACTCATTACAGACAATTCAATCAGAGTCCACCATAACTAAAATGTATGCTGTAAATGAGTCTGTTTATTATCAAGAATGGGGAAGAGGTATTTTTAAAATAGAAAATGGTAAAAGTAAATTGATAACAGATGATAAATTAATAGCTAATACCATTGTAAATAACATGTTTTACAATAATGATAAGTTATTGATTTTAACAGATAAAAGAGGTTTTTTTGAGCTTAAAGGTGACAAATTAAAGTCATGGAATTTAACTCAAAACAATGTACTAAAAAGCGTAAATGTTTATAATAGTATTCAATTATCAGATGGTAGTTTTATTATAGGAACTATATCTGATGGAATTATTTACCTGAATAATACGGGAGATTTAATTACTCAAATCAATCAAAACAACGGATTAGGTAACAATACAATTTTGTCTTTATTTGAGGATATTGATAAAAATATTTGGTTGGGATTAGACAATGGAATTAATTGTCTTGAGTTAAATTCAGCTTTTAAAATCTACCGCGATAATAGTGGAAATTTAGGCTCAATATATACGATTCAAATTGAGAATAATAAGCTATATCTAGGAACCAATCAAGGCTTATTTTACAGAGAAGTCAATTCTACTTCAGAATTTGAATTAATAGAAGGTACTGAAGGGCAAGTTTGGATTTTAACCAAATTAAATGATGAATTGTTTTGTGGGCATAATAACGGAACTTATTTAATTAAAAATAATAGCGCTAAACTAATTTCTGATATTCAAGGTACTTGGAATATAAAGAAAATTAATGGTAGGAACAATTTACTGTTACAGGGAAACTATAATGGCCTAAATGTTTTAGAAAATAAAAATGGATTTTGGAAATTTAAAAATAAAATTGAAGGATTTGACAACTCTTCAAGATATTTTGAGTTCATTTCGGATAACGAAGTTATTGTCAATCACGAATATAAGGGAATCTATAAAATTAATATCGACACTTCATTTACCAACGTAGTCAAAATATCAAAAGATTCAATTATTAAGGGACATAATTCAAGCTTATTAAAGTACAACGATGAAATTATTTATTCTTATAATGAAGGAGTTTTTAAGTATAATAAAAAAAATAAGAATTTTATAAAGGATACTTTACTGAGCGATTTTTTTAAGAATGATGACTTTATTTCTGGTAAACTCGTTTACGACCCTATTAATAAATCTTTATGGAATTTCTCTAGGTCATCCTTAAATTACATAACTCCCGGTAATCTGAGTGAAATTCCTGATTCAAAAAGTATAGATATTAATACACTGTCCAGAAACGGAGTTAGAAGTTATGAGAGTATTATTTGGTATCAAGATAATAAGTATATCCTTGGAACCTCTTCCGGTTATATAATTCTTGATTTAGATAAATTTAACTCTCCTGATAAAGAATTATATATTAATACCATCGAAATAAATGAATTAAATAGTAATCAAAGGCTTGTAGATAAAAGTAAAAATGGCTCATTTAATTTCAATGAGAATAATATTTTATTTTCTTTTAATGTAAATAATTATGAAAAATACATCGAAACTAATTATCAATATCAATTAGAAGGTTTATATGATAATTGGAGTCTTTGGTCAACTGAAAGTAGTATTCAATTTAAAAATCTCCCATTTGGAGAATATAATTTTAAATTAAGAGCTAGAGTTGGAAATAAAATTCTAAATAATACAGTTACCTATAAGTTTAAAATTAAACGTCCGTGGTATTTATCAAATTATGCGATCATATATTACTTATTTTGTCTTATTCTTTTTTCGTTTCTTATGCACACCAGCTATCGCAAATACTACAAAAAGCAACGAGAAAAACTTTTACAAAAGGCAAAACAAAAACTAGAATTAAAAAGTTTTGAGAATAAACAGCAAAAGCTCAGTTTCAAGAACAAAAGCTTAAAACAGGATATTGAAAATAAAAATAGAGAACTTGCATTATCTACGATGTCTCTTATTAAAAAAAATGAATTTTTAAGTAATATTAAAAGTGAATTAAAAAAATTGCCAAATAATAAAGATTTAAGTTCTGTTATGAATATAATTGATGAAAATATCAATTCTTCAGACGATTGGAAAATGTTTGAAAAGGCGTTTAATAATGCTGATAAAAAATTCTTTAAAAAAGTTAAAAAGCAACATCCTGAGCTTACATCAAATGATCTTCGACTTTGTATGTATTTGAGAATGAATTTGAATTCAAAAGACATAGCTCCACTTTTAAATATATCTCCAAGAAGTGTAGAAATAAAAAGATATAGATTGCGAAAGAAATTACAACTTGAAAGAGAAATCAACTTAAATGAGTACTTTATCAACTTAAATTAATCACAACATTTATTTATTTTACTACAACATTCATACAACATTTGTACTTTTTAATAAATAAATAACTTTTTTGTTAGTAAGTTTTTTTTTTCGTTAACCCCTATATAATCCTATCTTTTTAATACTGCAACAACCTGTCATTACCAAGAAAGTTGTTGTATGTTTTTTGTATATCTAAATTTTATGTTTTTAAATTATTTTCAACTTAATTGTGGTAAATAAAATTAAAGCAATGAAACAAATCTATTTAATTATTACTTTTTCATTAATTTCTTTGTTAGGATTTTCTCAAACAATAGAAATTTCAGGTAATATATCGGATGTATCAGGACTTCCTCTGCCGGGAGTCTCTATCATTCAAGTAAACACTAATAATGGTGCAATATCAGATTTTGACGGATTTTTTACCATTAAGGGTGTTACAATAGGAGATCAGTTAAAGTTCTCGTACCTAGGTTTCAAGGAAAAAACAATTTCCATTAAATCAAAAAATAGTCTAGTTATTACTTTAGATGAAGATCAAGAGTCTTTAGATGAGGTGGTAATAGTAGGTTATGGTACTCAAACTAAAAAAGAAATAACGGGTGCAGTATCTGTTGTTTCTAGTAAAACCATTGAAGAACTTGCTCCAACAAGAATTGAACAAGCACTACAGGGACAAGTTGCAGGTGTAAACATCACTACACAATCTGGAGCACCAGGAAGCGCGTCAAATATTCGAATACGTGGTATTTCAACTAATGGAGATAACAGACCTCTTATATTATTAGACGGAAATGTAATCGAAGATTTAAGCGTTGTTACTCCCTCTGATATTGAAAATATTACGGTGTTAAAAGATGCTACGGCTGGTATTTATGGTGTTAGAGCTGCTAATGGAGTCATATTAATTACTACCAAATCAGGAGTTAAAAATTCCGAATTAAAATTAGATGTCAATTTTTATGGAGGTTTTCAACAAACAACACGAACTCTCCCTGCTTTAAACGCTTCAGAATATGGTTTATATGTTAATGAAGCGCATGTAGCAAACGGCGAATCTATTATTTATCCAATTATATCTGATCTTGGTAATGGAACTAATTGGCAAAATGAAGTTTTTCAAAACGCCTCTATTATTAATCAAGATTTTACTTTACG
>ENA-UZWV01001484-UZWV01001484.1-metagenome-genome-assembly--contig:-Day-3-1m-contig-1484_pt1 | contig 10633 bp, 9 predicted proteins | sample MGYA00260342_ERZ794902 | MGnify/ENA metagenome assembly ERZ794902
TTTTTAAGAAGAGTAAAAAATACCGGTCCTAAAAGAAATGCAGTTAATAATCCGAGTGCTAGCCCCTGTAAAATTGCCATATTGCGGCAAACTTAAACCAAAATAATCCTTAGAATGTAGGCTAAGTTTATTTTGTACTTTTTAAAATAGATATTCACTTAGGTGTGCGTTATTTACAAATACTTTTTATCTACGTAGAATGTTCCAAAGGGTATTACTGAGGCAATCAACACACTGATAAACGTAGTTGTATTCCACTGTAATTTTTGTCGAATTACAATTGCAAGAAAAATATAGATAATAAATAGTATACCGTGCGGCATCCCAATAGATTTAACAATAGTTGGGTCGTTGGCCATGTATTTCATGGGAACACCTATAAAGAGCAGAATCAGGTATGATATGCCTTCTAGGTAGCTAACCAGTCTAAAAATGATAACTTGGTTTGTATTTGTTGTTTTGGACATGGAGCAAATTTAATTGAATGTGTAATATAGTCCTGCATACATTTAGCCTATAATTTATATTATGTTAACTAGCCGATTGAAAAGAAAAGAGAGTATGGTGAATACTCCCTCTCTTGTACTCTTATTTATTGGCTTCTACAAATGCCTTCATCTCAGCATACTTGTCCATTTTCTCTAGTCGAGCATAAATTTTCTTCATTGTACCAGCTAACAGCACTTTTTCATCCATAGGCATATCATCGTTACCTTCAAAAACTGTTTCAAACTCAGCAATTGCCTTTACATACCACTGGTTTATTTCTACTTCCTTTGCCTGTATAATACTTGGTTTATACTCACCATCAAGCTCCTCTACAATTACTCTTACTTTATTTAGATACAATGCACCTCTATTATAATATGCATCGTAATATTCAGGATTCAGTTCTATACATTTTGCATAGTCTGCCAGGGCTTTTTCCGTATCACCGAAACGCTCAAAAGCGTCTCCTCTAGCCTGATAGTATAAGGTGTTTTCTGGGTCCGTTTCTATGGCTGCGTTCAACTTTTCTATCAACTCCTTACTTCTCCCTAGCCTTAGGTAGGTATTCAATTCTAGATTTGTAAGGTCAGCATTCCCTTCATTTAGTTCTTTGCCTTCAGTAATGGTAGCCAATGCTTGGGTGGTATCTCCTAGTTTCATCTGCAAGTTTGCAAGATTTGTAAATATAGTTGGGTCAGAACTTCCGTTGTTTACAAGGTTGTTTAACGCTTTTATTGCTTTTTCATCCTCACCATTGTTCATAGCACTATACGCCATCATTTGCTCCAATACCTCAGATGTTAAGTTATTGCGCCTAAGTTGGTTATCTGTATCGTACTTCATGAGTGGCAATGCTTTTTCAAATGCAGCATATGCTGTAGCATAGTCTTTCGTATTATAGGCTACATAACCTTGATTATAAAATCCAATAACGACATTAAGCAAATTCCCTTCTGCGAGTTTGGTTACCTTGTTTTTGATATCCGTTTTTATTGCATTGGTAAATCCTTCCAGTGCTAAGTCCATAGCATTAGGATATTTTTCACTCAACTCATTTTCTAGTGCAGATACCTTCAAGAAAGTAAGTCCTCTGTAGTACCACATTTTAGGATCATTGGATGTTTTTGGATGCACTGCAGTCTCTTCTGCCCATTTAACTAGGTCATCAAAATTTCGGTCGCCGTCGGGTTTTGCCGGATCCAATTCCATTTTCATGGATTCAACACTAAACTTCTGGGCCATTGTGTTTAACCCCGAAAATAGAACTGTTAGCACGAGTATATAACTAAATTTAATCTTCATTTTCTTCTGTATTTGTATTATTCTCTTCACTACTTGTGTTAGCATCTATCTGCGTATCTTCAGATTCATTTTCATCAAATTCTTCATCGTCTACTTTAGGCACTTTTGCCACAGATGCTATATCGTCTTTGTCTCTTACTTTTATGAGCCTAACTCCTTGGGTGGCTCTTCCCATTACGCGTATATCTTCCATCTTCATACGGATGGTAATGCCTAGTTTGGTTATGATCATCAGATCATTTTCATTGGTAACATCCTTCATGGAGATAAGTGCACCCGTTTTTTCAGTAACACTCAGAGTCTTTACTCCTTTACCTCCTCTACCGGTGATTCTATAATCATCAATATCAGTTCGTTTCCCATATCCTTTTTCCGATACTACCATAATAGTAGTGTCTTCCATATCGGAGTTTACACAAACCATTCCAATGACTTCATCTTGCTCATTCTCTAGCCTTACTCCTCTTACTCCAGAGGCTGTTCTACCCATCGGTCTTACGTTTTCTTCATTGAATCGTATAGCTTTACCACTCTTCTTTGCCAGCAGTATTTCTGCGGTTCCGTCTGTGAGTTTAGCTTCTAATAGTCTATCTCCGTCCTTCACCGTAATGGCGTTAATTCCATTTGTTCTTGGTCTAGAGTATTGCTCAAGCGATGTTTTCTTAATTGTACCGTTTTTAGTACACATCACGATAAAATTATTGTTCACATATTCCTCATCCTTGAGGTTTCCTGTGGCTACAAATGCCCTTACACTATCATCATTTGGTATATTAATTAGGTTTTGTATCGCTCTACCTTGAGACACTTTGCTTCCAACTGGGATTTCGTATACCTTCATCCAGAAGCATCTTCCTTGGTCTGTAAATAGTAAGATGTAATTGTGCGTCATGGTAACAAAGAGATTTTCTACATAATCTTTATCTCTGTGCTTTACACCCTTGTTGCCAACTCCTCCCCTAGACTGAGACTTATACTCAGTAAGCGGTGTGCGCTTTATATAGCCCATGCTAGAGATTGTTACTACCATCTCCTCATTAGCTATAAGGTCTTCTATGTTTATTTCTCCGGCATCAAACTCTATGGCTGTTCTACGCTCATCTCCGTACTTCTCTTTCATCTCCAAAAGTTCATCTTTGATGATTTGCATTCTACGAGCTTCATCTCCTAAAATATCGTTTAAGTCAGCGATAGTTGCCATCAATTCTGCGTACTCTGCTCTTACCTTGTCAATTTCCAGACCCGTAAGTTTCTGTAGGCGCATGTCCAGTATGGCTTTCGCTTGTATTTCAGAAAGTTTAAATTCTTTCATTAACCCATTTCGGGCATCCTCACCATTCTTAGACGCTCGTATGAGTTTTATTACAGCATCTAGATTATCCAGTGCTATGATAAGGCCTTCTAGTATATGAGCACGTTTCTGAGCCTCTTTTAGTAGATACTCTGTTCTACGAATCACTACCTCATGGCGGTGTTCTACATAGTGATGTATCATATCGCGAAGATTTAGCATCTCCGGCCTTCCTTTAACAAGGGCGATGTTATTTACACTAAAACTCGTTTGAAGTGGCGTGTATTTATATAGTTTATTGAGGACAATATTAGGTATTGCGTCACGTTTCAGGTCAAAGACAATACGTAGTCCTTGACGGCCACTCTCATCCCTTACTTCGCTTATTCCCTCTATTACCTTATCATTTACGAGATCCACAGCCTTCACAATGATTTGTGATGGACTCACCTGGTAAGGAACTTCTGTAATTACAATTTGCTCTCTACCATTTTTGTTGACATCAAACTCAGCTTTACCACGCATTACGATACGGCCCCTACCCGTTTCGAAAGCAGATTTTACACCTTCGGTACCGTATATAATACCGCCTGTAGGAAAATCAGGAGCCTTCACGTGCTCCATAAGTCCTTCTACATCAATATCATTATTGTCTATATATGCGATAGTTCCATCGATACACTCGCTTAGATTATGCGGTGCCATGTTGGTTGCCATACCTACGGCAATACCTGAGGCACCATTTACCAATAAGTTCGGTATGCGTGCAGGTAACACTGTAGGCTCGCTTAGACTATCATCAAAATTGGGTCTATAATCAACTGTATCTTTGTCTATGTCAGCGAGCATCTCCTCAGCAAGTTTTCTCATTCTTGCTTCCGTGTACCTCATTGCAGCTGGCGGATCACCATCTATACTACCAAAGTTACCTTGGCCATCGACCATAGGGTAGCGTAGGCTCCAACTCTGTGCCATACGCACCATCGTATCATAAACAGATGTATCGCCGTGTGGGTGATACTTACCAAGGACCTCTCCTACTATTCTTGCAGATTTTTTATATGGTCTATTACTAGCTAGTCCAAGTTCCGTCATACCGTAGAGTACACGACGATGTACTGGCTTCAGACCATCTCTTACATCTGGAAGAGCACGCGAAACAATAACGGACATCGAGTAATCGATGTACGCAGTTTTCATTTCTTCTTCAATATTAATTGGGATTATTTTCTCGTTTTCCGAATTCATCTATTTCAGGTTAGTTTTAATGTGTGCAATCTATAAGCAAATGGCCAATGCTGAGGCTATTATGATACGAAAATACCCACAATTATTGCGGATAAATGGGGATAACTGAGGAGTAAATGATTTGGCTTTAGAAACGAACCTTTAGCATCCTATTTTTTTTTTGAAAATCCAACTGCCATATGTAATCCAAGTTCTCAGTATCTAGCCACAAATCTAACTCGTCTCTATACAATTCGCTTGTTTCAAAGTAGCACGTAGTTTTTTGTTGCTTAGCGAGTTGCAATATTCTCTTGTAAAAAATAAGCGGATCACTATCTGATACAAATAAAGCCAAATGTGGTTCATTATTCAGTACGTTTTGGTGCATATCATGCATTTCACTCTTACCAATGTATGGTGGGTTACTTATGATGATGTCATAGTCGTCCAGTTCTTGGCTCAGAATGTCTTTCTGAATAAAGGTGACATCTACCTCTTGGTCTTTAGCGTTTTTCTCTGCTACTACAAGTGCATCTGTGCTTATGTCACATCCGCTTAGGATAGCCTCAGGCCAATGTTTGGCCAATGCTACAGGTATACAACCGCTACCTGTGCCTATATCCATTACACTGCCATTAAATTCAGGATTATCGTGAATAATCCAATGCACAAGTTGCTCCGTTTCTGGTCGAGGAATAAGCACACGCTCATCTACATAGAGGGATAGTCCGTAAAATGGAGCTTCGTGGGTAAGGTATTGTATAGGCTTACCTAACAAAAGCTCTTCTAAGACCAGTTGGTAGGTGTCCACCAACAGTGTATCTTGGCCCAGTATAACCGCAGTCTTCGATTTTTTCTCTAACCACTGCAAAGTGATATAAAAAAGGTTTTCAGCTTCGCTGTAGTTATAGACTTTGGTAAGTTGATCGGTATAGAGTGCTTTTATGAGTCCAAGTTGCATGGTGCAAATTTACAGCTAAGGAATGTATGATATTAACATTAGTTTCGCAGCGTGCAAGAAAATAAGTATATGAAGCGATGCTTAGAAATAGCCCAGTATGGCGAGCTTTATACAGCACCTAACCCAATGGTTGGTTGTGTTATCGTTCATAATAACAAGGTTATAGCTGAGGGATACCACGAGCAATTTGGGAAACCACATGCCGAGGTAAATGCGTTTAATAAAGTAGCATCTGATGTTAATATTGCCGAATGTGAAGTCTATGTGAATCTAGAGCCTTGCTCCCATTACGGTAAAACTCCTCCGTGTGCAGACCTTATACTCGAGAAGAACCCCAAGCGCGTTGTCATAGGTATGTTAGATCCGCATACAAAAGTTTCTGGTCAGGGGATTCAAAAACTTCGTGACGCAGGAATAACGGTAAAAGTGGGCGTGCTCCAAGATGAATGCGCCGCTCTAAATAAAAAATTCATTAAAGCACACACGACTCAGCAGCCATATGTCACCCTCAAATGGGCAGAAACAAAGAATGGCTACATGGCTCGCCTAGAAGGAACTAACCAGTCTCCACAAATAAGTGATGATGTAAATGGCTCATTGGTACATAATTTAAGGGCTACACATCAAGCGATCTTGGTTGGGGCGAGCACTATAAACCGAGATAACCCAAAGCTTGATGTGCGGGGTGTTGATGGAAATAATCCAACTAAAATTGTGCTTTCGAAAACGCTAAATGTAGATCTAAATGCAAAAGCCTTCTCAACGGGAAACACGCTAATATACACTACGGTAAGAAGCGAAAAAACAGAAAACTATGAGTTGATACGGCTAAAAGATATGACACTTACTAGTGTACTTGCAGATATGTACTCCCGAAATATACATAGCGTATTGGTTGAAGGGGGCAAGCAGGTTTTAACCTCTTTTATCGAAAACAAGGCATGGGATGAGGCGATAATCTTAAAATCTAACAAGGACTGGGACACAGGAATAAAAGCACCTTGGGTAGGCATACCTAGTAAGAATGAAAAAATAAACGGAAACGATACTATTAAATACTTTACAGCAAAATAATGGCCATTACCTTTCTCCTATTAAGCATAGCATTTAGCACGTTTATCAATTTAATTTTCAGATGGTTTAAGGAGTATAATGTCAATAAATTTCAAGCCATTATAGTCAACTATCTGGTATGTTTTGTGCTGGGCATTAGTCTATCCACTAACCGAGATGTTTTTACTTATATCGGTCAGCCTTGGTTTACATATTGCTTGCTTTTGGGTTTTTTGTTTATCGCTATTTTCTTTTCGATGGCGCTCACCACAGAGAAGCTTGGTATTAGTGTTACTGCAGTAAGTGGGAAGATGAGTGTGGTCATTCCTATCCTATTTGCTTTTTTCTATGCTAAAGAAGAAATCACTCTTCTTTTTGTTTTTGGGCTAGTACTTTCTATTCTCAGCATCTATTTTATTACCGTAAAAAAGAAGTTTACGATTGATAAGCGCTATTTAGTGCTTCCTATAATTGTGTTTATAGGAGGAGGTCTGATCGACACTAGTTTGAAAGTCTTGCAAACGGCCTATGGTCTAGATGTGCCGCTTAGTGCTATTTCGTATTCTATTTTTCTAGGGGCATTCATAGCTGGGGTGCTTATTTATCTCGTCAAAGAGAGGGCCAAGTTCAGTAGTTGGCAATGGAAAAGTATAAAAGCCGGTGTTGGTTTAGGCATACCCAATTACTTTTCTATCTTTTTTTTGCTAAGTGCAATAGAAGGATTTAGTGTTAAAAGTGCATTTGTTTTTGGTGTAAACAATGTGGGTGTCGTACTGTTAAGTACGTTATTATCGGTACTTATTTTTAAAGAAAAATTAGAACCAAAGAACCAATGGGGGCTGCTCCTAGCGGTATTATCTATAGCCACTATTGCATATGCTAGCTGATACATACAACGGCATATCTACGCTATATACCAGTGAGTATAAAGCGAGTGGAAGTAAGTTCTATGGATATCTGTTTCCGGTAAAGAGCGCTTCAGATTTTGATGAGAGAATAAAGGAGTACAAAGAAAAATTTGCAGATGCGACACACGTATGCTCGGGCTGTGTGATCGGCACAGAGCGGGAGTATCAACGATGCAGTGATGACGGGGAACCAAGCAACAGTAGCGGTAGACCTATTTTGAACGCTATACTAAGCGCCAAAATTACCTACGTGGGTTGTGCTGTAGTTCGTTACTATGGAGGCAAAAAACTTGGGATACCTGGTTTAATAGAATCATATGGTGGTGCTGCACAAATATGTATCGATGATGCTGTTATTAAAACACTGGTAATTGAAGACATTACCATCTGTAAAATACACCCCACAGAGTCGTATAGACTGTATAATTTTCTAGCAAGGCAGAAAGAAGTATCTTTTGTGACAAATGCCGATGGTCAATTTGAAATATCATGTCGTACAAGTATGACTGCCGACTTACGCCGTGAACTAAAGAAAATTCTTACCTTAGTAGTTTGCTAATAGTTTGAGACGAAACAAAATGACATATGTTCACCGAATATTGCTAGTGATAAGCCTATTTATATCGGTTGCTACAACTGCGCAAAGCAATGTGTTCCAAGCCCAAAGCCCTGTGCAGCAAATATTAAATACTATTGCTTTACCTGAGCACACAACACTGCGTCAGTCCTATCTAGTTGAAAGCCCTTTTGCTTCCCATTATACTTTTGTGCAATTGGTAGATGGCAAGGTTGTTAATAACCATGGAGTAACAGTGCATATGAAAAAAAACGGCACTCATGTAGTTCAAAGTTTTTTAAGTTATGCTCCATTATCCAATACACACTACCAAGGAGACCATCTTATACCATACAATGGAGAGTTGCAAGCCGCACATAGAATCGAAGTGTTGGATGAAAGACACCCAATCATACAATGGGTGCGAGAAGACGGACATGTACTCTTCGAGAAAGATATACAGAAGTACATTAAACGAGATACCAGTATTTTCGTAAAAGTATTCATGGTAAACCCCATAAATTCATCTGGCAAACCGTATGGAGGCGACTTTATAGATGCAGACGACCAAACCAACAGCACCCTAGATAGTCAGTTGGTATGGAAAGAAGTGCTAGCAAAATTTGATAACGACTCTTTCTTTCTGGAATCAGAATTTCTGTATTTTGAAGATGTAAGTTTACCAGTAGATACATTCTACTATGCTACTAAAGATAGCCTGATGTACACACGAGATATAGATGCATTTGAGTACCTCAATGTCTACTACCACATCAATACCTTGGGAGAATATGTAAATAGACTAGGTTACGACGATTTAACCGATACATTAGTAGTGGATGTCCATGCATTTAACAATTTGGACAACAGCAGTTATACGCCGTCTAGTCACTTACTGCAGTTTGGTGAGGGTGGTATAGATGACGCCGAAGATGGCGAAGTGGTGGTACACGAGTTTACACATTCACTAAGTGAATTAGCCTCTCCAGATAATACCGTAGGTATAGAAAGAGAAGCAATGGAAGAAGGGTCTTGCGATTATTTTGCGAAGGCATATAGCCGTAGTATAAACGATAATACGCCAGATAAAGTCTTTTCTTGGGATGGTAATGAGACGTGGAGTGGTATACCACTAAACACCAATAGAGTATATCCACAAGACCTAAAAAGGAGTAAAGATGGCGACAGAGATATGTGGAGTAGTGCATTGATGTGTGCACACGACTTTATTGGCCGCGAAGCTATGGATAGCTTATTACTAGAACATTTTTATTACCAAGGCCCCAATACTACGATGGCCCAAATGGCTCAAGTGATTTTAGATATTGACAGCATGGATTTTGATGGTAGGTATTATTCACCACTAAAGCAATGTTTTGTAGATGCCGGTTTTGTGCAACGTGGTGCTAATGTTAAGACTATACATGGGCAAGAAGAAATCTATGTATTGGATCAATTGGGTTTTGCCCGAGGGTATGCCGAGCTAAAAGTAGTAACTCCCAAAGATGCGCTGTTTACACTATACACAGCTAGCGGACAAAAATTACTTAGTGTCATAAATAACACTTTAAGCCTCTCCCCTACAGACTTCAATACTGGACTTTACTTAGTAACAGTAGAGATAGACGGAGAGTTCTATAGCCTTAAAATCATACGATAATGTGGAAAGAAGAAAATAACGCCTTAATCGCAAATTTAACGTTTGAAAACTTTGAGACCGCTATGCGATATATGCAGGAGTGCACACCTGCTATAGAAAAAGCAAGTCACCATCCAGAGTGGAGTAATGTATACAACAAAGTACAGATAAAACTGACTACACACGACGAAGGGAACACTGTTACAAACAAAGACCGTAAACTTGCAGCAGTTTTAGAAAAAATCTATTGTCAGTACCTGTAAAAATATATTGTACAGACCCTACTCCTAGGCACGAATACATTTTCAGTCTTTTTTTTGAGCAATTACTTGGCAGTACATATGTTTATGTAGAATCCGCAGTAAATGCTCATCTGAATTATTCCACTGAATTATCTGCTACGCTAAGTTGTATACCGCATGGGTTACTCTCGGAGACATCTCTTAGAGAGAGTTTACAAGAGCAGATTGAATTTAAGTGTTGGGGAGGCACTCATGGTTTTTTTCATACAGGAGACGGGGCTATTCCCTTTGATATTTTCTCAGCGGCATTCTATCTTGTGTCTCGCTATGAGGAGTGGTTGCCGTATGAAGCAGACGCTCATGATCGCTTTCCCGCAGAAGCTAGTGTATTAACTCAGAACAACCTACTAGACGAGCCTTTGGTAAATCAGTGGGCTATAGTTTTAGAGAGGTTACTCTTAGAAAATAATCCTGAGTTAGTCTTAACACAGCCAACTTTCTCTTACCTATCCACTATCGACATAGATCAAGCGTGGAAATACAAGAACAAAGGTTTTGTGAGAAACACCTTGGGAGCTTGCAAAGACCTGCTTAACGGTAAGTGGACAGATGTAAAAGAAAGACTACAGGTACTTCTGGGTAGTGCACCGGATCCTTTTGAAACTTTTGGGTGGCAACACGCTTTACACAAAAAGTACGATGTAGATTGCCACTATTTTGTTTTACTTGGAGACCACGGTAAGTATGATAAAAACTCGTCGCATACCAAAAAAGCATTTAGAAAACTGATCACTGAACTACAAGCTATACCTGAATCAAACGTCGGTGTACATCCGTCGTATGCCAGTAACGCTAGTCCAGAGAGGGTGGCTATCGAGATAGCACGTTTGACCGATATTGTAGGTAATAGCCCTACCACAAGTAGACAGCATTTTTTAATGCACCAAATGCCCAATACCTATGAC
>ENA-UZWV01000429-UZWV01000429.1-metagenome-genome-assembly--contig:-Day-3-1m-contig-429_pt1 | contig 10624 bp, 9 predicted proteins | sample MGYA00260342_ERZ794902 | MGnify/ENA metagenome assembly ERZ794902
TCACCATTTGGCTTTGCTCCTGTATCAGCTGGAGATGCAATCGATAGTACTGGTAATGCAAGTGCAGCACAAGTACAAGAACGTAACAAAGGACGTGTGTTTGCTACACTTACAGACCAAGATGGTTTCTTCCGTGTTGGTAGATTCTTTACAGTTGATCAGGGTACAGGTAGTGTTACATTCAACGCTGCACTTGTTCTAACAAACATTGACGGTATTGGATTCAAACGTGGTGTGCGTGTAAACGAATTCTCAAACGATGATACATTTACAGATGCCAAAGGTGATGCAGTACCAACACAGACTGCAACAGAAGGTTACATAGATCAGCGTCTAGGATTTGATAGAGACGGCGCAACAGGCGGCAATGTAATCGGACCGGGTGTAATGAGTTTAGGTGGACCAGGGTTTGACGACACTCCAATGAATAGCGATATGAACTTGGGTAGTAACCGTGTTACCAACCTAGGAACACCAACTGCTTCAAGTGATGCTGTAACAAAACAGTATGTAGATCAAAAAACAGATGAACTTAATGATATCGGTGATGTGACTATTACAGGAACAGGCGCAACTATTACTAGTAACATTCTAGCATTTGTTGGAACTAACCAACAAAGTGTAAATGTTGAAGTAACTGGCGATATTGGTCTTACATATACAAGTGGCAACACTATTGTAGCAAGCATTGCAACAGGTGTTATTGTTAACAACGATATTAATGCTAGTGCTGCAATAGCACAAAGCAAGTTGGATATGAACGCTGCAACTACTAGAGCAAATGCAACAGGTATTGCACAAGCAGACTTGGGTTTAGTAAGTGTTAACAGTGCCGAGTTTGATGCAACTGATGGTTGGATCGAACTGTCAACTGGAGGCATTGCTAATAATAAACTAACAAACAGTAGTGTAACTATTGGCAGTACAAGTATTGCCCTTGGCGCAACATCAACAAGTTTAGCAGGTCTGACAGGTCTTGCATTTAGTAGTGGTACTATAAGTGGCACAGTTGGTATAGACATCACAGGTAGTATTACACACACAGGTAATATTGTAGGTCCAGCAAACAGCGGCGCAGACAATGGTGTGAGTATTGGTAGTAGTACAAATAGATATAATACTATTTGGGCAACAACATTTAATGGAGAAGCAACAGCAGCATTATATGCTGACCTTGCAGAGAACTATTTAGGAGATGCAGACTACGAGCCAGGAACAGTACTAGTATTTGGCGGTGATGAAGAAGTTACCGAATGTACAGCAAAAGGTCAAACAAGTGCAGCAGGTGTTGTAACAACAAATCCAGCACACTTGATGAACAGTGCGCTACAAGGAGATCATGTAGTAGGACTAGCATTACAAGGTAGAGTACCTTGTAAAGTTATTGGTAAGGTTTCCAAAGGCGACATGCTTGTTACAAGTGCTGTACCAGGTTATGCTATTGTTAACAATACACCAGGTGTCGGACAAGTTATTGGTAAAGCAGTTGGAACCAAAGATGACAGCGAACGTGGTATTGTTGAAGTAGTAGTAGGGAGAGTATAATGGCACAAAAAATAATAAATGTAGGCACAGGTGCAAACAGCGGAGGGGGAGATCCTCTTCGCAATGCTATGGTTAAAATCAATGAAAACTTTACAGAACTGTATGCAGATATAACAGCACTTGAAGATGGCGATATTACAACTGATATCAAAGGTAGTGTGTTTGCAGATGATAGCACACTATTGGTAGATGCTGTAAATGGTGTTATTCCAGGATACATAAGTTTAGCAACACTACAAACTGAAGTAGCAGCAAGTGCAGATTTTACTGACTTCCAAGCAAGAATAGCAGCATTGTAAACATACGATAAATATTAAAAAGAACAGGACGTAATAATGGCAAATAGATTTCCACTAGTAGTAGATACAGATGACGGCAACAGACTAAAAGAAATACCAAGCGGTGATAGCCTGGATTTCTCGAGTGTAGGTATTGCCAACCTAACTAGTCTAAGTGTTAGCGGAGAATTAAGCGGTAGTACACTAGCTACCACTGGAAACGTTTCACTAGGTGGTACACTGAATGTAACTGGTGCTAGTACAATAAGCACACTGACAGCAACCACAATGACAGCAACTTCGCTGACACTTAATGGAAATCTTGTTGTTCCACAAATACAAAGTGATTGGACTGAAACAGATACAAATAGTGCTGCATTTATTCTCAACAAACCTGTGTTGAATCAAATCGATAATCTTGATGACATTGGCGATGTCAACGTTGCTGATGCTGTTTTAAATGAAGTACTGACATATGATGGATTTACTTGGCAGTCTTCTCCAGCAGCAGGTGGTATTGACTTAACTGATTTTAGTGTTGTAACCAACCCAGCAAGTGGACAAGGTAGTTTGCAATATGATAATGAAGGTGTGTTTACATTTACTCCACCTAATGCATTAACCGCAGGTTCTAATATCAGTTTGCTAGTCAACGATGAAGACTTTACAACTCTTGCTGTGATTGATGCAAACAACTATCTACAACAAGGCGATGTCATCGGTAGTGGAAGAATTACAGCTACAGCAGCGACAGGACAAGTTACATTAACATTTGATGCTACTGGCTTACTAAGTGCAGAAGTTGATACACTTGAAACTGTTACCGGACGAGGCGCAACTAGTAGTGCTGCAATCGAAGCAGATGCATTTAATCAAGCAGCTACTAGTACAAGCACAAATGTGCTAAAAGATGTAAGCATAGAAACACTTGATATTTTAACAAGTATTACAAGTACAGCAGCCAACTTTAGTACAGGCGGCAATATAAGTGCAACCACAGGAACTATCTCTGCACAAACATTGACAGCTTCAAATACAGTAAACGCACAAACACTTGCAGGAGTTAGCTCTATAACAAATACTTCTACAATCTCTGTAGATCCTGGAACAAACAATGCCCTTAAGATTGATAGTGGTAGATTAGAATTACTAGCAATCACATTGCCACCAACTTCGCCAGTAAATGGTCAAATATTCTTTGATGGCAGTGCATTTTATGGATATGTAGGTGATGTTGGAACAGGCAGTGCTGGACCAGTAACATTTCCAGCATTTTACTCAACACTTGGATTACAACTTCCTGCATTTGAAAATGCTGATTTACCATCGGCTGCTGAAGGATCTGTTGAAGGAATGATAGCATGGGACATGACTGCTGGTTCGGTTGTAGTATTTGATGGATCGAGTTGGTCAAACGTATAATACTAGTTTCTGATAAATATGTATAACAGGAGACTAACATGGCAATTCAAGATATTAACGTAGGATTACTTGCTAACGACGGAACGGGCGATGATTTACGAGAAGCATTTATCAAAGTAAATCAAAACTTTGACGAACTAGATTTAACGGTTGCAGGCTTTACAGAAATCACAGCAGAGAACATAGGCGATGCAGGTTACGGAATATTTGCACAGCAATCTTCAAATACATTTCAGTTTAGAAAACTATTAGTCGATCCATTGTATTCAGATACAATGAGTATACGTATTAGCGATGACGGCAACAATGTTTATCTTGCTAGTTCAACTGGGTATACTAGAATAACCGATGGAACCACAAGTGCTGTTGTATCTCCAACAACTTTTATTACAGTCAACGGTACTGGTGCTGCACAAGCAACAGTAGCAGGAGGCGTTGCTCCTAGTATAACAATAGACAGTTTGCTTTCAAGAGAAACTGCTCCTACATTGAGTGCAACACTAGATGCTGATAATAATGCTATCACTAATATTACTTCTCTTAATGATATTACTATGGCAGAACTTGAACAAGCATTTAAATGGGACCTTGGAGATTTGACTCGAAATAGAACTAGTATTATTGATTTTATTTTGAAATCAATAGATGTTGACTTTGGCACAAATCAAGATGTATTTTCGCCTGCAGATGGCACTGCCGATTTTGGAAATAGTAACGCAACATTTGACGAAGCTTTGTAAGGGGATATAAATGTCATTACCAATCTGGACCAAACTATCAGGATCAGAACTTGCAAGTATACAAGAAAGAACTGATGTTAGTATTGCATTACCGCTGGAAGAAACAAGTGGTATAACAGTTAAACTAATATCCGGTGCTTTGCCAACTGGACTTCGTATTAATGATTATCTTATAAAAGGTGTTGCAGTTGAAGTTAGTAAAACTACTGAGTTTGAGTTTGTTTTAAGAGCAACTAGCAATGACGGCATTGCTGATAGAACTTATAAAATCGTAGTTGAAGGCGAAGATGCTCCTGTATGGCAAACTCCTGAAGGAGAACTAGGTTTAACTAGAAGTTTTAGAAATCAATACTGGGTTGATACTCTTAATACCAAATGGGGAATATACGAATCAAATGCTAGTAGTTGGTTATTAGCTGATGTTGATGTATATGAAACTATTCCAAGTAGAGAAACTGGAAGTAGTGGCGACTATGCTTATGTAAGTAGTATAAAACAGTTTTGGTATAAAGTTGATACACGCTGGTATAGAATAAACACAACACAGATACAAGGCATACTAGGTAATGATAAAACATTGGTTTTATCAGATACTGTTCCAAATCCAAACATAGATGACTTTTGGCTGAATACCAACAAAAGCAACAACGGATTGGATTTAATCTTAAAATATTGGGACGAATCTGCATTAGTATGGAGACCATTGGACTATGTTGTAAGTAAAACTCCACCAATATCACCATTTGAAGATCAGATATGGGTGCATATTTTTGATGATACATTTGATTTTGAAATAAAAGTTTATAATGATAGCGAAAATATTTGGGAAATAGTTGACGCTGCTTATAGTACAACACCTCCAGATAGACTTAATATTGCTTATTTTATTTTAGATAGTAGTATAGTTGACTTTCAGTTAGAAGCAATAGATAGAGATTTAACAGCAGGACAAAGTTTAAGATATTTTGTTGCAGATGAAGATGGCGAGTTGCCACCAGGACTAAAACTATCTGAAGATGGAAAAATATCAGGTATTGTCGATCCGTTATTATCTTTAGATGTAGATGATGCAGCAGGATATGACGTCAACGAGTACGATAGTATACCATTAGACTTGTTTGTTGTAGACGACGACGGATACGATAGTTATTTTTATGATACTACATTTTATGGATTTAGTACACCAACAAGACGTCCTAAGAAACTAAATCGCAAGTATACATTTACTGTTACAGTTGAAGATGATACTAGCTTTAGTAAACGTGAGTTTAGTATTTTTGTTGTAGGCGATGACTTCCTACGTTCCGACAATACTATTATGAAAGCAGCAACAGGATTATTTACAGCAGACAACACATATCTACGTAAACCTATATGGCTAACTTCAGGAAACCTTGGCGTTAAAAGAGCAGAAAACTATGTTACTATTTTCTTAGACGTATACGATCCAAACTCTTTGCTAGGAGAAATAAGTTATAATCAACAACCATTCAACGATGACGGTACTCCAAGTGTGCTACCTCCAGGATTGGTTCTTGACGGAATAACAGGCGAGCTGGCAGGAACAGTGCCTTATCAGCCAGCTGTTAATAAAGAATATAAGTTTACTATTGAAGCATTACGACAAGAAGTCGACAGCAACGATGTAGTAGAAGTAAATGCTGGAGTATATGAAGATACACTTACTGGCAACTCTCAAATAAAAATAAACAAACTTCCAATCGGTAGAGACGATGGTGTTGACGATTTATTAAGTCTTATAGAAGAAAACATAGTTATTGACAACCTAAGCTATACTATACGCAGTGTTAATGGAGAGAACTCCGAATACGATTTATTAAATCTTAGTAGACCTTTAGAACCAACATACAAAGCCAAGCGCATCAAAACTGCATACAATAATGCTATTGGACAGGATTATATATACATTCTCGATGATGGCGATAATAGAGTTGCTGCTTGGAAGAATAAAACACTAAACTATAGTGCATCAGAAGTATATGTTTTAGTAGATAACGATAAACAAAATATTCCTGGAACAACTATTACACGCAAATGGCATACAATGATAAGATATACTATCGATGCTGGTGACAGTGCAGGATCATTGGATTTAGATTACAGTGTTGCTGATGTAGCAGACACAGGTGATTATGTAGCAGATTTTGAAACTTGGTTAGCGGGCAAAGGGATTGATACTACATACTTGTACAAAAGAGTAAGTGCAACATCTACACAACTAGTATTTGATATTCCAAGAAACTCTATTGTTGAAAATACTATTATGAATCAAAATCTATTTCATACAGATGATAGTGTATATGGAAACTTAGAAATAAATCGTGGACAACAGTTCTTCAAAGTATTTTTGGATAATACATTGCAACGTACATTTAATCTATCAAATATATTAGACGAACAATCAGGCCCGCAAATTACATTAGGAGTATTCAAAGACACATTGATTACTAAGAAGATTGGTGTAACAAATGTTGACACAATAAGCACTATAAAAACATTTACTGTAAACATACTTGGCGAAGTTGATAGTACAGTAACTTGGATAACAGATCCAAACTTAGGTACTATTCCTGCTAATAGAACTAGTTATTTACAACTAGTAGCCAATACCACGTTAGTAGGCAGCAATCTAAGATATGATTTAGTTGGTGGTAAGTTGCCTAATGGATTGACACTAAAACGTGACGGCGAGATCGTTGGAAAACCTAATCAATATACTACAGGAACAACACTCGGGCTAACTACTATTGATAATAGGAGTACAACATTTGATAATAGTACTACAACTATTGATAGAAAATATGTATTCAAAGTTCTAGTACGTGATCTATTTGGGTATAGTAATAGTATAAAAGAGTTTACATTGAATGTTACTGATACTGACGATAAAGTATACAGTAATGTGTTTATCAAACCATTTTTAAAACCAGCACAACGTACAGTTTTTAATGACTTTATCAATGACTACACAATATTTACACCAGAAAATATATATCGTCCGTACGATGAAAACTTTGGTCTTAAAAAAGATTTAACTACGTTAGTGTATGCAGGTATTGAATCTAAAAAGTTAGCCAACTTTGTTGCTAGTACTGCATTAAATCACAAACGCAAACGTTTTGTATTTGGAGAACTAAAAAGTGCTGTTGCCAAAAAAGAAGGCACCAACGAAGTATTATACGAAGTTGTATATGTTGAAATAACAGATCCTCAACAGCCAACCAAAGGCAATACAGCAGTGTCAATAACATCTCCAAGTGCAAATGATTTAAAAATAAATCAAGTAAAACTAGAAATCAAAGATGACGGTAGTGCTGTTGAAACAGGACTTGATAGTTTTATCATAACAATGCGATTTGGAGATCCTGTAAAGATAGCTGCTACTAGTGGTAATGTTCCAGTTGTGACACGAAGTGAGCAAGTTGATATTCCTGCACCTGGACAACTTGAGATAGTGCTGAGATCAGGATTAGTGATTGTTGTTCGTAGTAGTTCAACTACTACATCAGGCAGCGGAAGTCCGTTTAGATTTAGGCCAAATACAAATATACTATCTGTTGACAATGTCGGTGTACAGGTAAGTCAAACTCAAAATGTAAAAAGATTTATTAGCAACATAGGAAATATGCGAAAACGTATTGCAGATATTGGTGCAAATGATAGACAGTTTTTACCGTTGTGGATGCGAAGTAGTCAAACAACCACAGGACAAGAACTTGATTATATAACAGCAATGCCTATTTGTTATTGCAAACCAGGAACAAGTCAAACTATTATTGAAAATATTGAAAATGCAGAATTTGATTTTACTCAGTTGGATTATGATATAGATAGATACATAGTTGATAGAACAGAAAATAATGAAAACCAACAGTTCATTCTGTTTAGTGATTACAAACTAAATGTATAAATACTGTTGCTAGAGAGGAAATAACATGGCAAGTAACATTGTACCCGATACAATCGACGATACATATCCAGTCGCTGGACAGGATAATAATAGTCAAGGATTTAGAGATAACTTTAATATTATCAAAACAAACTTCACAAGTGCAAAAAGTGAAATAGAAACCTTGCAGGATAATACTGCTAAAACAAATGCAGACAATGTATTTTTTGAAAACACTCTTTCTAGATATACTAAACTACAAGAAACTACAACACATGTTGGTCCTACTAATGTTAGTAATGATACAAATCTTAGTTTTGCTGCTGGACATTTTTATACTATAGTAGCTTCTAACAATGTTACATTAACTCTTGAAGATTGGCCAACTAACAACGAATATGCTGAAATGTTGATACAAGTATCCGGCGATGGCGCTGTTAACAGAACAGTAACATTTGCAGCAGATTATAGTGCTGGTTCAAGTCAAATGAGAGTTGACGGAAGTACTGAGTTTGGTGGTAGTGCAGCCATTACAACAAATACTGTAGTAACACGCAGTCATCTTGTTAAAGCATTTACATACGATAATGGAACAAATGTTTTCCTACAATATTTAGGAACATTTGCAAACGTATGATACATCCTCATCAGCCTGATTTAAGTGAGTTTACAGAAACACAACTTGAGGAAAAGTTACTCAAGTTGAATCATATGTATTTCATAACTGATAATCCTGATGTAAGACAGCAAATGATTTTGTTAATAGATGGCTACAAACTTGAAATAGAAGCTCGTAGAGCAGAAGCAAGAAGAAAACAAATTGAAGATCAAGAAGATAATTCACTTGACGATTTAATCAACGTATCGTAAAATACATGTATGCTAATGAAAACAGATAACTTTGGTATCCCACGGTTTACAAACAAAGACTTAGTTGATATGATCTATTCGGGTCATGTAGACAAGTGTCATGTAGTTCTGTGCGAGCAATCAGATGATGTAGACAAGTTTAACACAGCAATGGAAGAACAAGGCTTTGATAAACTACAAAAGTATATTCCAATTGACGTAGACGAAAAAACATTTGACGGTGCGTTACAATCGGAATGGTTTATGCCTGATGAATATAAATCTCTTGATGTTATTGATTATATATTGCAAAGAGTTGTTAATCAAACGGAAGCAGAACGAGCGGGCGAAGAACTTGTCGAGTTTGAAAAGCGTGGTATGTTTGATCTACTACGCTATATGATTTATCTTGTAGACTACATGCGTGAGAACGATATTGTATGGGGCGTAGGACGTGGATCGAGTGTTGCTAGTTATGTGCTGTATTTGATTGGTGTACACAAAATAGACAGTATCAAGTACGAACTTGATTGGCGTGAATTTTTGAGATGAAATATCATGTTGAAATGGGTCAATGGTATATTACCCATACATGTAATCTTGCGTGTAATAACTGTCTAAGTTACAACAACTATAAGATAAGTGGGCACGAACGTTGGGAAGACAACGAAGATTATGTTAAAGCATGGAGTGAACGTGTTCACATAGAAGACTGTAGCATTATAGGCGGAGAACCTTTTGCTAATCCTGATATACATAAATGGGCGTTGGGTGTACGAAAATACTTTGATACAAAAGATTTAAAAGTCTGTACAAATGGTACATATTTAGAACAGCATATAGATAATATCAAACAATGGATTGACAATGGCATTGTGCTAGAAATACAATATCATGATCCTAGTCACAAACAAAAAATAGATGTAGCAATACAAAAGATATTAGGTAGTAATACACATAAGATTAGTGGAGATGATTGGCAAAGCACACCAGACTATTATGACGAGTTTGACGAAATATATTTTGTAGATAATCGTGTTGCAGTAGTAGTTGTTGGCGAATATGATTTTTGCACACATACTATAGACGGTGAAGGCAATGAAGAACTTACACATAAGTTGTGTGCATGGAAAGACTGTCATTATTTTTATCGTGGTAACTTATATAAATGCGGAGCATTAGTTGGAGCACAAGGCATGTTAGATCGCTATAACTTAAAAAATGCAGATCTAATACAGCAATATAGGCCTGTCAGTATACACGATAATGATCTAGAAACAAGACTAAGTAGTTTAAAGTACAGTGTTCCGCAATGTGCTATGTGCAGCAATCATAAAATGATTAAAAAAACATTTCCTGTTGGGATAAAGAAAATAGAATATGAGCAACATATACCTAGTTCAAGCAAGTGATAATCATGGACCCAATAAGTTTTTGCCACTGGCAATAGGCTATCAATGGTGCTATGGTAAAAACAACGACTGGACTCTCAAAGATGTTCTTATAGAAAAAATAGATCCTAAAGATTATGTAGCAACTATGGAATCACCGGACATGGTTGCTATGAGCAGTTATGTATGGAACTGGGAGTATAATAGAGAACTTGCCAAACAAATCAAACGCAAGTTTAGACAATGCAAGATTATCACAGGCGGTCCACAGATAAACAAATACGATCCAGACTTTTTTGACAAGCATCCTATGTTTGATGCGTTTATACACGGCGAAGGTGAAGAAGCATTCAAGCGTATACTTGCAGGCAATGACTGGACAACTATTCCTAATGTACAAACACTATATCATATGCCCGAGCCAGCAGTGCGTAGAAAAAACATCAACAATATACCTAGCCCAATATTGGAAGGATTTTACGAACCTAT
>ENA-UZWV01002776-UZWV01002776.1-metagenome-genome-assembly--contig:-Day-3-1m-contig-2776_pt1 | contig 10623 bp, 11 predicted proteins | sample MGYA00260342_ERZ794902 | MGnify/ENA metagenome assembly ERZ794902
CACAAAGCAGCCGCCGCAATGAGCGAAACAGAACGTTTTATTACAGTAGATGCTGATAATATTGTTACTGAAGATTTTTTCAATGTCGAGTTAGACATGGATAAAATTGGAGAAAAACATGTTATTAGTTTTGCTGCTAAAAATAAAATTAACGGATTAGTATATGGCAACGGTGGCATTAAAATGTGGCCAGTTGATGTTGTTAACCGTATGCGTACACATGAGGCGGCACCAGCAACAGACAAAAGAGCTCAAGTAGACTTTTGTTGGAACATTCAATACATTCAAATGAACAACTGGTATAGTTGGGTACACAATAATGGATCTCCGCTACAAGCATGGCGGGCTGGCTTCCGTGAGGGAGTTAAGATGGGACTAGAAAATGGTGACGTTGTTGATCCTAGCGCAATAAAACGTATTCATAGAGAAAATTATAGACGTCTTATGGTATGGATGACTGTTGGTGAGGACACTACTAACGGACTTTGGGCAATATATGGCGCACGATTAGGCGCATACATGACTAATGTTACTAGAAAAGAATGGGATTGGAAAAATGTACGTGACTTTGATTGGTTAACAAAATACTTTGAAGATGAGCTAGCACCACAGTTTGCTGATGGTTCTGAACTATGTCCACGTACTGGCTATAGTTGGGATAAAGATAAACTAAAAGCAAAAACAGTTGAGCTAGGTGATCAGTTACGTAGNNACACTTGATCTTGAACTAGCAGATATTGGTGTACCTGGGTCACGTTTTTGGAAAACAGTATATCGTAATCCTAGTAGACTAGGACCGCAAGTACGTGAAGATCAAGTACAAGATACTATAGAATAATATTTGGAATAAAAAATGACATCACCACATCATCAACCATGGTCGTCTAAAGCGTCTGGTCATATGACTCATCCACTATTTGGAAATGTATGGATTAAAGATACTCAAGGTTTAGATTATGGCAAACATAATCTAAAAGGAAAATACTGTAATAAACTATATACGTGGCTAGAAGTAGATATGCATGGTAGATGCTGGATGTGTTGTCCAAGTTGGTTACCTTATCCAATTGGTAATGTACTAGAAGATACTTTAGAAGAAATATGGAATGGTCCTAGAGCTCAAGAGTTACGTAAGCAAATATTTAACGGCGAATGGAACTACTGTCAAGCTAGCTTTTGTCCTGTAATACAAAGTAACAATCTACCAAACATTCAAGATATTCTAGATGAAAAACATACAGTACATCAGCATGAATTAGTTGCTCTTAAAACAAAAGACTTAAAGAGTACAGCAATGCCAACGTATATTAATTTTAGTAATGATGAAAGTTGTAATTTAAAATGTCCAAGCTGTAGAACTACTAAATTACTATACACTAGTGGACCGTTGTATGAAAAAAGAAAAGCAATTAATGATAAAATGGTTGAGATGTTTTTAACTACTCCTACAGATAGACACTTTGGCATATTTGTAACTGGTAGTGGTGATCCATGGGCTAGTAAGATTTATAGAGATATGCTTTACAATTTAAACGGCAACGATTTTCCAAACTTATCTATCTCTATGCAAACAAATGGTGTTATGTATACTCCCAAATTATGGAATCGTATTAGTAATATACATAATAATTTAACTGACTGTAGAATTAGTTTTGATGCAGCTACCAAAGACACATATGAAAACAAAACTCGATTAAATGGAGACTGGGATCTTCTACTGAGTAATTGTACGTTTTTAGACGGGAAAAGAGCAGATTTTCCAAACTTTAGAATTATATATGATTTTGTTGTACAATATGACAACTATAAAGAAATGAAACAGTATATTGAATTAGTGACAGAAATGTATCCCAACCATCATCAAATTTGTTTTAGTATGGTTAGTGATTGGGGAACGTGGAACCCTGAAGAGTATAATGAAAAATGTATTTGGAAAGACAAGCATCCAGATCATCAAACATTTTTAGATCATCTTAAAGATCCTATTTTTGATAGACCAAATGTTAGTCTCGGTAACCTTTCGTCTATGCGGCAGAAAGCTCTACAACAATGAATGAAAATGAATTACAACGAGCATTAGATATGAAGGATAAGTTAAACAAGGTTGGAAGTGGATTTTGTTTAGCTAAATGGGATCAAGTAACTATGCATTTGCATAACGGTATGACACACAGTTGTCACCATCCAGCGCCTCATAAAATTTCATTAGAAGAAATATCACAAAATTATAAATCAATTCATAATAGTCGTGAAAAAATAGCTCAACGTAAAGCTATGTTAAATGGTGAACGTCCTAGCCCATGTAACTTTTGTTATAAAATGGAAGATAGTAATAAAGAAGCAGTTAGCGATCGATATTTAAAAAGTGCTAACTTGTTTGAAGATCGTTTTGATACAATTGTACAAAGCGGTACTGGAGATGACCATACTCCACAATACGTAGAAGTTAGTTTTAGTAACGCATGTAATTTAAAATGTACATACTGTGGTCCACACTTTAGTAGTAAATGGCAACAGGAACAACAACAAAATGAATCTATTATGCTTACTGATGCGCAATCTAAACAACCTACTTGGGACTATCATAGTCTAGGATATTTAGAGTCAATAAACGAATTGCCAATACCACACAACCAAAATAATCCATATGTTGAAGCATTTTGGAAATGGTGGCCTGATCTTAGGACAACTTTAAAAACTCTTAGAGTTACTGGCGGTGAACCGCTAATGAGTAAAGACACTTTTAAACTGCTAAATGAAATTGAAAAACACCCAATGCCAGATCTTGAGTTAGGTATTAATACTAACTTAAACGCTCCAGAGCAAGCATGGCAACGGCTAATTGAATTTATTAAGAAGAATGAGCAAGAAAACCTAGTAAAGAAAATTACACTATACACTAGTTTAGACGGGTGGGGCGAACAAGCAGAATATATCAGAAGTGGACTAGACTTTAATATGTTGTGGGATAGGTTAATGTATCTAATAGAAACACATCCTACAGTTGACAATACAATAATGTCAGCGTATAGTGTATTAAGTGTGCCTAGCTATGGCCAATTCCTAGAAAAAATATTAGAAGTTAAAAAATCTAAAAACAGATATAACGGTAGATTCACGCAGTACTCAGAGTTTTTCTTGAAAAATAATTTAATAGATAATTTTGTACGAGGCGATAAGCCGTGTGCTGTTCACGTGGATATTAGTCCTATCACATTCCCTCCATTTTTAAGTTTAGCAACGCCTCCCAAGGAATTAGTTATGCCATATGCCTGGGACCAATATAATTTTATGATGGAAAATCTTACGTCAGGTCAAGATAACCGAGCGTTTTATGATTACGAAGCGGAGAAGATGGGAAGAGTTGTCGATTCTTGTTACTACAGCTCAGATGAAGATAATAAAGTACACAGGGCTAACTTTAGAAAATTTATTGACACAATAGACAGCAGGCGAAACACGAAATTTGTAGATGTGTTTCCTGAACTTGAAGAATATTATAGGAAATGTTATGAATAAGATTACAGACTTAATACAAAACAATGCATCTGCCAGCGATTTAATTGAAAAAACAGACAGCTATTGTCCGTTATTATGGAATCATTTACATGTTGCGGCAAATGGTAACGTATTACCATGTTGTATTGGTGATTGGGAACGCCCAATGGGAAATATTAATAAGCAAAGTTTTGATGATATATGGTCGGGTACAGAATTCAAAAAGTTAAGAAAAGCACTAATTCAAGACAAAAAGGTACCGCATTGTAGAACGTGCTATGTTAAGGAACAGCAAAGTGGGTTTAGTTTGCGACATGATGCAATTGCCAAGTTTCATGAGACAGCAAAAGACATGGTTATAACTACACAAGAGGATGGAACATCACCAAACGCAAAGCCAGTATATTTAGATATAAGATTTAGCAATATTTGTAATATGCGATGTAAGATGTGTGGACATTTTAGTAGTAGTAAATGGTTTGGGGATAGTAAAAAACTAAAAGAAAAAGGTATCTATAATTATAGTACAGATTCGAATATAGCTATCATCAAAGGGGTAGAAGACAGTGATACCCTACTTGATAGACTAGAGGAATATTTGCCACATATGAAAGAGATTTACTTTGCTGGTGGTGAACCATTGTTTATGGAAGAGCATTACAAACTTTTAAATAAGTTGATTGAATTAAAACTAACTGATGTACATATTAGATATAGTACTAATCTAAGTATTATGAAATTTAAGAAAACAAAAATTGTTGACATATGGAAGCATTTTAGTAATGTATATTGCGCAGGTAGTATTGATACATTTGGAACTCGGGCAGAAAACATACGCAAAGATACTGTATGGAGTGATATACAGGATCATATGGCACTTATAAAAAGTGAAACACCGCACGTTAAAGTTGGTATAAGTCCAACTATACAAATACTTAATGCGTATACAGTGTGCGAACTTAATCGACAATGGATAGAAAATGGATGGGTTGAGCCCCACAATATGTTCTGGAATATATTAACTAACCCAGACTTTTATAATGTTCAAAATTTTCCAGATCATATGAAACAGGAAGTAGAACAAATTTGGGTAGATCATTTGAAGCATCTTAATGTTAAACCACATAGTCCAGTATACAGCACAATACATGCTTCCATTAAATGGATGAATAGTGTGTCATGTAATGAGGATAGTTTACGAGAAATGTGTAAACATAATAAAATTTTAGATGATCTACATGGAGAAGATACTCGTTCCGTGTTTCCAGAATTAAGCTACATTTGGGAGAACTATTGGGATGATACCACGAATTGATAGAAACAAAGATTGGCGATGCCCTCTTGTTCCAGAATTAATAGATACACTATACAACTTACCCCAACGTAATACTGGTGTATATATTCATTGGTGTGAAATAAATTGTGATCCGGATTCGCATCCAGCAATACTGGGTAATATTATACCACACATACCGGAAAACGTAATACGTGATGCGCAAGTTGGTGATGCTTGTATTGTTTTTAGTACATTTCAAGAAAGTACAAATCCAATAGGTGAGTATCCAATTGAACACTGTCATGACTTTGATTTAACATTAGAAACATTTTGTGAACAAGCACAAATACCTTATAGTAATGTAGTATGGGTTAGTGGTGATTTACGTGTTCAGCAACGACAGAAAAGTAAAAAAATAAGATCGTTTGGGTTTACTTGTTATGGACATGATATATTACGGCATGTACATGAAATGAAGGATCAATGGGATCTTTTACCAATAACACAACGTAGTTTTGATGCTAACTTTATTTGTTTACAACGCTATATGAAACCAGGTCGAATATTTTGGACCTGGTTACTACACAGTAACCAATTGTTAGATTCTAACTTTGTTAGTATTGCAGACAGGATACATGGCTGGGGGTTTTTAGATAAAGCTCGAGCATTTATATATATCTTAGATCAATATGTTAAACATATATCTAGTAAAAATATTACAGCATCAGAAATAAAAAAAATCTGGCATGATTTGGCAGATATTGGATTAAATACACCACGCATACTTGATGTACCTGATCATAATAGTAATTGGTGCGCTGGATCCGATACAACTGTTAGTAGTTTACCATGGTATAATACTAGTTTTGCCAGTGTAATTACGGAAACAGATATACAAAGTGGCGGACTTTTTATTAGTGAAGCTACATTTAGATCATTTGTATATCAACAGCCGTGTATATGGATTGGTCAGCAAGGTATAGTCAAACAATTAAACGAATGGGGATTTAAAACTTGGGACTGGTTAATTAGTGAAGATTATGATAATGAACCTTATATGATTGATAGACTATACAAGTGTAAAGATAGTTTAGAGGATTTAATTAATATACCTCGAACTCCAGAATTATTAGAACGTATACACCAACAAAATATTTACAATTGGAATCACCTTCAAGGTGAATTTAAAACTGGACAACAGCAAAGGTTTATGGAAATGCTGAATGATATTGTTAATAAATAAACATAGTACTTAATTAAAGAGGTTACCATGATATTACTCACTGGAGCAAATGGCTTTATCGGCAAGCATTTGCAAAAAAACATTAAGTGTATTACTGTAGACTATAATGGATGTGATTACAATGGCGATCTAAGTGACCCTACGTTTGTAAACTCGTTACCAGACGTAGATACAGTAATACACTTAGCGGCATTTAACAGCACAAAGAACTTTTATAGCACACCATTTAGTGTTATTGACAGTATTGTTACACCTACAATGAACTTACTCAAACGTTACCCCCACGCACATTTTGTATATGCTGGTAGTAGTGAAGAATATGCTGGTACAGTTAATCGTGGATGGGCAAGTATACCTACACCGGAGTCTGTAGCACTAACAATAGACGATATTACAAATCCACGTTGGTGTTATGCTAGTGGAAAAATTGCCATGGAAAGTGCAGTGATTAGTCACAGTGTACAGTACAAAAATCCGTATACTATATTACGTTTTCATAATATATATGGCCCGGGACAAGAGAATCATTTCATTCCAGAGTTTATTGAACGTATACAACAAGGCGATAACCGTCTATATGGATGGGACGATACTAGAAGCTTTTGTTATATAGACGATGCAGTAAAACTTACAATTGAAATGCTAGAACAAAAAAATCAAATTGTAAATATTGGATCTCCAATGGAGAGTAAAATTGTAGATGTTGCTAACGTTATTGTAGATCTATTAGAGTTAAGCAACCAGTTTGAATTACTCGACAGTCCTCCAGGAAGCACTCCACGCAGAGCACCCGACTTAACTAAACTACACAAATTTGTTCCCAACTTTGAATGGACAGATTTGAGAACAGGATTAAAGACATGTCTTTAGAAATTAGCGACAGCATGATAGGTCATCGTATTAGCACACTTTGCGAGCCTGATAAAATTAATTTAATTATGATTATATGTAATCATTGCCCATATGTGTTATTTAGAATGCCAGCTATTAGTCAGCTTGTTAAAGACTATTGTGATCGTGTAAACATTGTGGCAGTTAATAGTAATGACGCAAGTCCAACAACTGATGACAGTAACCCAGAAGATGCTCCTGAATACATGCCAGCATTTAAAGAGAAGTATGATCTACAGTGCGATTATATATTTGATGAAGACCAAAGTATTGCTCGTGCCTATGGCGCAGTATGTACTCCTGAGTTTTATATATTAAACAAAAAACACACAGTTGTTTATCATGGAGAACTTGATCCTAGTCATACTAGTAATGATTTAATGCCAACTGGTAGTAGTTTACGACACGCATTAGACTTGACATTGATAGATAAACCTATTACATGGGAGCCTAATCCTAGCTTTGGGTGTAGTGTAAAATGGAAAACATAATGGAAAGACAAAGTCGTAAGTATAAAAATGATTATAGAGATGTAAGTTACCGTTGGCAAGACGAGCTAAAACCTTTAAGCATTGAACAGTGGAAGAAAGAAATTGCTTACCAGTGTAGCCCATTTACTGTTACGAAGTTGTCAGTAGTTTTAGATTTAATAGATACAGTTGAAAATATTATTTTAAATGATATACCAGGAGATTTTGTAGAATGCGGAGTCTTTATGGGCGGCAGTTGTATGATTATGGCTGAAGTTTTAAAACATTACAAGCAAGAGCGTGATATATGGATGTATGATACGTTTAGCGGTGTGCCTATTCCTGAAGCCAACGAACTTACAAAAGAGAACGAAAATTTAAGAGATTGGTATGTGGAACAAAAAGTAGATAGCTTTGGTAATAGTAACTGGTGCTATAGTTCATTACAAGATGTTAAGCAAAACTTTGCTGAATGTAAATATCTAGGCCAAGTCAGATTTATAGAAGGTATAGTAGAAGATACAATACCTGCTAATTCTCCTGTTAGTATTGCTCTTTTACGTATAGATGTAGATTTAGCTAACCCAACTAGACATGTATTAAATCACTTTTATCCAAAACTAGTAAAAAACGGACATCTGATTTTAGATGATTATGGACACTTCCCAATGGTAAAGGCAACAGTTGATGATTATTTTAAGAATGATTCAATTCAATTAGCAGAAATAAATTATACAGTTAGGCACATGATAAAATGAAAATAGGAATAGTAGGATTAGGAGTAGTAGGCAAAGCATGTAAGACTGGCTTTGAGCATTGTGGGTATACAGTCATACCACATGACATTACACTCAACACAAAGATAGAAGATTTGTTAGAAGCAGAGATTGTATATCTATGTGTTCCTACACCTACTAACGATCAAGGAGAGTGCGACACACGTATCGTAGAAAGTGTTATTGCTGAATTACAACAAGTAAATTATGAAGGTGTTATTGGTATTAAGTCAACAGTATCACCTGGAACAACTCAAAGATTAATTACGCAGTATGATGATAGAATTGTGTTTGTACCAGAGTTCCTTAAAGAACGTAGTGCTGAATATGATTTTGTGTTTGACCATAGATTATTATTAGTGGGCACTGAAAATGTTAATCACTATTATCTTGTTCAACGATCGCATGGAAAGCTGCCAGAAGACATAATGAGAGTTACTCCTACAGAAGCAGAACTAATGAAATATTATCACAATACATTTAATGCTTTGCGTGTAGTATTTTCTAATGTTATGTTTGAAATAAGTAACAGTTTAGGCGCCAACTATGACAATGTTAAGACAGCATTTCTGCGTAATAGTGATCTACCAGATGAATATTTAGATGTTAAACCAGAACTTAGAGGATACGGTGGTGCTTGTTTACCCAAGGATGTATTGGCAATGAACAATGCTTGTAAGAAACTAGGAATACCAAGTAAACTTTTCGAGTATATTGATAAAGAAAATAAACTATTTAAGAAAACTGTGTTTAAAGGCATGCGATTATAATGGATAAGTGTAAAGTACTTGAAGCAGAACTGTTTGAAGATCATAGAGGTACTATTCGTAGTTTCTATCCAGATGACAATATAGTAGAGTATAATTTAATGATTACAAAACAGGGAGATGCTCGTGGTTATCATTACCATCCTCATTTTGATGAGTATATGGTTATTGTAGACGGCAAGTGTTTGTTTAAAGAGTATAGTGATACTATACATGAAATAGTGTTAACAACTGGTGATAGTATACGCATACCAATTGGAACAGCACACACATTTATAGCACTAACTGACTTCAAGTTTGTTAGTATGCTTACAAAAAGATGGCACGATAGCAACCCGCCAATTGTAAAGGTAGATGAAGATGGAAATGATATTACATCTTAACGATGATACACAACTTGTTATAGAGCTAATTGATAGTCCACTTATACATAATTGGGCAACTGAATTTTCTAAGCATCAGTTAAATGTAACAGAAATAAGTTCAATAGAAAATAGAAGCACTGAGTTTGATCAACAAAAATTTACTACACTATATGCTGAATTAATGGAAGGGGTACGTTATTATAATGGTACAGAAATACAAGTGTCAGACTATAGTAAACCTGATGTTTTACAGCAACTTATGAATCACTTACATCATTGGTGTGTAGAGCTAGTAGAAAGTAAACATGCTAATCAAAATTATCCTGATTATGCTAAAGATGTTCAGTACATAGGAAAACTTAACAGCCTGTGCCATCAGTGTGAAGCATTACTTACAGGTGGTACTAGAAAATTACCTGACAGTTGTAGTAACATTTACTGGGATCAACAAGTTAAAAATGCGGGACAGTATGCGCTTAAGATGACAGATGAATGGTTACATTTAATGACATTAGAAAAACACGATGTATATCTTGCTAAACGTATACTTGGTAAAGATTATAGAGAGACTTACAGGGACAACGATAATCCTAATCACAGTGAAATGAAACCAATTGGCAATCGTATCCCATTAGCAATGGAAATAGATCCACTAAATCAATGGAAAGATTTGTGGCAACTACCAGATTTCATACATCATTTACCAGTAGAGCCCACAGTAAACAATATAGGAAGAATACCAATTGGCAATATTAGAAATAAACCTGACCATATGGAACAGATATTGCGTAATAAAATTATACAAAGAGTAAGCATATGAATCCGTTTGATTTAGTACATGAGTTTGAATCTCAGATTGCAAAGTATACAGGTGCGCCGTATGCCACGGCAACTGATTGTTGCTCACACGCAATTTATTTAAGTCTGTATTACTATAAACAGCAAAACCCAGATATAAACTATATATCTCTACCTAAAAACACATATGTTAGTGTAGCAATGCAGGCACTTCATTTAAATCTAGACGTAAATTTTATTGACAAAGTATGGAGTGGGTGCTATAATATCGGTAATACTAATGTTGTGGATAGCGCAGCTAGACTTTACCGTAATTGTTATCAGTCTGGTACCAATCAGTGTTTAAGTTTTCAGTTTAAGAAGATATTAAGTACAGTACGTGGTGGAATGATACTAACTGATGATAAAAACTTTTATGATTGGTGTCAACGAGCAGTACATGATGGTAGAGATATGAGTGTGCCTTATGAAGATGATAATATAACGTTTGCTGGTTGGCATTATTTTATGACACCAGAAACTGCTGAACTTGGATTAAG
>ENA-UZWV01019677-UZWV01019677.1-metagenome-genome-assembly--contig:-Day-3-1m-contig-19677_pt1 | contig 10595 bp, 13 predicted proteins | sample MGYA00260342_ERZ794902 | MGnify/ENA metagenome assembly ERZ794902
AGTAGCTGGTGGGTGACCTTGCATGGCCATGCCAATCCAGTGATGGCCGAGGCGATCGCCGATCAAGCACGACGGCTCGAACAGGTGATCTTTGCGGATTTCACCCACGAACCCGCCGAGCAATTGGCTGTTCGACTGAGTGGAATCACGGGCCTCCAACGGCTGTTTTTCTCAGACAACGGTTCAACGGCGGTGGAAGTGGCGATCAAAATCGCCTGTCAATGGTGGGCGAACCGAGGCCAGCCACGCCATCAAATCGTTGCCTTCGACGGCGCGTATCACGGGGACACCTTCGGGGCCATGGCCGTTGGCGAGCGCAATTTGTTCAGTGCTCCTTTCGAAGACAAATTATTTCCCGTCGCCCGAGTCCCCTGGCCCAGCACCTGGTGGAACGACGACGACATCGACACCAAAGAAGCAGCGGCACTTCAAATCCTCGAAGACACCCTCCAAACCCCAACGGCGGCGGTGATCCTCGAGCCTCTGCTCCAAGGGGCAGGGGGAATGACCATGGTGCGTCCGGAATTTCTTCGGGAGGTTGAAAGCCGGACAAAAGCCGCCGGAGCCCTGCTCATTGCCGATGAAGTCCTCACTGGCTTCGGACGCTGCGGGGACTGGTTTGCTTGCCGCCGTGCGGGGATTCGTCCCGATCTGATGGCGTTATCCAAAGGACTCACTGGTGGCTGCTTACCGATGGGAGTGACCATGGCCAGTGAAGCGGTGTTCGAAGCCTTCATCGGAGACGACCCCAACCTCACGCTTTGGCATGGCCACAGCTTCACGGCCAATCCCCTGGGCTGTGCAGCCGCCAATGCCAGCCTGACGTTGCTCGAACAAAACCCAACGGCATTNNGTCGTTGGTGGAACCGCTGGCTACCTCAACCCGGCAGGTCCCACCGTCAAACGCATCGCCATGGAGCACGGCGTTTTTCTTCGTCCGCTAGGCCAAGTGGTTTATCTCTTACCGCCGCTCTGCATCACTGATGCGCAGCTCGAGCAGTGCTACGCAGCCATCCAGATCGCTCTCGATCAACTCTGATCCAACAATCCTAGCCGCAGAAGGGCAACCCTTAAGGACCAGCCTGAATCGCCGCCTCCACATCTGCGCGGGACAGCCCATAGGGCAAGGAGCATTGCGTCTCTCCAGTGGTGCCAGACGATTGCCAGATCACCTTGAGGTCTTCTCGAGCCAAGAGCAGAACGGCGCTCCAATCAGGTCGTTCCAACTGCCATCGGCACGGATCGTTATCGATCCTGATGGCACCCAATTGCAGCAGCCATTGCTCAAGCGCTCGGAGGGAGTGCTGATTGAGCGGTGAGCTCTCCGGTGGAAGGGAGGATAACATCGGATCGCACGTTGGAGGTTTTCAAAGTCTGCTCATCCGTGAGCCAAGACGGCGACACTTGCCAATCCCTGCCTTGAACAACCGCCACTCCCAATCCCAGCACCAAGCTGAGCAAGAGCGCCAAGCTCAGCAGAACCAAGGAAAACCATTCACCGCCTGAGAGCGGACGCCGTTCACCAATCCCGTTCCAGGGATCAGGCGTTACCTGCTTGATGATCTGAGGCTTCGCAGTGTTGGCGCGAAGCATGGCGTCGTAAGCATCGCGACGCCCAGGGTCCGCCAGTAAGGCGTAAGACTCCTTGAGTTGCTGAAACGCCAGGCTGGCCTGAGCTTCCGGTAGCGCCGTAGTGTCGGGATGCAAGGCTTTGCTCTTGCGCCGGAATGCCTGGCGCAATGCTTCCGGATCGACTCCTGGGGCCACACCGAGCCGTTGGTAGTGGCTGATGGAGACGTCCGGCACAGACTTGATCTGGTCCTTCATCTTAAGAAAAGTTGCCCACGCAGCCCATGGCCGATGCCACACCGGGAGCTGAATATTGGACGGCACTCGGTTGGCAACCGTCGACGGAGCAAGTGGATCAGCTCGCAACGCTGCAAACCCTGTTGCGGGAATGGAACGAGAAAGTCAACCTCACCCGACTTGTGGAGGGCGATGACTACTGGATCAATCAAGTGTTTGACAGCTTGTGGCCCTTGGCTCATGAGTTAAAAACACCTCATCAACCCAGAACGTGCATTGATGTCGGCACAGGTGGTGGGTTTCCAGGATTAGCGATCGCCATTGCCTTGCCGGGTTCGCACATGACACTGCTGGACTCCGTGGGCCGCAAAACGGCAGCGGTGGAGGCGATGGCCAGCAGGCTTGGCCTCGCCGATCGCGTGGCCGTTCGCACCGAACGCATCGAAACGACCGGCCATGATCGCGCCTGCCGCGGCCAGTTCGACCTCGCCATGGCTCGAGCAGTGGCGGCAGCGCCTGTGGTTGCGGAATACCTCGTGCCCCTTCTGAAACCCAAAGGGGAAGCACTGCTGTTTCGGGGGCAATGGTCCGAGGAGGACACCACAGAATTCAGCTCCGTGATATCACCGCTCAAGGCTCAATTGACTGGCGTACAGACGTGTCAACTGCCGGCCAAGCGCGGCATCCGTCACCTCTTGCGGGTGCAGCCCATTGGTTCGTGTCCATCGTCCTATCCGCGGGCCGTGGGTATTCCTAGCCGTACACCGCTGGGCTCCTGAGGAAGCCTCAAAGACTGGTGAGCCGCTTTTGAGAGTCGCCCGCCAACCGCTGTTTGAGCTGCGCCAAGATCATTGGAATCCTGGTTCGCCAAGGACTAGCCCCGAGCACCGCCTGAAGGGCCGACGCACTGACCTGATCATCAAAGGAATCGGCATTGGATCCAGCAAACCAATGCCCCCCTTGGCCAAGCAGTCGATACCGCGCCGTTGCAAAGCTTTGAAGGTCCCAAGCCTCCAGCAAATTGTGGAGCCAAAGCAAAACGGGCAANNTCGGGACCTAGCGCATCCACAGCCGCCCTCTCCAGGCGTTGATGCACCGGTTCAATCAGATCAACGGCTTGAGGCAAGAGCTCAATCGCCTTGAGATGGCGATCAAAGTCCTGCGGTGAAGCGGCACCAACGCTGATGGTATGAACGCGTTCATCCTGAAGACAAAACAGATCGTTAAACACAATCGGGTGCAGTGGCGCGCAAAGGTCCAACAGTTTCTGGGATGGGCTGTGGAGGTGGCCCCCTTTATCCGTAGGACTAATGATGAAAACACCCATGTCTTGACGACGGGCCGCATCCAAAGCGGGGCCATTGTCCTGACGGATGTAATACCAATGCAGATTGATGTAGTCGAAAGCACCGGTGTTACACGCATCCACAATCAACTCGGTGGGTCCATGGGTTGAAAAGCCCACCGAACCAATCCGGCCCTCTGCTTGCCAGCGACGGACCACCTCCATGCAACCGCCAGGACGAAGCGTTTGCTCAAGATGTTCCGGCAAGTTGATTCCGTGAATGGCCAGAAGGTCCAAGCGGTCACAGTCCAGGCGTTCAAAGCTCAGCTCCAGCTCCGCTTCAAAGGCAACGACATCGTCGCGGGGAGGAACTTTGCTTTGCAGCAAACGCTTGGCATCGGGTGCTTTGGGCAAGGCCCAACCCAACTGTCGTTCCGAGGTGCCGTAGTGCCGAGCCGTCTCTACATGATGAAATCCCTCAGCGACAGCCCGATTCAATGTGGCTTGCAACTGCGATTGCGATGTTTCTGAGATCTCCTCTGCCGGAAGATCGCTCCAACTCTGCTGGAACCGCATGGCCCCAAGCGATAACAGGGGAATATCCAGCTCTGTCCGCCCAAAGCGTCGCGTTGGAAGCGAAGCCATCAGCCCTGGGGACGTGCTTGGAGGTTTTGGCGCACTAAATCTCGTTTCAACGCTTCAAGGGATTCGAACGGAACCCAATGAATGCAATCAACGGGACAAGTATCGATCGCCTCTTGAATTCGCTCGGTGCTATCTCCATCCTGACGAATCGCTCTGGAGCGACCGAGATGGGGCTCCACCACAAACGTATTTGTGGCGACATGGGCGCAGTAACGACAACCAATACAAACCGCCTCGTCGACCCAAACGGCTTGATCCCTCAGATCACCACCAAGCAATGGTTCCCGTCCAGTCGACTGAACAGGATGGGTTGCTGGAGCAGAAAAAGCGAGGGATGGATCAGCCAGGATTAAGCGTCCCAGCGAGTAACCACGAGTTCGATTGAGCCATCCTGCGCTTGGATTTGTTCAGCAACCTGAAACCCTTCATTCGCAGTGGCTGCCAATACGGTGTTCAGGGCATAGCGCTGGGTGAGCTTTGCCAAAAACCGTTCAATCGGGATTTGTTGCTTCCAGAGATCTAAATCAGTGACCAATTCGTAGGCACCGGATTGAGCGTTCCAGCGGAAGCCAAGATCGCCGCCCACTTGCATCGTGACGGCCAAATCAGCCGTCACTGTTTGCCCTTGATAACCACGTACAGGCCGCTCGCCCTGTTCTGGGGGATAACCCATGTCTTTCAGAGCCTGGACCAAAGGATCGAGCTGGCGCAGTTCTGTTTTGACGGTGCTGAAATGCGACATCAGTTTAATTGCGCAGGAAGGGACTGGGATTGGGTATTCGGCTGCTGGAATGATTCAGCAGTGGGTTCTTGGCGTTCAACGGTTCCAAGCGCAGCTTCCAAGCGTTCGGTGAGCTGCTGGCACGCAGAGCCGGTTACCCCTTCGACTCTTTCTTCCACGCGACCGTCAGGTCGGATGGTGAAACGAACCGTGCGTTGGGGCATTCGACCTACGTGAGATGTGGCGCAATCTAATGGTGGTCTTGAGAAGTCGTTGGTCTCGACCGCTAGATCAGAAATCCATCGTTCATCAAGGTCTGGAGGCGCTCTAAAACCATGGGGTCTTCCAGCTGCTCAAGGGCGGTTCGAGCCTCGTCCTGTACGGAACTTTCACCGTCGTACAACAACGACTCCACCAGCACTTCAACGATCTCCTGCTGACGAGGCTCAACCAAATGATCCATCAAACGGCCCAANNGCCCAAATGCAATTACTACGAACCACCGGTTCACTATCGATTTGAAGGCTGGCCACTAATTGACTCGCCGCCGGATCCGCTTTTGCAGGCGAGCGGCTACCCGACTCAGCCAAGGATCCAGGGCACCACAGCCGAACCGCAGCAACATCGGTTTGCAGGGCATGAATCAGGGGATTCAGAATCGGCGCATCGGGATAATTCCCCAAGCTCCAAGCTGCTGCTTTGCGGACGTAGGCATTGCTATCCACCTGCAAAAGGCGTAGCAGCGATTCCACCGCCGGCGGCGACGGATTACGACCTAGGGCATACACCGCACTCATCCGCTCCACTGGGCAAGGGCGTTGCAGAAGGGGAAGCAACAGGGGAAGCGCCCTGGGATCGCGATGTTCACAGAACACTTGCAGCCCTTGCAGGCGCTGGTCGTGGTTGCCACGGAGGGCGAGCAGGCCCTGATCGCAGGCCAAAGCAATCGATGGCGAAGCATCATCAACTGCTACGTCGGGCTCAAACGCATCGAGCGGATCAAGGCTTTCTTCAGCGGCCAGCTCGCGCGCCAATAGATCTGGATCCAACGACAGGCTGGCGGGGCCTCGATCCCGTTGTTGGCTTCGATCGTCCGTCATAGGTCGATGCTACGGGACCCGGTCAAATGCCTTGAGTGCTTAACCCACTGGAGCAGGCGCCAGCATGTCGCCAGGCAACCAGATCCTTGCGCTAACAGCGAACAACGCCAAGGCGAACAACAACACAATCAGCGCTGGGAGAACCGTGGAACGAAAAAAAGACAAGGGACAGCCAATCTCGTTATTCATTCTGATGATGATTGGACGGCGAGCGCTGGCCGACGCAAGACCAGAAATGACACCACAAGCACGCTGAGGCCACACCAGCCGGTGATGTGTTGATGCAGCAGGAATCCGCCGGTGCCCAACAATCCCCCGAATAACAGCCCACAAGCCCATACAAAACGCTGAAGCATCACTGGGAAGCTTTCAATCGGGGTGACCTCAAAACGGCGACGCAGGTGGGCCCAACCAGGACCCGGCGGTCGCACCTGGCGCACAAATCGCTCAAGTACAGCCTCAGATTCCGGAGGAGTACACAACATCACGGTGAGCCATACGGCAGCGGAAACCCCTGTGATCACGGCCAGGCGCACGCCGTAATCATCGATGCGCACCAAAGGGGTGATCGAGGTGAGCACGCCAACGAGAAAGCCGCAGAGCATCGCGGACAACTCAGCAGCAGCATTGACCCTCCACCAAAACCAGCGCAACACCAACACCACCCCTGGACCGGAGCCAATGGCAATCACGAGTCGGAACACCGACCCGATGCTGTTGCTCACTAAGGCCGTCATCACGCCAAGCACGAGCAGCAATACCGTGGTGGCCTGTCCAACCAAAAGCAATTCCCGTGGGCCTGCTTGGGGCCGAATGAAACGTTCGTAGAGATCGTGGGTGAGGTAACTGGCGCCCCAGTTCACCGACGTGCTCACGGTGCTCATAAAAGCGGCAACGAGGGACACCACCACCAGCCCAAGCGCCACAGGAGGCAAGAGATCAACCGCCAACTTTGGATAACCAAGCTCTAAATCCGCCTGGGCAGGTAATAAAACGAGGGCAGCCAAAGCCACCACCACCCAGAGCCAGCTGCGAATCAAGTAGTTCACAACCAGAAAAACCCAGCCAGCTAGCCGTGCCTGCTGTTCGTCACGGGTGGCCAGCATGCGTTGGATGAATTCACCGCCGCCATCACTGCGACGAAAACTCCACCACTGCACAGCGATNNTAAGCGGTGAACATCGGCACACTGATCCCTGCTCCATCGAGCCAGGTGAAGCCCTTCTCGTCCCAAGTCCAAGGAACCAACGACAACAATTCAGGTCGATTCAGGGCTTGAAGTTGATCGAGCAGTGATGCCATACCGCCCGTTGCATGCAAAGCAGCGACAGCAACCGCCAAGGCACCCAGCAAGGCGAGCACGAGCTGCACCAAATCAGTCATCACCACCGCCCACAGCCCACCAACCACCGTGTAGCTGACCACCAACAAGGCAACAATTGCGAGCAGCCACACGGTGTCGGACAGCCCCAGAAAGCTCGGCTCACCGCGCACGATCCCCAACGCTTCCACCACCTTTCGCAGCGCCAGAAACGCGTAACCGATCCCAATGCAGTTCACGGGCAACGCCAAAAGAAAGGCCTTGATCCCGCGAAGCCAGGCAGCAGCAGCACCGCCATAGCGCAATTCAGTGAAGGCCGCATCGGTTAACACTCCGCTCCGGCGCCAAAGCGGCGCAAACACCACCGCCATCGCAACGTGGGCCAGGCCAAAGCTCCACCATTCCCAGTTGCCCGCCAAGCCACGACTACCAACGAGTCCTGCGATGTACAGCGGGGTATCAATCGAAAAGGTTGTCGCCGCCATGGATGCGCCGGCCAACCAGCCGTTCAGACGCCGGCCTGCGACGAAGTAATCCTCTTGACCACGATTGCGGCGGGCAAGCCAAAGGCCCAACAGAAATGTCAGCAGTAGGTACAGGCCAAGAAGAAGCCAGTCGACTGCAGCCATTCACCCTGTCCACCAATGCCTCAAGTCTTGAACAAGGAGGGAACGATCAGGGCAGAAGAGACCTAAGAGCATGCAGATCGACATGAAATCATCACACCACCAAACAACATCAAACACCGCAAAGATCATCAACAAATACAGTTGATAAAAATTAAAAATCCAGGAAATATTTGAACAAAAAACGAATAATTAACGCCTCAAAATACCTCACGGATGCTTAAGTTAGATCAGATCCAGTCAGATGTTGCCGACGCAATTGACCACAAGCAGCATTTTGATCCAAACCGCGGCTTGCCCGAAGACTGACGGCAACGCCACGGCGTTCTAAAACACGACGGAAAGCCTCAATTCTCTGGGAGGTTGGGCGTTTAAATTCTTCCTCTTCAATCGGGTTATAGGCAATTAGATTGACGTGGCTTTGGAAGCCACCCACTCGATCGGCCAATTCAGCAGCGTGCTCGGGATGATCATTTAACTCACCAAGCAGAATATATTCAAAGCTGACACGACGACCTGTTAGATCTAAATAGTGTCGACAATCGTCCAGCAAATCGTCATAGGGATACGCATGAGCTGTAGGAATCAACTCTTCCCTTAACTGCTGGTTGGGGGCATGCAAACTCACCGCAAGGGTGAATTGAGCTCGCCCAAGTTTCTCCATCGCCAACTCTGCTAACTGGGGCAGTGTTTTGGGCACACCAACGGTGCTCACGGTGATGCGCCGCTGCCCAATGCCAAGGTCTGTATTCAAACAACGAATGGTCTCCAACACCGCTTCGCTATTGAGCAAGGGCTCTCCCATCCCCATAAAAACAACGTGGGACGGACGACGATCCATCGCCTCACGCACACTCAGAACCTGATCGACAATTTCATGGGTTGCCAACGATCGCTGCAAGCCACTTTTGCCAGTCGCGCAAAAACGACAGGCCATCGGACACCCCACTTGGCTCGAGATGCAGACCGTGAGTCGTTGGTCNNGTTGGAATACCGACCGTTTCAATGGTTTCGCCGTCGTCTGTGGCCAACAACAACTTTGTTGTGGCATCGGCTGCCACCGATTGATGCACAAGCTTCAAACGGCCAACCCGGAAGGTTTGAGCCTCAAGCTCAGTGCGCCATTGCTTTGGAAGAGCGGAGATCTCTGAAAGAGATTTGACGCCTTTGTTGTACAGCCAATCGTGGATTTGGCGTCCTCGAAAGGACTTATGCCCCTGAGCAACCGCCCAGTCTTCTAACTCGGCCGCACTGCGACCGAGCAAGACATTCTTCACCAATTCAACAACCCATGACCGAGCTTGAATTCCACAATCAACAGGGCAATGAAACCAAGCATGGCCATGCGCCCATTCAACTTTTCGGTATGGCCATGGAAGCCATAACGGGGTAAGCGACGTTGGGGGATTTCGGTGGGTTCAATCATGGATCAATCAATAACGAGCGCAAAGGTGAACGGTCAATCGTCAGAGAGCAAGCCCTCTTCTTGAAGACCTTCAACAGCCTCGGCATCAACAACTTGCTCTTCCTTGAGCTCGTTATCAACATCCGGCCGTGTAAATGCAGCATTCGTGCTGGCGGAAGGATCAATATTGTGCCGGGTCCGCGTGGCCTCTAGATCAGCATCGCTGGGATCAGCGAGCAAAGCACTCGAGCTGGCCGCGGGGGGCATATCCACGGTGTAGTCCGGACGCAGATTTTGCATCCGGCGGTATCCCGCAGGGTCCTCCGAAAGGATGTCGGGGTGTGGACCAGCTTCCTTCTGGAGCTCCTCTTCGAAGCCACTGAAACCGGTGCCAGCAGGGATCAGGCGACCAATGATCACGTTCTCCTTGAGACCACGGAGCCAATCGCTCTTCCCTTCAATCGCAGCTTCAGTGAGAACGCGAGTTGTTTCCTGGAAGGATGCCGCAGAGATAAAGCTATCTGTGTTGAGGGACGCCTTGGTAATACCTAGCAAAACCGGAGTGAACTCAGACGGAGCACCACCCGTAATAGCCATCGCTTGGTTGGTGTCTTCGACCTGCCTTAGCTCGATCAACTCTCCAGGGAGAAGGGTCGTGTCGCCAGCGTCTTCAACCCGAACCTTGCTGGTCATTTGACGCACAATCACTTCGATGTGCTTGTCGTCAATCGAGACACCCTGAGACTTGTAGACGTTCTGAACTTCGGTCACAAGCCGGTGCTGCAGATTCGCAATCGCTTCTTGAGCAGCATCCATCAAAGGCTTGCGGCTACGGAAGTCTTCGAAGAAGCATTCCAGAAGCTCGTGGGGATTGATCGGACCGTCTGTAAGTAATTCCCCAGCCGTCACCTGCTGGCCATCGTTGACCATCACATTGCGGCCCAAAAGGATCGGGTATTCCCCGATCGCATCGTCGGACTCGATCACATTGACGGAAAGGGAATCGTCATCTTCCCCTTGCTTAATTTCAACCGTTCCAGGCTTCCTGCAAAGAATGGCTGAATCCCGAGGACGACGGGCTTCCAGCAGCTCCTCAATCCGAGGAAGACCCTGGACAATGTCTCCGGTCTTCTGGCGTTCGAACACCAAGAGAGCCAAGCCGTCGCCCCGTTGAACTAAGTCACCATCGCGAACGTGGAGCAGGGAGTCGGGAGACACCATGTACGGACGACCAAGGCGAAGCGTGACGCTGCTGCCATCAACAGCTTCCACCTCACCGCAACAATCCGAGGGTTGTCCGCTAGCTAATAAATCACCATCGACAACACGATCACCCACCGCCACGGACGGTTTGCCTGACGTGGAAATGGTGGTGGTGTCTTCCGGACGCTCAACAATTAAGCGACGGACAGGCTCGGCCTCCGTGGCTTCAGGCAGCTGAACGACACCTTCCTGCTTACACAGAATCTGAGTTGTGGCGACAACATCGCCAGCCTTCACAGAGATCCCATCTTCCACTTGAAGATCGGTGTGGGTCGAGCCATGGCTGGAGTCCGACATGGTGTCGCGACGAACCAAGATCGATTCAAGAATGACCAAACGCAGGCGAGAGATTGTCTTGGCTCGCTTGTCGGGTGCCCTTTCCACATCCACCGTCATTTGTGGAGTGGTGTCGAAGGTTTCCAG
>ENA-UZWV01012999-UZWV01012999.1-metagenome-genome-assembly--contig:-Day-3-1m-contig-12999_pt1 | contig 10586 bp, 9 predicted proteins | sample MGYA00260342_ERZ794902 | MGnify/ENA metagenome assembly ERZ794902
CAGGTCAAGCAGGGGCTGGTTGAGCGCATGGAGGCTGCGGCCAGCCTACAGGTGCCGCTGGTTGTGGATGTCGGTGTGGGTGATAACTGGGACGAGGCTCACTAAACGGGCGGCTGGGGAATCGACGGCAGTCACCACGGACCCGAAAGCCCGTGGTGCATCGCCATTGTTGCAGATCAGGCTGCGGCAATTTTCCCGCGGCGCTTTCTCAGTCCAACCAGCCCCATCAGGCCGGTCCCGAAGAACCATACGGCGGCAGGGATAGGAACTTCCCCGATATTGGTATCGCTGCCAACACGGTCGGATAGCAGGGCGAAATCAAAGCCGTAAAAGTCACCAGATCCATTGCGGTCAATGGCCACGGTCAGGGATCCCAATACATTGATTGAATCGATCACATCTTGGGCCAGATCAAAGAAGCGGATCTTGGTGGTCGGGAAGCCGTCGCTGAACGACCAGTTTTGCAGAATTCCATTGTAGGTGGTCTTCACCGAGCCAAAGGTTGAGGCCTGGAAGTCAGCCATATCAAACCACATGCTACCCTCAGTCCAGCCATTGCCAAGACCAGTAAATTTAAATGTGGCCGTATCACCTGGCTGGGGCCCGTAGGACCCGTGAGTAGTGCTGTAGGTATCAGTGTACTGAGCGCCGTTGGTGGCCGCTGCTTCCGCCGCACTGCGACCGTCGTAACCCGCCGAGAAACCATTAAACGGATGGTTGCCATTATCGGGAATGCCAGCACCGTAGCCATCGTTATCTCCGATCATCCAGGTAGTTGCAAATGATTGGGTCGCCGCTGCAGCAAGCATGCCTGCGAGGCATAGTGTTATTGCTTTTCTTTTCATCGTACCTTCTCCACGTCCTTGTTAAAAAGAGCGTTAAACGTCGGACGAATTAACCTTCAACGCCCGGTAATGCCCCGTCGAAGACGAGTTGTGGTGTGCATGGAATCGAAAAGCGGTGATTGCGGACCAAAACCCGGCGGACAGAAATAATACCCAACGGTTATGGTCCTCAAATGCTGTCCAGTCCCTGGATTGCACCAACTTGCCTGCCCTACGGAGCAGTAAACCAATTTAACTATAGGAACGGCCAATGGCTTGCGCAAGGCTAAGTCGAGAAATTACCCTCCTTAGCATTGTCTGCAGGCAATCAACAGGGAAAATGGTGAAAAATGGGGTATTGAATCGGAAATAGTTGGCAAAAAAATAATTTTTTTCGGTGTTTTTTTATTTTTTTTGGAACTAACGGTTTTTTTTCTGTCTTATACAGTGCTAGACATGATTGCTTACTCTCCCCCAATTAAGCAAACTTCAGCGCTGAACTCCCAAGCAAGCGAAGCACACCCCGGTCCAGATTGGACCGGGGTTTTTTTATCCTTGCCGTTTCAGGGCTGGTCTTTAATTTTAAGATGATTCGCTGTGTGGCTCGACAAAGTCCGCGGACAACCAGTGACTCAGCACCGATTCCAATTCCGGCAGTCCCTGTTTCTTCAACGATGAAAAGGTCTGAGCGCTGAGTAGCGTGCAGCCAGGATCCATATCCCGCAAATGTCTCTCGACCATCAGCAGAGCATTTTGGGCTGGCCCGCGTTTAAGTTTGTCTGACTTGGTCAGTAGGATATGCACCGGCAAGCCCGCCTGAGCTGCCCAGTTGAGCATCTGCAGATCAAATTCCTGAAGAGGGTGGCGAATATCCATCAGCAATACCAATCCCGCCAGACTTTGGCGCATCTGCAGATACTCCGCGAGATGCTTGTCCCACTCGCGTTTCATGGCAATCGGAACCTTGGCATAACCATAGCCCGGGAGATCGACCAGACGCTTGCCGCCGTACAATTCAAAGAAATTTATCAGCTGGGTGCGGCCCGGTGTTTTACTGGTTCTGGCCAGGCTTTTTGTCCGGGTCAGGGTATTTATAGCGCTGGATTTGCCAGCGTTTGAGCGGCCGGCAAACGCAATTTCACAGCCCTTATCAGGCGGACATTGCTTTAGAGAGGGTGCGCTGGTCAGGAATGCAACACGCTTATAGTCAATATGATTCGAATCCATGGATAAAGGGTCATTATCTCGCTGTAAGAAGTGCTACTTATTAGTATATAATGCGCCGGCTTTAGCCGACGTGGCTAATGTTTAATGTCTCCGGCCCGTAAAGTAGTACGAGCTGGTGTTCATATATAAGTTCTATTCTAGCGGATTGCACGAGTTGATTAACCATGAAAAAAAGCTTTTTTAGTATTATTTGTTTAATCGCTGCACTGACAGCGAACCAGGCACTGGCATCGGGTGATGCGGTAGCGGGAGAATCAAAGGTAGCTGTATGTGCCGGTTGTCACGGCGGTGACGGCAACAGCATGGTTGCTTCATTTCCTAAACTTGCTGGCCTGGGTGAGAATTATTTAGTTCGACAGCTACGTGATATCAAGTCTGGCGAACGTGCCATTGCATCCATGACTGGTATTCTGGACGCATCTTCAGACCAGGATCTGCAAGATATGGCGGCCTTCTACAACAGTCAGCAGCGACAGATTTCCGGCGCTCAGGAGATCACGCTTATCGGTTACAGCGATCCTGTTGAAGCCCTGGAGCTCGGCGAGAATATTTACCGCGGCGGAAATATCAAGACTCAGGTTGCAGCCTGTATTGGTTGCCACTCACCTGCCGGCAAGGGCAATGATCCTGCAGGTTACCCTGCTCTTGGCGGTCAGCACGCTGAATACATTGAGAGCCAACTGTTGAAATATCGAAGCGGCGAGCGTGCCAGCGGTGCCAACGCGAAAATTATGCAGGGTGTTGCCGAGCGCATGAGCAATAAAGAAATTAAGGCAGTGGCCAACTATATTTCTGGCCTTAACTAGCCCCCGGTTAAAACCTTATGGAGAGGGCAAGGAATGTAGCCCGCTCAAATTTATAGAGTCAGATATACAGGAGTTTCTTATGTTGCGTCGTGTTTATAGCTACTTAATTTTGTTGCTGTTACTGCCAGCCTCGTTGGGTTGTGCTGAAGGCGAACAATACCAAGCGGGTGTGCACTACGAAGTATTGCCTCAGGTTATCAGAACGGCAAACCCTAATAAGATTGAAGTGAATGAAATCTTCGCCTACACCTGCAACCATTGCTACAACTTTGAGGCGGTTCTGCACCCATGGGGAGAAGCTCTGGCTGATGATGTTGATTTGCAGCGTACCCCTGCCGTGTGGGCGCCAGCGATGGAAGTTTATGCTCGCGCCTATTTCAGCGCCGCAGTACTGAAGGTTTTGGATAAGGTGCACGAGCCGATTTTTGAAGCTATCCATGTGCGCAAAGAAGCGGTCAGAACTGAGCAGGATGTGGCTAAGTTTTTTGTCGCTGCAGGGATCGACAGCGTTAAGTTCTCGCAGATCTTCAACTCCTTTGGTGTAACCAGCATGGTCAATCAGGGCAAAGCCAGAATGCGAGGTTATCGCACTCAGGGAACACCGGAAATGGTTGTAAATGGCAAATACAGAGTCAGCAGCAGAATGAGTGGTGGTTTCGAAGGAATGCTCAAGGTTGCAGATTTCTTGATTGCAAAAGAACGCGCTGTCGCGGCCAAGTAACGGATAAGAACTTCCCAGTCTAATTTAGAGTGAAAATTGCAGCCCCAGCAATGAGCTGCAAAAAATAGCCATTATTGATAATTATTACTTAAAAAAGTAATCAGGAAAATATGAAACCAACGATTAAACCAAACAATCCAAATTTCTCCTCAGGCCCCTGCTCCAAACGCCCGGGCTATGACGTCAGTAATCTCGACACTGCGACGCTGGGACGCTCTCATCGCTCGAGCCTCGGCAAAGATGCCCTGGGTCGCGCCTGCACTGAGACCGCTGAAATTCTTGGCTTACCCGAGGGATACCGAGTCGGTGTCGTTCCGGCATCGGATACCGGCGCTGTGGAAATGATTATGTGGTCAGCACTGGGTGCGCGACCTGTAGATATTTTTGCCTGGGAATCCTTTGGCAGCGGCTGGCTTACCGATGCGGTCAAGCAGCTCAAGCTCGACGACCTCAACAGCTACACTGCTGACTACGGCAAACTGCCCGACCTCAGCCAGGCTAACCCGGACAACGATATCGTCTTTACCTGGAATGGCACCACCTCTGGTGTAAAGGTAGAGAATGCTGACTGGATCAGCGACGATCGAAAAGGTCTGACTATCTGTGATGCCACATCTGCAGTATTTGCCATGGATATGCCCTGGGAAAAGCTCGATGTTGTCACCTATAGCTGGCAGAAAGTACTTGGCGGTGAAGGTGCTCACGGCATGTTAATTCTCAGCCCGCGAGCGGTTGAGCGTCTTGAAAGCTACACGCCGGCCTGGCCCCTGCCAAAAATTTTCCGTATGACCAAAGGTGGAAAACTGATCGAAGGGATCTTCCGTGGCGCGACGATAAATACACCATCGATGCTCTGTGTTGCCGACTACCTGGATGCCCTGAATTGGGTGCGTACTATTGGCGGACTGCCTGCGGCGATTGCCAAATCAGAAGCTAATCTTGAGGTCATCAAGGACTTTGTCGCCAACCGCGACTGGGTGCATTTTCTGGCAGAGGTGCCAGAGCAGGTTTCCAACACCAGTGTCTGCTTGACGCTGGATTTGCAGGCAGACCAGGTTAAGCAAATAGTAAAATTGCTCGATGCCGAAGAGGTTGCCTATGATATTGGTGCCTACCGTGACGCCCCCGCTGGATTGCGAATCTGGTGTGGTGCCACCGTTGAAAATTCTGATCTTGAAGCACTGCTGCCCTGGCTTGATTGGGCGTATGAGCAAGTGTCGCAATAAAAATTAATCGATAAAAAACAGAACGTAAAGCGAGAAGAAAACAGCTATGTATAAAATTCGTACCTACAACGCAATCTCATCAAAAGGCCTCGAGCGCTTCCCTGCAGACAGCTACCAGGTGTCCAGCGAATGTGCCGACCCGGTCGGCGTGTTACTGCGCAGCCAGAAGTTGCACAATGAAGTGATGCCCGAATCTGTCGTGGCCGTTGCCCGTGCCGGCGCTGGTACAAACAATATTCCAACCGCAGATTATACCGAGCAGGGCATTGTGGTCTTCAATACGCCCGGTGCTAATGCCAACGCGGTAAAAGAACTTATAGTCGCGTCACTGCTGATGGGATCGCGGGATATCTATGGCGGCATGAACTATGTACAGGGCCTTACCGACATCACTGATTCTGCAGAGATGGGCCAGCTGCTGGAAAAAGAGAAGAAGCGCTTCGCCGGCGGAGAAGTTCAGGGCAAGACTTTGGGTGTTATTGGCTTGGGTGCTATTGGCTCGATGATTGCCAATCTGGCTCTGGAATTGGGCATGGACGTGATTGGATACGATCCGGCTATTTCTGTCGAAGCAGCCTGGCAGCTATCCAGCAATGTGGAGCGTATGGACAGTATTGAGGCGCTTCTTTCGCGCTCCGATTTTGTCACACTGCACGTGCCCGCAATTGCCGCCACCAAGCACCTGATCAACAGCAAGACGCTCTCCATCATGAAGAGCACTGCAAAGATCCTTAACTTTGCCCGTGAAGAGATTGTCAGTACAGCAGATATGGTTGAGGCACTGGAAAAGGGGGTGATTGGCGGCTACATCACTGACTTCCCAACCCCTGACTTACTTGGTCGAAAAGAGGTATTGCTGATGCCACATATCGGCGCTAGCACCGCAGAAGCGGAAGAGAACTGCGCGGTTATGGCGGCTAATCAGCTGATGGATTTTCTCGAGAACGGCAATATCCGCAATTCGGTGAATTACCCACAGATCAAGATGGCCCGCAACGGCGGTACGCGTATCACCTTCACCAACAAAAACGTACCAAAAGTGTTGAGCAATGTTTTGTCAATACTCTCGGATAGCAACTTGAATGTTGTCGATATGGTGAACAAGAGCCGTGATGAAATTGCCTATAATATTATCGATATTGAAGGTGACTTCGATGCCAGCCTGCAGGATAAGATCTCTGCGGTCGATGGCGTGGTTCATGTGCGCCTTATCTAATTCAGTCTTGTTGAATAAAAAAAGCGCCCTTGGGCGCTTTTTTTATGCGCTGAGTTTAGCGGCTATGTTTTCCCGGCAGAGAAAAGTTTTGCACGTACGGTTCGGCGGTATGCTTTGGGGCTGTTTCCGGACCACTGTTTAAAGCGTGAGGAAAACCAGCTGGCATCCTTATAGCCGCTGTAGTTGGCAATCTCCAATATCGATAAGTCGGTATTTTTTAGCAGATCACAGGCAAAGGTCATGCGCACCTCGGTCAGGTAATCTCCCGGCGTCTTACCCACCGCCGCCATAAAGCGCCGATTAAATGTTCGGGTGGTCATACCAAACTGCGCCGCCAGTGCAGGTACCGAAAGTGGTTTGCTGTGATTATCCTGAACCCACATCTGCGCCTGCACAATAGTCTCATCACTGTGACGAGTTATCTGTTGTTGATCACTGAGGCTGATCGGGTCAGCGAGGTTGCGAATCTCGTGAAAGAAATTACGTTGCGCCTGGCGCGCAATCACCCGGCCAAAAATACGCTCCACCTGATGCATTATCAGCTCTGCCATGGCATTGATGCTCGCCGCACAGTAGATATTGCCCGCCTGGGTAGTGAAGTGCTGGCGCGCGAGTTTGATCCTCGGGTAGGTGCGCTGAAGTTGGTCAAAATAGTGCCAGTGAGTGGTCGCCGGTTTGTCATCCAGCAGACCGGCCTCAGCTAAAAAACAGACGCCGGTACCCATGGCAGTGAAGTTGCAGTTGTACTGATGCTGCTCCTGTAGCCAGGGAATATAGGCAGCGTGCTTGAGGACGGCCGGGCGTGGATTGCGCCACAGCGCGGGTATATGAATCAGGTCGCTGGCAAAGTCATCCTCAATTGAATGGGTTGGGTGGAGATCAAATCCTGACGAGGTTTGAACCGGCCGGCCATCAGCGCTGACCCGGCGAATAACCAGGCTGCTCGGTTGTCGCTTTTTTGCCTTTGCCATGGATTCGGCAAAACGAAATATTTCCGCCGCCAGCGTACTGCTGGAAACCAGCATGTTGTCACAGAGTAAAAGTGTCAGGTTAAAAGCCATAATAGGCCAAATGTAACATATTATGGCCAGATAACGATATATTGTGGCTTAATAATAAAAGTTAAAGCGAGGATTCAACCCTAAACTACAGCCTATTAACTTACTCCATTAAAGGGACAAGCTATGGCTAATGCACTGCCGGTTATCGTGGGTTTCGGAGGCTACAGCGCCGCCGGACGCAGTTCTTCTCACCAGGCGTTTCGACGCATGATTCTCGAATCGCTGCCAGTCCCAGAGCAGCAGAGCACAGTAGTCAGCCTTGCCTGTTTAATGGCTCGGGTCTCAGTAGAGGGTGATAGCTACCGTGATCTGCAGGGCAATTTGCTCAGTGCCGCCGAGGTGGATAGGCAGTACAGGCCAGAGGTAATCAATGGCACCCTAGTGCGCAGGGTTGAAGCGTTTGATCCCGCCCATGTGCCTGGCAATAAAAAGATCTCTTTTGCCAGCGACCAGCACCAGCAGATGGTTTTTACAATGTTAAAGCGCGATATGCCACGCTCGATTCCGGACGATTGGCAGGTGCGCGACCTTGATAATGGCAGTATTGAAATAACCGCCACAAGTGCCAGTGAATACCTGGTTGAATCCCATTATGAGTTGGCGGCAAAAGCGGCGGGTCAGTTGCCCAGCGGTTTTAGCCCCGGCGATCACTACAATGCACGCTTTCATCCGCGCGGTTTGCAGATGGCGATTCTGGGCGCCAGTGACGCCGTTCATTCAATTGGTATTCCATGGGATAAGATAGTAGATTCAGTTTCTCCAGACGAAGTGGGTGTTTACTCATCCAGCGCATTAAGCCAGATGAATGAAGAGGGCTTTGGCGGATTGCTACAGGCGCGGCTCAAGGGCGGTCGCACCACAGCCAAGCAGGTACCGCTGGGTTTAAATTCGATGCCAGCCGATTTTATTAATGCCTATGTGCTCGGCAGTGTCGGTCATACTGAAGCGATTACCGGTGCCTGTGCCAGTTTCCTCTATGTGCTTCAGGCAGCGGTGCGGGATATTCGCAATGGCCGTCGTCGCGTCGCGATTTTAGGCAATGCCGAAGCCGGTGTTACCCCGGAAATTATGGAGGGATTTTCAAATATGAACGCCCTTGGCAGTGAAGAGAATCTGTGCAAACTGGATGGCACAGATAGCGCCGATCTGCGCCGCGCCAGCCGACCCTTTGGTTACAACTGTGGCTTTACCCTCTCCGAATCCAGTCAATATCTGGTATTGATGGACGATGCCCTGGCCATTGAGCTGGGGGCCGATATTCACGGTGCGGTTCCCGATGTGTTTATCAATGCCGACGGCGTGAAAAAGTCGATCTCTGCCCCAGGCGTTGGCAACTATATTTCCATGTCAAAAGCAGTGGCAACGGCAATCAGTATTGTCGGTGAAGAGTCTGTTCAGAAGCACAGCTTTGTCCATGCCCACGGATCCAGCACCCCGGCCAATCGCACCACGGAATCTGAATTGATTGACCGTGTAGCAGCGGCATTTGATATTTACGACTGGCCCGTAACCGCGATTAAATCCTATGTCGGTCACTCGCTGGCAACTGCCAGTGGTGATCAGTTGGTCACTGCTCTGGGAACCTTTAAGTACGATACTATCCCCGGGATTAAAACCATTACCGAGATCGCGCCGGACGTTCATCAAGAGCGCGGGCGTTTTCCGCTGCAGGATATGGATGTCAGCACCACTAAGATGGATGTGGCGTTTATTAACTCAAAGGGTTTTGGTGGCAATAATGCGACTGCCCTGGTGCTTTCGCCAAGTAAGGTCGAGAGTATGTTAGCGACCCGCTATCAGGATCAGTTTGATGATTATCTTGAGAGACGTGAAGCTACACGAAGCGCCGCGGCTGAGTACGCCGAGCGAGCAGATAATGCTGAACTGGATGTCATCTACCGCTTTGGTGAAGCGGTTATTGATGATGCGGATCTGAATATTTCCAGTGAGGGCATCAATATTCCAGGCTTTACTCGTGAGATTGTCTTTGAAAAGGAAAATCCCTGGTCGGATATGGCACCAGCGGGGTGCCCGCAAACAAATAAGTCGCAGACTGCTGAGATCGACTAACCCCGTAAGGGCTAGGCTGGGTATTACAGGCTAGCCCATATCTCCCCACAGGGATTGGAGAATACTGATGGCCGCCAGTGGTGCGGTCTCAGTGCGCAGAACGCGAGGACCCAAGGCCAGCGGCTGAAAACCACGTTCAATTGCCGCAGTAACTTCCCGCTCTCCTAGCCCACCTTCGGGCCCCACCAGCAAACAGATCTCTGTCGCCGCCTGATGTTCACTAAGACGTTTTTCGGTGCGGTGATGCAGCACAAACTTCAATATCTCAGCGCTGTTATGCTCAGAGAGCGACAACCACTGATCCAGTGTTACAGGACTATTAATACGCGGAACCTGATTGCGTTGGCACTGCTCACAGGCGCTGATCGCGATCTGCTGCCAGTGGCGCATTTTCTTTTCCAACCGCTGGCCATTTAGCTTAACTTCCGTGCGTTCAGTAAATAGCGGGGTGATTTCCATCGCGCCCAGCTCGGTAGCTTTTTGCACAATCAGATCCATGCGTTCGCCGCGGGAAATACCTATAGCCAGATGTACCTTGAGCGTTGACTCGCGATCAATATCCCGATACTCAACAATTTTCGCTGAGACTCTATTCTTGCCAACCTCGGTTAGCTCTGCAGCGTATTCACCCCCCTGGCCATTAAACAGGATAATCGGTTGTCCAGCCTTCATACGCAGGGCAGAGCAGAGGTGGCGCGCGGCACTGCCGTCAAGAACCAGGCTGCTATCGCAGCGCAGGCTCAGGTCGGTATAGATTCGCGGGATACGCATAGCGGTGATTTAGCTTTTTTCCGCAAAGCCGAGATTGCGGCACAGAATGTCGCTTACCTGCCACTGGTTCATAGTGTAGAAGTGCAGCCCCGGGGCGCCGCCATCCAGCAGTTTTTGGCTGAGTTCAGTAATAATATCAATGCCATAACTGATAAGATCCTCGATATTGTCACTGCGCTCTTTTAGCTGCCAGCGCAACCAGCGGGGAATCTCGGCGCCACAGCTCTCGGAAAAGCGCAGCAGGTTGGCGTAATTAGTCAGCGGCATAATTCCCGGAATAATCGGTTGGCCAATGCCCGCTTTGGCGCACTCATCGACAAATTTAAAATAGGCATCAGCATTGTAAAAATATTGGGTGATGGCGCGGTTGGCACCGGCTTTAAATTTTTCACCCAGCCAGTAAATATCCTGACTGTAGCTTTCAGCTTCCGGGTGAATCTCCGGATAGGCGGCCACGTTGATATTAAAGTGGTCGCCCGTGTGCTGGCGAATAAACGCCACCAGCTGATTGGCGTGAACCAGCTGCGCTGCGCCACCCATGCCAGAGGGCAGATCGCCGCGCAGTGCCACCAGCTCGGTTACCCCTGAGGCCTTGTAATCGTTGAGCAGCGCCAGCACTTCCTCTTCGGCGCTGCCGCCCAAGGAGATATGCGGTGCCACGGCA
>ENA-UZWV01002589-UZWV01002589.1-metagenome-genome-assembly--contig:-Day-3-1m-contig-2589_pt2 | contig 10579 bp, 11 predicted proteins | sample MGYA00260342_ERZ794902 | MGnify/ENA metagenome assembly ERZ794902
CAGTACATAAAAACTCTTTAGCAATAGGAACGAAGCGAGAGGTAATGTATTATAAACTGCACATTAACCAGGTTAATGTACGTTTTATGTTACATATGTCGACGTAGGTTGGGAAAGGTCAGAGCCCATTGTACTTTGTGTATAAACAATTACCTACTTCCAATGTCTCGGCTGGATAAGACTCACATGAAGCTATCTTTGAGATTAGGTGGAACCGTAACAGGTTCCGTCTGACCAAAACAATCTACATGAAACTTAAACATATCACTTATGTGATATGCTATTATATCTAATATGAAATGTGTTGAGTGATAACGAAAACACAGTTGAACGTAGTTCAACTTACATTATATAAATACATTATGATAGTTGGAATATTTCTATGAAACTGAGCGAAGTCACATTAAGAAAAACACATTTGGTATTTGAAGATGATGCCCCGGCTCGAGGAGCATTTAGACTAACACCTGGTTTACAACAACTTGGCGCTAATAGTTGGATGGTTTCGTTGCCTGATGGAACATCTGTGATTAATACTACATCAGCAGCAGATGCACAAAAAATACAAGTCGAAGTTGGCAAACTGGAAAAAGCCAGTCGTACACCAGCACAAATTACAGACGCAATTGAAAAAAGGGTTAAGAATAATTCTCTATCAGGCACATTTAAAAGATCGTTTTCTATTGCTAGACCTATTAGAAATGCAACACTAGCAGATTATGAAAATCATGTAAAAGCTAGAAACTTTTCTGCAAATAATCCTATAATAAAAATTATGAACAAACCGTTGGTTAAAACGCTGTCTAAATTTTTAGCTAGATCGGCAGCAATGGCTGGTCCGATATTTGGATTGAAAATAGCAATAGCAGATATCAATGAAGAAATTTCAAGAGGTGGCGAAAACTTACAAGAGTTACAAGCTACTAGAAACATAATGCAAGGACAACTGGTTGCTTATTGGACTGTTGCATTAGTAGGATTTCTCTCAAGAGTCGGATCAGCAAAGCAACTAATAAGACTTGTAAAAATTCCATTAAGAGGATTACAACTAGCAACTGCGGCAACCGGAGTTGGAGCACCAGCAGCATTTGTAAGTTTGATTATTTCTGAATCATTATGGATAGTAATACCAATTCTTCTAAGTAGTCCTGCTGTACAACGTTATATTGCTGAACTTCTTGTAAACACTATGTTTGGCGATATACTTGAGTACGTAGGACAAGGTTTTGAAGCTACAACAGGTATGGCAGCTCGTGCATTGGATGGTAATTTTGGAACTGGCGCACTAGCTAAAGCAGTATCGGGCTTTGATCCAACTGAGACTCAAGCTGCTACAGGAGAGTACTACGGTGAGAGCGAATGGGCCAAGTTGGTGTTTGGACCACTGTTGTTCCCTCCAAGTCAACAAAGTATGCTAGTTCCTTATATACCTAGCGAAAGAAGACAAGCATTGTTAACAGGCACAATGAATCTCAATCCTATAGATGCAGCTGATGTAACAAATAATCCAGAAGAGCAGTCTACTCAACCAGCACCAGGTGCTGCTCCTGAAATTTCAAGCGAGCCGGGAATGCCTGTAAATCCTGATGCTCAAGCAGGACCACAATAACTAAATCAACGGCATCTTCGAGTTCTTGGTGTTTTCAATATTGTCTTTTACAATATTGGTAATAATATCGTGATCTTCTAAATCAGTATCGTATAACATTTGGTCAACTGAAATTCCGCCACGCATGTACCAACTAAGTCGATATGCGTTGTCTTTTATTTGTTTGATATTATTTTCAAAATCTTTGGCTAACGAAAGTATATCAGAGTCTTCTAGGCTCGTTAGCCTTGTACGAAAAAATCTGATGTATCCAAGGATATTCTAACATCATCTTTGTGGTCGCATTCATTGCATTTTATTGCTTCAGGAGGAATACGCCATTCATTGGTATTTTTTTCAATCAACTTTTTAAGTTCGTGAAACAACCCTACCTCTGCTTCGCCAAGAAAATCGTTTATTTCGTTTCTATCAGTTTCAACTTCTCCGTCAACTTCAATGGCAGAAACTTGATCAAGTATTGCTTGAGCAACTAAAACATTTATTTTATCAATAACTTCTTGTATAAACTTTTCTTTTTCTTTTTCTTCATTAATCTTGCTAATATTTAGATTTAATGCACGTTGATATGCAGTTTGTTGTTTTTGTATATCAGTCCATGCCCTATAACTTAGTGGCTCAATATGTATAACAAAGTTTTCATAATGTAACTTATCTTCAAACTCTTTTGTTGAAAAGTAATCTAAATATTTTTGCAGTTCAACTTCGTATTGGTTATCAGCACTGCATTTTTTACATTTAGACGAAACAGTCATAGTATCGCCATATGAAGACATTCTTATTGCTATAAGTATTGCATCAAGATCTAAAGTTTTAATGGACCAGGGATCTAAAATAGCTGGAATACAACTACTAATGTTTTTTGCAGTTGCATCTCCGTTGATAAGTGCATCAGGTGTTTTAAATAATATTTCATCACTGGCTGTCATACTAAACACTGCTAGGTTAGTGTAGGTGTTCTCAGCTAATATTTTTTCATTATACCATTTTCCATTGCTAGGAATATTCAAATATAACTTAGGTTGTCTTCGATATTTTTTTAACGGACTTTCTGTTTTTTCCATGGGAGTTCCTATAAGGTAAATACTACTAGCTATATTTATTCTATAGTTAAGTAGGAGTTTAACGTTTTGGCAGAAGAAGTCGCAGGCCCAGCAATTAGCAAGCTATTAGGTACCTTCGGTGGCGAAATCAAAGGTGCAACCAAAGCTGCTGTCGGTTTAGGCGGCGCATTACTCACTGGCCAACAAAATCTATCAGCTTATAGTGGTGCTATTGCAGCCAATACCGGATTGTTTGGAAAACAACTTGGCGGAGTAGTTGACGGATTAGCAAAGTTTGCCGATGCAAGCCTCATTGAATATCAGCAACTTACTAATTTAGGTGCTACATTTGGAAAAGAAATAAAAGATGTAAAAGTATCTGCTGCTGAACTTGGCTTGAGTGTTGAAGAAATGACAGGTTTCATAAAATCAAACTCCGAAGCATTAAGAGCATTTGGTGGTACAACTGATTTAGCTATGTCTCGATTCAAAGCATTATCAACTACTGTTTTTGATAGTGCAGAGCTTGGTACTAAACTTCGTGCGTTAGGATATACAACAACTGACATAAACAATAATCTTGCATTGTATGGCGAAATTAGTGATGCTAATAGTAGAAAAGATAGAGCAAGTGTAGAATCGCAAGCTGCAAGTGCTAAAGCCTTGATGGTAGAACTTGACGGTTTATCAAAACTCACAGGTAAACAGCGTGATCAACTAGCTGATGAAATGAAAGAGCGCAGACGCCAGGGTGATGTTAATGCATTTTTGCAAACTAAAACTGCTGACGAGCAAACTGCATTTACCACCAAGTTAGTTGAACTACAAAACACACTAGGAAAAGACGCAGCTGATGCATTTGTTGATGTTGCACTCAGAGGCGCACCTACTACTGAAAGCACAAGAAATGCATTACTTGCAATGGGCAGCGGCGCTGATGACTTGTATGCTGCGGCTCAACAGTTTAACGCTGGCGATATTAACGCCTTTAAAGGTAGTCTAGAAGCAGCCACTGGTGCTGCAATGGATTATCAAGACACAGAACAGTTTAGACAAACTGCAATACTTGGCGGACTCAGCGGTGTATCAGGTGCGTTTGCAGATGCAAGTGCTGCTGGATACAACTATAAAAATGCAATTGATAGTGTTGGCGATGGCACTTTGTCAGCAGAAGAAGCTAGAGAAGCACTAAATGATCAAATACTAGCCGAACAAGCTCGCCAGATGGAACAAACCACTGGTATATATGACAAAACTATTGGCATACAAGAGAATTTACAGAAACTAACAGCAACAGTAATGGAAACTACTATTCCTCATATTGAAAATGTTGCTGTTGCTGCGTTAGATAAAATATCAGAAGTTATGCCTAGTGCAGAAACTATTGCTAGTGAACTTGGCGGCGCAATCAACAACATATTTAATGCCGCAGAATCAATGGATAACAAAGAAGTATTTAGAAACGCTCTAGGTCCAACAGATGGACTTATAGGAGATGGTACTTCTTCTGCAACCGCAGATGCAGAGAAACTTGGTGCACAGGTTGAAGGCGCAGGCGGAGCAACTGTTGATTCTATTGAAGGCACTGCAACAACTACACAAGAAGATGTAGAAGCAGCACGAGGAGAAGCAGCAGAGGCAAACGCAGCTTTAGATACTGCTGTAGCAGATTTATCAACTCTAACTCAACAAGGGCTTGACGCAATGGATCCACCAATGCAAGCAGCTCGAGCAGCAGCCGAAGCTGCAGAAGCCAGAGTTAGTGCTGCTGAAGAAAATTTAAGTAATACAATAATAAACTCAATTGATGGATTAAAAGCAGTACAAGATCAAACTTTGGCTAAAATTGATAGATTTAGAGCCCAAGGATCAGGGTACAAAGGAGGCTTTGCCGAAGGCGGTGAGATTGGTGCAAACGAATTTGGAATGGTTGGCGAAGCCGGCCCAGAGTTTATTAGTGGCCCAGCAAATGTTATGAGTGCTAACACCAGTATGGGTGTTATGCAGAATCTTATGAAAGGTATTAAAAGTCTTGATAGTAGTGTTCAAAACAATGGTGCAAATGCACAAAATACGATAAGTAATAGTAATGTTGCAGAACAAATGAGTAATTTAATGACAAGTAAGTTTGATACAATGATACAACAGTTACAAACACTTGTAACTATAGAATCATCCTCAGCAAGTGCGCAACAAAAAACATTTAGAGCTACAAAGAGTTTACAGGGCAATATGCTGAAAGGTACAATATGAGTTGGAAAAAACATTTTACTCCAGTTCCTACAAGTGATAATATGAACGGAGGGTATAGTCCCTTTAGTTTAAAAGGATCTAACGGAATAGGCCCAGCAGCGGCCAACTATTCATCACACTTGCCTGACGTGTATGTCGGCTCTCCTAATCGTATCGAACGTTACAATCAATACAACACTATGGATAGTGATAGCGAAGTTAATGCTGCACTTGATATTCTAGCTGAGTTTTGTACACAAAAGAATAAACAAAACAATACACACTTTCAACTTGATTTCAAAGGACAGCCAACTAACAGCGAAGTACAAGTTATTGGACAATATTTACAACAATGGTGCAAACTAAACAAGTTTGAAACACGTATGTTTAGAACTATACGCAATGCATTTAAATATGGCGATCAGTTCTTTATTAGAGATCCAGAAACACAAAAACTATTTCATGTTGATCCAGGACAGATTACAAAAGTTATTGTCAACGAAAGCGAAGGCAAGAAACCTGAACAGTATGTTGTAAAAAACTTAAACTTTGCATTTGGCGCACTACAAGCAACACCATTGAATACTCAGAACAGTTATGGTCCAGGTGGTACTAATGGTTATCAGCAAGTTCAAAGAGGAACAGGCGTAGGAAATAATCATACACCTAGTGGAAATACTAGTAGATTTGCTCAAGAACACGATGAAACATATATTGATGCTAATCATGTATTACATCTAAGTTTAAGTGAAGGATTAGATCAAAACTATCCTTTTGGTAATAGTTTACTTGAAAGTATTTTTAAAGTTTACAAACAAAAAGAATTGCTCGAAGATGCTATTATTATCTATCGAGTACAACGTGCGCCTGAGCGCAGAGTATTCTACGTTGATGTGGGCAACATGCCATCACACCTTGCTATGCAGTTTGTGGAGCGTGTTAAGACGGAAATACATCAAAGACGTATCCCATCCAAGACAGGTGGTGGCACAAATGTTATAGACAGTTCATATAACCCTCTGTCAATCAACGAAGATTACTTTTTCCCACAAACTGCTGAAGGACGTGGATCTAAAGTTGAAACACTACCAGGCGGTACAAACCTAGGAGAGATTGATGACCTTAGATACTTTACTAACAAACTGGTTCGCGGATTGCGTATTCCTAGCAGTTACTTACCCACAGGCGCAGACGATGGGGCAAGTCAATACAATGATGGCAGAGTTGGCACAGCATACATACAAGAACTAAGATTTAACAAATACTGCGAACGTTTGCAGGACATGGTAGCTGAAGATTTTAACAGTGAGTTTAAACTGTTTTTACAAAGCAAAGGTGCAAACATTGATTATGCAATGTTTGATTTAAGACTAACTCCACCACAAAACTTTGCAGCATATAGACAAGCAGAACTTGATAATAACCGTATTAGTACATTTACAAGTATGGCAGCAGTTCCTTATATTTCAAATAGATTTGCACTTGAAAGATTCTTAGGATTGAGTACAGAAGAAATAGCAGAGAACGAACGTTTGTGGCGTGAAGAAAATGACGAAAACCTAACTGATCTTGTTACAGACGATATGGCGGGCGAAATGAGAGGTGCCGGACTAAGCGGTGCTGATCTTGCAGGCGACTTTGGAGGACTTGAAGACGAGTTAGGTGATGATTTAGGCGGAATAGACGGCGGTACTGATACCGCACCTGAAACAAATACTGGAGACGAACTTGGCGGTGGTGGCGCAGAACCAAATCCGGCACAAACGATATAAATACATTATGATACTTAGAGAACTATATTACTTTGATAGAGAAACAATGGAGCCTACTGAGGACGACACCTACAATGCTGAGGACGATATTAGCATTGTTAAAGTTGACGACAATAGAAAAAGTAGACTATCTCTAAAAGATATCAATCGTGCCCGTAAAGCATCTGATACTCATACAGAACAAAAAGCCAAGGATCTTAATTATGTTAGACAAATGTACGGTCTAGCAGCACAAGCAGCCGCTGGCGGGATCTAATGTCAAATAAAATAGCTTTTGTACTTGGAAACGGTACTAGCCGTTCTGCAATCAACTTACATAACTTAAAAAACAAAGGTACAACATACGGCTGTAATGGCTTGTATAGAGAATTTGTGCCAGATCATTTGGTATGCGTTGATACTAAAATGATTATCGAAATTAGCGAAACTGATTATCACCTAAAATACAATGTTCATTCAAATAGAAACAAACTAACTGAAAGAACACCTAATATCAATATCATGCATCCAAACAAAGGATGGAGTAGTGGTCCAACTGCCTTGTTATTAGCAAGTCAGACAGATCATAACGAAATATACATATTAGGTTTTGATTATGTAGGATTAGGAAAAGATAATCAGCTAGTTAATAATATATATGCAGGTAGTAGAAACTATAAAAACTCTAATGATAGAGCAACGTACTATGGAAACTGGCAAAGACAAACAATGATGTGTATAAACCAGCATCCAAAAACTAAATATTACCGAGTACTAAGCTCAATAGAAGATTATATTCCAGATCATTTAAAGGATTTATCCAATCTATCGCATATAACATATGAGGAATTTGGTAAAGTTTTTCAATAAAAAATATAAAATGGGTCGTTTTGACCCCATTTTACACGCATATTTACAAAAGAGTGTAAATATAATAGACAGCCTTGACAATAAAGGAGAATGACATGACTGATCGCAACAAGTTTGAAGAAATGCTTGAGCGTCTTGTAAATGAAGACAAAGAAGGTGCAGAAGCATTATTCCACGAAATCGTAGTGGAAAAATCAAGAGATATTTATGAAGGTCTACTTGAAGACGAAGAAGTAGAAGAAACAACTGATGAAGAAGTTGATGAAGCTGCTGACGAAGAAGTAGATGAATCTGATGAAGACCTAGATGAAGCAACTGATGAAGAAGTTGACGAGTCAGACGAAGACCTAGATGAAGCAACTGATGAAGTTGAAGAAGGTATGTTTGACGAAGGCGGCGATCCAGCTGACGAACTAGGAATGGACATCGAAATGCCAGGCGCAGACGATGGTGAAATGGACATGGACATGGACATGGGTGGCGACGAAGCTGGCGATGACATGGGTATGGGCGACGAAGGCGGAGACGTTGAAGATCGTATCGAAGATCTAGAAGATGAACTAGAAGCTCTTAAAGCAGAGTTTGCAGATATGATGGGTGACGAAGCTGGCGATGATGAAGATGACATGGACATGGGCGGCGATGACGCAATGGCTATTGACATGGACACAGACGATGCTGAAGAAGATCCAGCAGAAGCAATGGCATTTGAAGCAGACGAAGAAGTTGAAGAAGCAACTGACGAAGAAGTTGAAGAATCAAAACTGCCAAAGTCAAATTCAGAACTAATGCGTGAGTATGCAGACAAAGTAGCACCAGCCAAAATGGGCGACAACGGCGCAAATGCAAAATCACCAACAGCAAAACCAAACAACATGGGCGGCACAAGTGCTAACATTGTTGGCGGCGGCGAAGCTGATACAAAAGGTACAACAGGCGGACTATCTGCTCCAAGTGCAAAAGATATGAATACCAAGAACGTAAATGTTCCTGGTGCTAAAGGGGCGACAAAAATGTCAAACCAACCCGGCCATGGTGCCGAGAAGAAAGGTGCAGCACCTAACCAAGACGCTGGTGCAAAATCACCTTTAAATGGCGCTCCAAAAAGAGCGAAGTAAGGACTGAAGTATGAATTTACTAAGTGAAAGTTTGAGTTTTGACCAAGCTAAAGTGATTGTTGAGTCTGCTAATGAGGGCAAAGATCTTTTTATGAAAGGCATTTGTATTCAAGGCGGAGTACGCAACGCAAATCAACGTGTATATCCCGTTAACGAAATTGGCAGGGCTGTCACCACGCTCAACGAGCAGATTAGCAATGGTTATTCAGTACTAGGCGAAGTAGATCATCCAGAAGGACTTAATATAAACATTGACCGTGTAAGCCATATGATCACAGAAATGTGGATGGATGGCCCAAACGGTTACGGTAAACTAAAAATACTACCAACTCCGATGGGACAACTAGTTAAAACAATGCTCGAAGCAGGTGTTAAACTAGGTGTTTCATCGCGAGGCAGTGGTAATGTCAGCGAAAGTGGCAATGGAGAAGTTTCCGATTTTGAGATTATAACAGTAGATGTAGTTGCCCAGCCAAGTGCTCCGGGCGCCTACCCAACACCGATTTACGAACACCTTATGAACAGCAATGGTGGATATAAGGCGTTCCTAACATCAAGGGAAGTACAAGGCGATAAAAAGGCACAAAAATATTTAAAAGAGAGCTTGTTAGATGTAATAAGCAAACTCCGCTAACTAGGAGAGGAGATCATATGTTAGACTCACTTAAATCACTCTTCGAAAACTCAGCACTATCGGAAGAAGTGCGTTCAGAACTAGAAGAAGCATGGAACGCTAAAATTGAAGAAAATAGACTTCAAGCTACCGCGGAACTACGTGAAGAATTTGCTAAGAAATATGCACATGATAAAACAACAATGGTGGAAGCCATTGATGCTATGATGACAGAAAAACTTAGTGAAGAAATTGCAGAATTCCAAGATGACCGCAAACAACTAGCAGAAGCAAAAGCTAAGTTTGCAGTAGCACAGCATAAAAATGCTAATCTAATGAAATCATTTGTTAGTGAACAACTAGCAAAAGAAATCAAGGAACTACACGCAGATCAAAAAGTAACAAAGGACAAGTTTGTTGCTCTAGAAGAGTTTGTAGTCGAATCACTTGCAAAAGAACTTGCAGAGTTTTATGAAGACAAAAAAGATCTTGCCGAAACAAAAGTACGTTTAGTACGTGAAGGCAAAGCACACGTTAACAAAGTCAAAACTGACTTTATTAAGAAAAGTGCAGCGTTAGTATCAGAAGCAGTGTCAAAAGGACTTAAGAAAGAAATTTCGTCACTAAAAGAAGATATTGATCAAGCACGTGAAAATGATTTTGGCCGTAAGCTATTCGAAGCATTTGCTAACGAATATCAACACAGTTATTTGAATGAAAGTTCAGAAACATCAAAACTGCTTAAAGTTGTAGATACAAAAGACAAACAAATTGTAGAAGCACGTCAAGCAGCGGCTAAAGCGATCAAACTTGCGGAAGCAAAGTCAATCGAAGTTAAATCGATTAACGAAACAAACACCCGCAAAGACACTATTAATGCATTGGTTTCGCCATTGAGCAAAGACCAACGTGACATTATGACAGACTTACTGGAATCAGTTCAAACATCTCGTTTAAGAGCATCGTTTGACAAATACCTGCCGGCGGTAATAGACGGTAATACTCCAGCGAAGAAGAAGGCAGTACTAGCAGAGGCAAAAGAAGTAACAGGCAACAGAACACAAAACAATGACATCAAAGCAAACGTAACAGACAACAATGTTGTTGACTTGAAGCGTTTAGCTGGATTATAATAAGGAGATACCAATGTCAGAACTACTCGAAAGTCGTTGGAATGATACCAAGTCAGCACTTCTTGAAGGCCTTCAAGGCAATAAGAAAGCAGTAATGGCTTCAACCCTAGAAAATACCCGTAGGTATTTGGCTGAAACTGCAACTGCGGGTGCTACATCTGCCGGTAACATCGCAACACTAAACCGTGTGATCCTTCCAGTGATCAGACGTGT
>ENA-UZWV01019311-UZWV01019311.1-metagenome-genome-assembly--contig:-Day-3-1m-contig-19311_pt1 | contig 10565 bp, 11 predicted proteins | sample MGYA00260342_ERZ794902 | MGnify/ENA metagenome assembly ERZ794902
AGGCAAGAATTATATAAAGAACTAACATCTATTGCGTTTGACGATTGGCAATGGGGCAGGGATCAAACAGTATTAAATACATTTGCAGATGAATTTAATTTTCAGTCAGTTGGCAAACAATGGATGTCAATAGGTAAAAATAAAAGTCATAGTATATTTTTAACACTAAAAGGTGAACAAAAAAATACTAAAAAATATCTCGATATCTATAAAAAATATATATAATGGATAAAAATAATTTAGTATTAGGTATAAAAGAAATGTATAGGAATCATCCTATGCCTGATCTTCCTAATTTTAAATTAGTTTCTTTTGAAGACAAAGAATTACTTGCATCAGCAGATGCTTACATACAGCATAACATAATTGGACAAAAACGTAAAAGTCTTAACAAATATTATCAATATATTTTAGATAGTAAAAAGCCTTTTATAGTTGCTGAAAGTGCAGTATTTAGACGTAATATGATACAGCCTCCAAACCTAATGGCATATCACAGATATAGTTGGACTAGTTACTTTCAAAACGAAGGAGACTATTGTAATGAAAATTGTCCGCCAGATAGATGGCACAGAATACAAGTAGAACAAAACATAGAAATTAAACCTTGGCGAACACGTGGCAAATATATACTTGTTATACTACAACGTCCAGGCGACAGTAGTTTAAAAAATCTTATTAATCAACATAAAACATACGAAGGCTTTGTAACACATACTCTTAATCAAATTAAAAAGTACACAGACCGACCTATACGTGTACGTATGCATCCGTTAAGACAAGATAAGCAATTAGAAATATTAAAAAAGTTTGACGTTGAAGTAAGCACAAATACGCACGGTGCAGGACTACTTGAAGGTGGTGACGGACTGTACGAAGATTTTAAAAATGCATATGCTGTAGTAGGATTTAATTCTAATGCACTAACTGAAAGTATATGTGAAGGAATTCCTACATTTAGTATGTGTGCTAGTTCAATGGCGTGGCAATGTAGTAACAAAGATTTAAAACTTATCGAAAACCCAACGTTTTTTGCTAGAGAACAATGGCTATATAACTTAGGTTATTGTCAATGGCGTGAAGATGAAATAGCAAAAGGTGCTCCTTGGTTCCATCTATTAAGACGTTATAATTAATAAACCATTCTAAACTTTTATTATATTAGCACATAATAAATACCAGTATGAATATAGTTTTAGTCACAGGCGGATTTGATCCGCTACACTCCGGGCACATAGAATATTTTAAAGCGGCGAAAGAACTAGGAGATCACTTAGTTGTAGGCGTTAACAGTGACGAATGGCTAACACGCAAAAAGGGCAGACCTTTTATGTCGTTTGATGAACGGTGTGCAATTATAAAAGAGCTTAGTGTTGTAGATGAAGTTATAGGTTTTGACGACATAGACGATACTGCTAATCACGCAATAATGCAAGTAGTATCTACAAAAAGTTCAGAATCAAAACTTATTTTTGCCAATGGCGGAGATAGATCAAAATCTAACATACCCGAAATGAAATTTACAAATGTTGAATTTGTCTTTGGTGTTGGCGGAGAAAACAAAGCTAACAGTAGTAGTTGGATACTCGACGAATGGAAAACACAAAAGACTGAACGTGATTGGGGCTACTGGCGTGTGTTAGATCACAAACCTGAGCAAGGGTATAAAGTAAAAGAACTTGTAATATATCCGGGTAAAAGTTTAAGCGACCAAAAGCATTTCTTACGGTCAGAGCTATGGACTGTACTTGAAGGTACAGTAAAAATGGATACCGAATGGAATAATATACAAAGCTGTATAACATTAGAACAACATAGTAGGCCGTTTGAAATTGGTAAAGAAGTATGGCACCGAGCAAGTAACCCAGGTACCAAAAATACTCATATACTAGAAGTACAATGGGGAGAACAATGCGTGGAGCAAGATATTGAAAGACGATAAGTTAAAAATTTATGTAGGATGGGATAGCAGAGAAGACATTGCATTTCGAGCTTGTAACCAGAGTATTATTGATACAGCATCAGTTGATGTAGATATTATTCCGTTAAAACAAAAGACACTTCGAAATGACGAGCTTTACTGGAGAGACAAAGATAAACTTGCAAGTACAGAATTTACGTTTACTAGATTCCTTGTTCCAGAACTTCAAGAGTTTAAAGGATGGGCGTTGTTTATTGATTGTGATTTTATTGCTCTTGAAGATGTTAAAAAGTTGTTTGATCAAAAGGACGACAAATATGCAGTAATGTGTGCTCAGCACGACTACACACCTAAAGAAGGTACAAAGATGGACGGCAAAGAACAACATCAATACCCACGTAAAAACTGGTCTAGTATGATGTTAATAAATTGTGGACATCCTAGTAATAAAAAATTAACTAAAGAATTAGTTAATAATGATGATGTTACTGGTGCATACTTACATAGATTTAGTTGGCTAGACGATAAAGAAATTGGTGAATTAAGTCACGAATGGAATTGGTTAGTTGGATGGTACAAAGAACCTGAAGACGGTAAGCCTAAGTTTTTACATTATACAGAAGGAGGACCTTGGTTTCCTGAATACTACGATTGCGAATACGCAAGCGAATATTATAAAAATGAACGTAAGTCTCTTTTAAATAAAACTAAACATATATCAGACAAGTATTCAGCTGAAAAGCGATCACCTAATTTAATTAGTAATTTAACATTACCAGAAAGTTTACGAGAATCTATTGAAGCATTAACATATGCAACAATTGATCCTACAGGAACTTACTACGGTCATACTGAGGAAAATGCAATGACGATTATACAAAACAAATTTCAACAAGGAAAAACTGCAAAAGTAGCAGCAATATTTAACGATGACTTAGATTATAAAAATAAGTCATATGTTTACGACGAATATTTAGAAGCATTCAGCTTAGGTGCTAATGGTAAGTTAAGTACTTGGGATCAAGAAAAAGATACTAAATGTCCCTTAGTTATTCGTGGTGTTGGTAAGTCTAGTAGAGAAGCTGTTATACATTGCTGGGAAACAGGTAGAGATTTTTATGCTATTGATACAGGATATTTTGGTAATTCAAAAAGTAAATCAAAAGGATGGCATAGAGTTACAAAAAATAACTTACAAGACTACGGTCCAATTATTGAACGTCCTACAGATAGATTACTAGGATGGAAATATAAAAAATTTAAAAGAGGCAAAAAAATATTAATTTGTCCTCCTAGTGATAAAGTTATGAAGTTTTTTGATCAACCAGATCCGCAAGAATGGACAAATCAAGTAGTTCAAGAATTAAGAAAATATACAGACAGACCAGTTGAAGTGAGATTAAAACCTAACAGAACACACAGAATAACTGGCAATTCTATTGAAGACGCACTATCAAGAGATGTTCATTGTCTTATAACATACAATAGTATTGCTGCTTTAGAAGCGTTAAATTTTGGAAAACCTGCTATTGCACTCGGACCTAATTGTGCATCAATGGTTTGTAACACTTCACTAGAAGAAATTGAAAACTTACACACGCCTGACAAAGATGAAATGACAGCACTAATGTCGCACCTAAGTTACTGTCAGTTTTCAAGAGGCGAGCTGATGAGCGGGTTTGCTTGGGATATAATAAATGCAACATCGACTCCCCAGGTTCTGTCTAAATGAAAGTAGTTAGTTACTACAATGTTGTGCCTGCTCTCAATAAGAGCAAAGAAAAGTTTGACATTTTAACTAAATTTGTCAAAGGCGTTAACGCTGTAGGCGACGAAGGTATATTGCATAAAGGATTTAACTTGCAGCAATGCGATGTTGGAATGATTCAAGGATGGCAACACGAGGTTGGCAAAAATGCACCTCATTTACAACTACGACAACGTGTGATGCAACGTACAGCAAACAAACGAGTATGCACAGCAGATGCAAACTTGTTTTTGTATGCGAACAAATCAAATCATCCACATCATTATTTAAGATATAGTTTTGACGGAGTGTTTCCAAATACCGGAGAATACTTTGATAATAATCCAAACCCTAAGCGTTGGCAACAAATATCTAAGCATCTAAATATAAGTTTAGAACAACCAAAACTAAATGGTAAAAATATTGTAATATGTTTACAGCGAAATCAAGGTTGGAGTATGGGTAAGTTGCCAGTTGTACAATGGCTCGAAAATGTTATATTAGAAATTAAAAAATATTCAGATAGAAAAATTGTTATTAGGCCGCACCCAGGAGATAAAAAAGCTATAATTCACTACTTACCACAATTGATGCAGAAGTATAAACATAATCCTAGTATAAAAATTTCTTCTGCTGGAACACCGTTAGAACAGGATTTACAAAAAGCGTGGGCTGTAGTAAACCATAACAGTAGTAGTATAGTTGGCCCATTAATTCAAGGATACCCTGGTTTTATTACAGACCCTGTTAAAAGTCAATGTGCAGAAGTTTCTCATAACGGTTTTAGTCAACTTGAAAATCCGCAACAATTTGACAGACAACAATGGTTAGAACGTATTAGTATGTTGCATTGGAACTTTGAAGAATTAGAGAATGGTACTGCGTGGAAACATATGCGTGACTATGTTTAGTTATTTCCAATAGTCTTCAGTTCTATTAACCATAATATCAGATACACGACTGCGTCCTTCTTCTTTGCGAACGCCCTTCATATGATCCATCCATTTACCTAATACACTATTAATTAAAGGATGGCCTCCGCCTCCTGTTCGAGCTTCACGCATATACATTTCGGCACTATAATCTAACACGTTGGGAAAATCTCTTTTCATATTATTAAGAATGTGTCCAAACACAAAACTATCGTGCCATTCTTCTAATAAGAATATACCTTGTTCAGCGTCTTCGTATACACGTTCAAACTCTTTAAGGAACTCGTGACACACAGGATGATTTAAGTTCATACCATAGAAGCCACACTCTGGCCACGTCTGTGATCCTTTGCCTCTGCCTACATATGTTAACCAAGTATTATTTGGCAATAAGTTATTAAATTCTTTGTGGCTCCAATCACTATGAATAAATGTATCAGCATCCATCCATACACACCAGCCTTTAGAACGTGTACAAGCGTCATACACAGCATATGTTTTGTTAGCAAAGCGTATAGCGTCCCATTTGAATTTTTTGTGCCAATCACGCGGTCTACGTGCTTTAATAGCGTCTGGTGGTATGCCGTTTGCTCTAGGATCATTCTTCCAGCGTTGTTTAAATGCATTTAGTTTTGGTAATGTTTCTTTAGCATCAAGAACTGTTATCTGTTCTGGATCAGGATTAACTGGATTGCAGTCTTCGGCGTACACTAGTAGTTTTATTTTTTTACTAACTCTTTCTGCAAAACTATCTAAAAATCTTTGCCCATACGTGTCTAGTCCGGGCTTATGAAAAGTTGTAACCACTGTTATCGATGACATAGTGTTCCTCTTGTTAAATATGTATATGGAGTATTTAACTAATGATTTTCTGTCTATACACTAATTATGGCGCATTAAACTCTAAGCCAGTGTTTGAAGCATTTGCAAAGAGTGTAATTGATGCTGGTCATAAAGTAGTATACAATGAGCCTTATAGAGTTGGCGGTCATTATAGTAACTACGATGTTGCTGTTATATGGAGTGTACTATGGCACGGAAGAATGATGCAAAACAAAACTGTATGGGAGCAAAATCGCTTATTAAATAAACCAGTTATAGTATTAGAAGTAGGTGGCATTAAACGCGGCACAACTTGGAAGGTAGGATTAAATGGAATCAACAGAACTGCTTACTTTGGTGACAAAGACAATGATAGCACTAGGGCTAATAGCCTGGGACTGGTTTGTAAACCTTGGAGATCCAACGGCGATTATGTTTTAATATGTGGTCAACACGACAAGAGTTTACAATGGCAAGGTATGCCTCGTATGAGCAACTGGTTCTTAAATACCTATGACAAAATACGTAAATACACTGACCGACCTATTATATTTCGACCTCACCCACGATGTAGACTAGAACACATAGAACGTGGTCTTAAACACGTAACAAGACAGGAACCTAAACAAATTGCCAATACTTACGATGATTTTGATATGGGGTTTAATAATGTACATTGTACTATCAGCTACAGTAGTAACCCTGGCATACATAGTATCATCGCCGGCGTTCCTAGTTTTGTTAGCACTCATAGTCTTGCTTATCCTGTAGCTAACGATATAGACTTTTTACACGATATAGAAAATCCTGTAATGCCAGATCGTACACAATGGTTGAACGACTACGCTCATACCGAATACACAGTTGACGAAATTTCTCAAGGCTTACCACTTAAACACTTGACATCTAAGATAGTTTAGCGTATACTACATATATGTTTACAGTAGAAGATTATATAGAACTCCTTACCGGATTCCAAGGTAGTGCAGACATAACACTAGATAGCAGTGACCACTCTCTTATGTTTAGTTTTGCAAAACAAATATCAAATAGTATACCGTTCACTGACAGGCAGTGTGACCTTGCTAAAACAAAAATTAGTTATTATAAAGAACAACTTGAAAAAAATAACTACGAAGTAAACGATTTATCGCAGTTGCGTATGCCATTGCGTTCTATTGATAGAAGTAGATGGATTAAGATTGTTGAATTAAATGACAACGAATTGTGGATAGGCATTAGATTTATTTTTCAAAAGAAATTAATTCTACAACTTGACAAATTAAAAAGATTAATGTCAGACTCACAAGATGCATTTTATGATAAGGAATATAAAATCCATTATTTTAAATTAAGTGAAAGTAACGTATATGATGTAGTAAGCACATTTAAAGACGTTACTAATTTTGAAGTTCAAGACGAACTTCTTGTATATTTTGAAAAGTTAAAAGAAATGAAAAATAATAAAAATAATTACATACCAGGCATATACGGAATGCAACTTAAAAACTTACATAATAAAAGTTTAGACTATGCTATTAGTAGTGTAGGAACTCCAACAGCAGATAACCTACATCAATTTTACGATCAAAAAGATCGATTAGGATTATACCATTTTGATAAAGACGATTTATCTGAAAGTTTAAAACACCTAACTCCGTTATCTCAAAAGATTGTTAATAGAGAGTTTCACCAAGTATTAGTTAATTCATCACAATACACAATTAATAATTTAGCAGAAGTAATACTTGAATTATATCGTTTTCCTTTAGTAATAGTTTTAAATGAAAAACAATGCTATGACGAATTAGTACAATTTCATAGAGCGTTTAGTGGTATAATACCAAATGACCGCTGTAGTGTATTATTTAGATTAGATAATAATTTAGAAGGTGAAGAATTTAATCAATATATTAAAGCTAATAATCTTAATAATAAGGTTGACAATAATACAAAAATAGTGTATATTAGTAATAATAAACTTCCGAAGCCTTTGTTAAAAAGTGATTGGTCTCCAATTACTGCTATAACAACTAGCTCAAATAGAAGTGCTGGCGCAAAAACAGATGCATATATTGAGATGCTAGATCTTGTAATGCATTATGATTCTGACGTTAGTCCTTGGAAACGAAAACAAATAGAGACCCTTTAATGGCAACTTGCAAACTAATAATTGAAGATGAAGTAAACATTAAGCTAGAAGGACTAGAGGTTGACGTACGAAGGAAGCTCGCGAATGCTCTTAAGTTTGAAGTGCCATACGCAAAGTATATGCCACAATATAAACTTGGTCGATGGGACGGCAAAGTTGCTTTCTTTGGTATCGGCGGTACTGGCTATGTTAATCATCTTGACACTGTTAGTGAAGTGTTACAAAAAAATAATGTACAAATAATAGACATTGAAGATAACAGGCATCCTATACAATTTGACTTTCAGCCAGTAACAGAACGCTATTGGGCAGACCAAGATGTGCGTTGGCCTAAAGGACATCCAGCAGAAGGCGAAGAGATTATTCTACGTGACTATCAAGTAGAATCAATTAATAACTTTTTAAAACATCCACAGAGCTTGCAACAGATTGCTACTGGTGCAGGTAAAACAATTACTACAGCAACACTTTCACATATAACTGAGCCGTATGGACGTAGTCTTATTATTGTGCCTAACAAGAGTCTTGTTACACAAACAGAGGAAGACTATATTAACTGCGGACTCGATGCTGGGGTGTACTTCGGCGACAGAAAAGAGTTAGGTAAGACTCACACTATTTGCACTTGGCAGAGTTTGAATATACTCGACAAGAAGCACAAGGACGGAACAGCAGTGTTATCACTAGCAGAGTTCTTAGATGGTGTAAGCACTGTTATTGTCGACGAAGTACACCAGGCTAAAGCAGAAGTACTAAAGAATTTACTTACACGCAATTTAAAAAACGCTCCAATACGTTGGGGACTAACAGGAACAATACCAAGAGAGAAGTTTGAGTTTGAAAGTATTCACGCTAGTCTTGGCCCTGTGATTGGACAGATTAGTGCAAAGGAATTACAAGACAAGGGTGTATTATCACAATGTCACGTTAACGTAGTACAATTATTAGATACACAATCACACTCAGATTATCAATCAGAATTAAAATATTTGACAACAAATCAGGCAAGACTAGAATATATAGGCAAATTATTAAGCACAGTAAAAGAATCAGGAAACACACTTATACTTGTAGATAGAATTAGTGCTGGGGAAATACTCCAAGAACTAATACCAGGTAGTGTGTTTGTAAAAGGCGATGTTAAATTAAAAGATCGCAAGGAAGCATATGATGAAATTAATGAAGGAACTAACCACGTGGTTATCGCAACATACGGAGTCGCGGCTGTTGGTATTAATATACCGCGTATTTTTAATCTTGTTCTGCTTGAGCCTGGCAAGAGTTTTGTCAGGGTAATTCAAAGTATTGGTAGAGGCGTTCGTAAGGCAAAAGACAAAGACTTTGTACAAATTTGGGATATTACATCATCGTGTAAATTTGCAAAGAGACATCTAACACAACGTAAGAAGTTCTATAAGGAAGCACAGTATCCTTTCACTATAGAAAAAGTAGATTGGAACTAGGGTGAATTTAGTAGAATCACATAGTAATAATGATTTCATTAAAGGACAGTATATCGATACTAGACTATGCGATGAAATTATTAATTACTTTGAAGCATCTAATGATAAAGTACCTGGTGCAGTTACTGAAGGAATTAATGAAAGTAAAAAGAAAAGTACAGACTTAGTTCTTACAGATAATAAGTTATTATCTAAGTACAATACTGCATTACAACAAGTCTTTAATGAATATATAAAGACGTTCCCTATGTCGCATAGCGAATGTGAATGGGGAGTTGTAGAACCAATTAATATTCAAAGATATTATCCTAAAGAAGGATTTTATGAATGGCATACTGAACGAGATCACTGGGATACTCCAGTAGTAAATCGTAACTTAGTTTTTATGACATATTTGAATGATGTTAATGATGGCGGCGGAACAGAGTTTTATCATCAACAAAAAATAATACAAGCTAAAAAGGGTCTAACAATAGTTTGGCCTGCTGACTGGACATACACACATCGCGGGTGTATATCTAAAACTGAAACAAAATATATAATTACCGGATGGGCCAGTTATTATAACAAAATAGGAACTTAAATGCAAATACTAACATTAGAAAACGAAACGTTTCCATTAAAACAAATACCAGAAGAACTTGAAGAAGAAGTTCGCTTTGCTGTACTAGATAATTCAGATCCTAAAAATCCTGATTTCTTTTTTGTACCAATGATCTTTTTAGAATCATTTAGTGCGCCAGCAATGGTGTTAGAAATTAATGGTCACGAAATTACAATGCCAGTTGATTGGCACATAGCCGTTGGTGACAGTACAAGTGGTAACGATTTAGAAGTACTGCCACTAACAAGTATTAATGATAGGGGCTTTGAAGCATTTTTGTTTAATCCTTTATCGAGTTATAAGTTTGACTTTGGAGACATTAAAATAACTAATTTTTATTCAGATGTAAAATGGTATTTTCCTAAAGTTAAAAACGGACAGCTACTTGGCGTTCCCCTTACTAAAGAACCAAAGTCGGTATGTGCTTACTTTATTAAGGATATAAGTAGACAGAGCGAAGTAATAGATTATACAAACTTGTTATAAGGAAATGGAGAATAACAATGAAAGCAGGTAAGATTTGGGGTCAGACAGAATTGATCCACGCGAACGGTGTATTAGAATTTCACCGCATTGAATACAAAGCAGGTTACAAATGCTCAGAACACGAACATCAATTTAAATGGAATGGCTTTTTTGTAGAGTCAGGAAAAATGATTGTACGTGTTTGGCAAGACGATCAAGGACTAGTTGACGAAACTATTCTTGAAGCTGGAGACTTTACACAAGTAAAGCCCGGCAAAATTCATCAGTTTGAAGGTTTAGAAGACGGTGTCGCCTTTGAGTTATACTGGGCTGAATTTAATCACGATGACATTGTTCGTCGCACATCAGGCACCTCAACAGGAAAGAAGAAGTAAAAATGTTTAAAAACATCGACAAAAGTATGATGCTAAAACTTGCACTATTGCACGTTGTAGTGAT
>ENA-UZWV01004536-UZWV01004536.1-metagenome-genome-assembly--contig:-Day-3-1m-contig-4536_pt1 | contig 10532 bp, 6 predicted proteins | sample MGYA00260342_ERZ794902 | MGnify/ENA metagenome assembly ERZ794902
TTACGTGTGATGTTTTTTGTTCCATCATCACCTTGGATCAAGTTAACAATAACGAAAAGATCCTCAGATCTTGTATTGGCGCCTGTTATCGGACCGAGTTCTGAAATCAATGACATTATTGAGTACCTTCTTAGTATCTACTATTTCTTTTTATTTATAAAAAAATAGTATGATTATACGTGTCTAATTCTATTTTTATTTACTCTGCTTTCCAGAGTACAAAATCATCTACATCATCTTTATCAACATATTTTCTTTCGCGTAAAATACTAGACTGATAATCGCTTACTTCTTGTTCGTTATTTAATACGGTACCATCAGCACCTTTGGCGAACCACCATTTATTACCATCGTACTGAACAGTTTTATATACTTCAAGTTCAGCCTTTGTTCCTTTCACTAACTCATTACCATTTTTAGTTAATCTATATACATCTGTTGGATTAAATTCCGCATTTCTTTCTAGGATGTCTGGGTTCCTAAAAACCATATGAAGAGTTTTAAGAGAATTTCTACGGTTCATACCAGTATCATATTCATCTCCAAGCTCAGTACATAATTCTTTTATTCTATTATCAAATTCTTCATCGTTTCTAACGTATGAACAACTATCTTCGTATCCTTGAATATTATTTGCAAGGACATATCTTTCGTGATATGCTCGAGCAACATCACACCAACCCATATCGGGATCGCTCATCATCTTTCTCATATCCATTAGTCTCTACCCCAGATTGTACCGTTGTTTGTTATACCAACTTGTCCATTGTCAGTAGCAATATCAAATGCGAGACCACCTACTCCACCAGCACCACCACAAGTACCACCTCTAGCACCCCAGCCGCCTCCACCTGCACCGTGACCAGATCCGCCACCGCCGCCTGCATTGTTTGAGCTGCCACCAGTTTTACCTGTTGTGTCTCTACTCCCGCCACCACCTGTACCGCCAGTACCCGGAAGTATACGACCACCGCCACCACCAGAACCAGAGTCAGGCTTATTTAATTTACCAGAACCATTGTCCCAGCCGCCTCCGCCAGCTCCTGCGCCGCCACCGTTACCACCGCCAGCATCACTATCATCTGGAGCATCATTACCTTTTCGATTTAATATGCCGCCTGCTCCTGGGTTTCCTGCAGCACGATAACCTGTACCACCACGTCCACCGCCAGCACCACCGCCGCCACCTGCACCAATAGTACCTCCACCAGAACCACCGCCTCCGCCACCTGCGGCAACATAAGCAGCTGATTCATTAATAAAATTAATTGATGCTGTGTTATCAACTTTTATAGCAGGACCACCTGCGCCACCAGTAGCAACTTGGCCTGAATTAACTGTACCACCACCGCCTCTTCCGCCTTTACCTATAATGATACCTTTGTTGCGAAAGATTATATTGCCTGTTAAATTGCTAGGAATAATTAATCCACCTTTAGACGTACTATCGGACCATAGCCAATAGTCTGCCGGTAATGTAATATCATAGAAACCATTAGGATCGGTAAAGCCAAAAGCCTGTAGCGCATCCCATAGGTTACATTCTTTAATGTTATATTTTCCATTAATTTGAGTGTCGGATATAGCAACCCAATTTTCTTCAGGAACAAATCTTATACTTGATTTACCATAGAAGTCACTAAATTTAATTGTACCTGATTGTGGTAAACCCATGCCTACCGGTAATCCTAGGTATTCACTAAGTTGATAAGGTTTTTGGTCTAATGTACCACCGAGTGTTTTAAACTCATCATGGATTTCTGTAAACGAAAGTTGTCCGCTGCTCTTAATAGTCATAGCTTACTTTCCTACTTTTTCGTTCAATTCCTTGATAGCTTCAATTAACAAACCAATTACATTACCATGCCTAACCGCATATATCGGCTCGCCAGTATCTGGGTCTGTTGTTTCGTAAACAGCTTCAGGTAAAACTTCCATAAGTTCTTGTGCCATAACACCAGTCATTGGTTCTTCTGGCTTTGATTTATAGTTAAATGTATAACCGCCAAGTTGTGAAACTTTATCTAACGCGTTATCAATTGGTTTAATATTTTCTTTTTGTCTTATGTCAGAAACGGTACCAAAGGCAGTAACCTCACCAGTTGAAAATACTGATCCAAATTGTACATTTGAAGTTTTACCAACAATTTGACCAATGCTTATCTCACCTGTTTCATCGTCAAACGATACACCAGTTCCGCCAGACAACTCTCCTAATACTCTTGCTGAAGTATAATATAAATTATTAGTACCTTCAGTCAAAGCGTTTGTGTTATGATTTGATAAATCAGATACAGTACCTAGCACGTTACCTGTAAACTGCGCAGGGATGCCAGCCTGACCACTTTCAAGTACTTTGTTTGCTATACCATCGTCTACTTTATATACATCACCAATGAGTTTGCCTGTAAAGTTTCCACCAACGAATACGTTAGCAGTAACAGTATTGGCAGTCATTTCTCTACTAGTAACATCTCTAACTGTTAAGTCACCGTTCACTGTTAGGTTTTCATCTACGCTAAAATTAAGTACGCTTAATGTACCTGCTGGTGATAAAGATAACTTTGGTGTACCCGTGCCTGTATCAATAATAAAGTTAGCATCAGTTGAATTATCAATACCAATATCCCAAGATATTACATTATCAGTATATCTAGTTCTACCACCACCTGCACCGTACGTAAACGTTGTTACGACTTGGTCGCCTGTGCCAATTACATTTAGTGGAGAATTAAAAGTTACTGGTGAACTTGCAGTAAAAGCTTGAATAGTGTCTGCTTGTAACAACGTATCAGCCATAAGTGTATTGGCTTGGAGTTCACCGGCTATGTTTACGTTTCCTGTGGTTAAGTCACCAAGAACACTTGCCGTAACTGCTTGCTCGCGCATAATGTCAACCATTTCATTGGTCTTATCAAACCAGTTTTGAAACGTCTGAGTAGTTGTAATGTTTTGAATATTTGGTTTTGCCATTTAACTCTACTTCTCTATCTGATCTAATCTATCGCATACGGTCGCTAATAGTTCTTTAATTTCTTGAAGCTCGTCACCCAGTTTACTAACTTTGCGATGTAAAGCTCTTTCTTGTTTATATTTATTCAAAGCAGCCGCGTCTGTACTTAATACAGCTTTTGAAGATGGGTGGCGAATAACGTTTGACATTATGTTAATGCCATCGCTCTCATGTCTCTTACTTGTGAGGCATATGAAATATCGCTTGAAGTCATTGCAATTTTAATAGCAAACTTTCTGTACCCAACATGTACTCCACCCGTACTTGTATAATTAAGTGCGCCGTTTGAGTCTTTAGCAGCATCAGGAAGTTTCCATTCATATTCTCTATAATCATCTAGATTAGTTGAAGTAAACTTATTAATACCTTTATATAATTCTAACTCAACCCAAGGAATTGTATCAAACGCTGCTGAGTCATATACATTTTGTGGTCTAATATAAACTTTAATATCAGTACCAGTTGGACGGTGAGCAGTTAAGATAACATTAATATCTTCAGCATCTAAGTCTTCAGCAAGTTCAACTGTTTGCGAGATATACTTTGATGTAGTCTCGGCATCGGTTGTTACTAACCACTGATATGCCATTAAGTTAGCTGTTTCTAAATCAACGATTGGCGATGTTGTTTCACTAGAACCATTTGTCATATTCACTTTAATTTCAAATGGCTTTACATCGTTTGCATCATTTGATTTAGAGTAAACCACGACACCTTCTTCTGCAAAGTAATTAGAAGCGCCAAACTTCATAGGTTTATCATACGAAGTTAATACGTTATTCGTTGGTACGAATGTACCTGATAATGAAACGGTTGTTTTACTATCACTTGATTTATTGATTAATGGTTGCACATAACTTAAGTTAATGTTATCAACTGATCCAATCGTACCAGTAGTACCACTTCTGTCTCCAGTGATTGTTCCACTTGCACTAAACTGTTTACTTGATGTTGCCGAGCTACCTTGCAAATGCATCACTGCTCTACTTAGAGAGTTATAATATGAAATTGTACCTGACACAATCGGTGTACCAGTACCAGCGCCAACTTCAAAAGATACCGGTTTAGTTGCGGTCATAACTGTTGCACTATCAACACTTGCAATTGTAAATATTTCAGATGTAGATCCACCTGCATTAGTAATCAAAATTTTATCGCCGGCAGCGTATGTATCGCTAAGTGCCGTACCATTAATCTCTGCTTCACCATTAATCATTGTTATTCCAGCCGCGGTACCACCTGTAAGTGATAGTGTTTGATAAACTTCTTCACCTTGAGTAAATCGACCAGTCCAATCTGAAAGTGTAAGGAACTCGTGATTATCATTTGTTAGCGTCACAGTACCGTCTGACGCGCTAAACTGGTGACGATATACAGTGAATTTTAAATCTTCGTCTTGTACTGATTTCCAAGCTCTGTTGTTTGTTGATGTAAAGAGAACACCATCACCCCAGTCTTGAACAACCGCTTGACCGTTTGTTGCTCCCGGAGTTAAATCAACCCCACCAACTTTAGACGTAAACGCTAAATAGTTTGGATCGTTTGCATCTGGTTGAATAACGATTGCATATTCTTTTTCAGTATCTAATCGTATTGGAGCAATAAAGTTAATCGCCGTTGATAGTGATGCATCGTCTGAAACGTTAACATCGGCAGGGTCTAAATGAATTTTAGAGAATGGCATAATAACTGATGAAGGATATCCGTTAATAACTTCACGCAACATAACTGTCACACCATTAATTTCACTCTTACGTTTAAAGAATAAATCAACTCTAGATGCGAATATAGAATTTGCACCTTTACCCATACCTTGTTTAATAAAGAATGTTTGAGCAAGTGGATCAATTGCGAAAGGTCTTCCTGCAACTGTTCTTGTTGATATTGATGTAGTAATTGAAGTTTCAGGAACCCTTACAGATGAAGTTACGCTAGTTTTATCAACGTTAATGTTATATGCGTTATATGATAAATCTCCACGTGATGTTGAAGCAGAGTCGATGTTATCATATGTCGCAACATCAACAACTGTTAATTGTCTTTCACCAACAAAGAATGTACCTGATGGTAATTCAAATACCGCTCTTAATACACCATTAGCGTCAGTAGTAACTGCAGCGTTTAATGCGCCAAACTTTTCAACATCTCTTGCTCGAGTTGCTGTTAATGTCCCAGGACGTACTCTGTTGTTTACATCAACTTTATTAAAGAAAAAGTAATGGCGAGTGTTAGGACGTAAGCCTGTCATATAAACTTTAATATCTTTGGCTCTCATATATGGTTCAAATTGAATATCAGAAACAAAATCGCCAACTGATCTATTTTGTACACTTGTGCTCGTATTAAGAGTTGTACGCTGTACTGTAGACGATGTAATATCTTGCCAAATGTTATTTCTAACATTTCTACGTGTTCTTCTTGTCGATAAAGTACGATCTCTAGTCAATGGAATAAGTGATTGTAAATCTTCAATAAGATTAGTAAACGGTGTGGCTATATCAATGTCTAATGTCATTGGGTTAGTCGTTACATCTTGCGCCATGTCATGGTCTGGTGATAACTGACCAACACCATCGTATGCCCAAAAGTTTGATACACAATTTCTAAAGTTTGTAGCATATGTTTGCGACAGTATTTTGATATTTGCATTTCTTGTCAAGGACGCTACGTCTGCATCACTTGTTGTTGGGAAGATAGACGCTGATGAAGTTGATTTGTAAATAAGATCTAATGGGAACGTTCTTAGCGATGGAGTCAAAGCTTTTATATCGCCGCGGATAGCCGCATTAAAGTTAGGGTTTTGTAAATTAGAAATATTAGTATCATTAAATGGATCTACTAGGATACCATTTTTAAATCTTGTTAAACCATTTTCATCAATAACATTTAAGTTTTGAGTGTCTGCCTCTAATTGGCTTAAAGAAACATAATATTCTAAATTGTCTAAACGCTTTTCTACATCAGCAATATCTTCCATAGTATATGTTTTCGGACCTTGACGTTTAGCAGTCACTGCGTAATATTGTTTATTTTGGCTTGACGCTTCTGCCGGTGACAGAGCTGGATAACCTGGGATTGTAATAAGAGAAACAAGGAATTGGTCTGCACCAACTTTTGGAGGAGCAGGGATCTCTTCTTCTTTACCTTTAACTGTAGCAACCGTACCATATGAGTCAATGATAACCGCATCAACACGAGAGTTGTAAGTCTCAATATTGCTATTGACATTGCCGTCAATTTGTGGTATAACATAATCATTAGTACTAAAGATTGGTTGTGAAGCTCCAACTGTACCAGTAACAACCGACGCAGCTCCTTCACTTAATGCAGTGTAGCTTGCGCCAGCACCAAGATCAGCATATGGTCTAAAATCAATACATTCTCTTAACCTATATGTTGTACCAGTAGTAGATTTAAATACGCCCATGTCATGCGTGCGAATTTTTTCAGAAGGTAATATCTCTGTTGTATCATCAATTGGATAACTGTCAACAGTAAAAAAGTTTGAACCAGTTGAGTTGTTAATTTTAAACACTTTAAGTTTTACCGTGTATGTACCTGATGTTGGTACCGGACGTCCTGGGATAAGTTCCATAAACGAGATATCATAAAAGTTATCTTTTTGGTTTGTGTTTAATCTAAAGCTGTCAGTAAAATCATTACCACTACTATCTTCAACACTCGTGATGCTATGTACATCAGGGAAGCCTAAACTATATTGTGTTTGACCATTATTCCAAACAAATTTGATATATGGATTAACTAATACTTTATTGTACGCTGTTGCGTCTGTATTGTTAAATATTCTTTTATTAAAATAAACGTCGGCAACAGGATCTGAATTACTTGCAGGGTCTAATTGTATTGTAAGAACTGAATTGTTTAATGACGTTGAATAACTTAATACGTTAATAAAAGTATTTGACGCATCAACAACAACGATATCGCCTTGGTCAACCGCAAAGTCTTCGTTTCCGTTTGCGGCGTTAATAACAATTTCATTACTTGTAACGTTTGCACTACTTGAAAGCGTACGTACAGGAACTACCAAATCTGTTAATGTTTTGATACTTCTTGTGCCAGTATCAAATACCATTGGTGCATCATTCGTACCTTTGATTTGTGACCCAGCTGCAATTACGATTTCACCAGATGTACCAGTGATGCGTTCAACATTAGCGAATGTATATGATGGGAATAACATTTTAACACCAAACAAGTATAGTCTTGTAGGAGTAATGTTCTTAGCAAAAGCTTCACCAATCTTTGTACCATTTGCACGCTTTAAGTCTAGCATTTCGTAATTTAATCCAATAGTACCTGATATTGTTGTTACATCAACGTACGATCCGTAATTAAGAGATGTTGACTCATTAGTTTTAACAACGGTAGTCGTAACTTCATCAATTACTGTATCTTGGAAACCTTTGTTATCAATTCTATAACCTTTAATATAAGCCGCGCCTTTACCGACAAGTGCCGTCAAGTCTGTGCCTCTTCGCTCTAACATTACGTTAAAGTCATCAACAATATAATCGCCGTTTGTATCATATGTACGTTTAGCTAGTTCTTCATTAATAGAATTAAATTGTGCAACGTCTCTAAGCGTAACAGCTGAGCCATTTTGGTATCTAATTAATGTAAAGAACCCTGCATCAACATCAGCAACAATAGTTGACTTAACAGTTAATGTTGGAACCATTTTAAATCTATCAGCACCCGGAGCATTTTCATTTGCTGAACCGTTTGCGTTATCAAACAGGCTATTGTCTTGTAATGAACTAACGATTGATTCAGCAACTTCATAACCAACTGATAAGTCGTTAGGTTGGTTAGTATATGGAGAAACAATAAGAGTTTGGTCAGCAGCGAATAAGAAGTGACCTTTTTGGAATACAACACCAGCTGCAGCTTGAATACCAAATGATGAACCAGTTGATGCTGGGAGCTGTGTTACCTGAGTAGTTTCTACACTAAGTACTGTTTCAATAAGAGTTGAGCCATTATAACGATACTTGTTAATGATAAGTTCTTCACCATCAATAAACGATTTATAACCACTTGCTTCGTTTGTGTTTAAGTAGTTAATAAAGAATGTGTTAAGGTTTGGTGGACGAGTTTCAAAACCACGCGCAGCGGATACGATTGATGCCTTCAAACCGGAAATCGCGCCTTCTACCTCGTACTTAGTTTCAATAGAAAGTGTAGTACCAAGAATTACTTCATCTTGGATAACAGGGATAAATGTTTCTGGATCAAAACCAGTTTTGTCCGTCAATTTAACGAATTGTAAATTATTTAAATTTGTAAAGTTACAACCTTTAACGATACTACCTTCTTGGTAGATATTATCACCAAATTGCTCAACTTGATTTTGAAGAATAGTCTGTAACTGAGTAAGCTCTCTGGCTTGGACAGCGTAAGCAGGCTTAAACAGAATTTTATAGAACTGCTTCTCTATATTGAAATCATCAAAATATGGAGCAATATTTAAATTTTTATTAATAGGCATCTATCATGTTTCCTTAAAATTCTAATACTAATTTGTATTCTTCCCGTGAGGTTCTTGTACGAACGAGAGGAACAAAATCTTCCATGAAGTATACTTGCCCACTTCTTTGGATGTAATCTGATTCTATCGTATTATTAGCTTGTGGACTATTTATTATAATTCTTTGACCCGTAGAATTAACAATTGCGGCAGTTGGATCAAATGATATATCGTTATTTGCTTGGTTAGTAAATGGACCCATATAGTTTGAAATATACGCTGTGTTAGCGGTATCGTCAACCTCATGTATTTTACCAGTAAATGTAATTTTATTTGATGAGTCTAATTGAGTAACAACATCACCTTCAATAGCATATACGATGTCTTCTGTTACAATTTTAATTCTATTATCAAATACGTCTGGAGTATTTGCTGTATTGGCTGAAGCGCTTACAAAATCTGGATTTTTAACAATACCAATATTGGAGTAACTGCTTTCTGAACCGATTTGGTTATTATCAGTTTCTGTAATATATCCATATAAAAGAATATGACTACAATATAATTCATCAATAAAGTTATAACCATGGCCACCGAATGGTGAAAGAACTGGTCTTAATTCTACTCTAACGTCAACAGAGTTAGGATCTTCTGGAGCAAAATCAAACTCAGGATCTTTGACTGATGCAGTTAAATTAGTATAACCACTTCCTGGGTCAAGGATAATAATATTTGTTATTTGGCCGTTGACTACTTCTGACTTAGCAATACAGCCACTGCCGTCTCCCTGTAATTCAACGGTTGGAATAATTGAAAATGTTGCGATATTTGAAACACCGTCAGCTCGAGGTGTACCTACAACTCTTACTCTTCCAAGTCCTGTGTCTGGCTCATATGCATATGTATCAATTTGATATAGGTAGGATACGCCGTCTGGATTAGTAGCATATATTGTCATACCTGAATAAAAATTTTGAATTTGGTTAATACCAGCAGCTCTTAATAACATATCACCAGAGTTTGAAGGTGACGCTGCTAAAAATCCATCTAATGAAGGATAACCATTGTTATCAACTGGGTTTTGAATAAAGATGTCTGATAATTCTGAACCATATACAATAGCAGATGTATTTGCATATGGGTCTGGATTTACATCAAATTCAGCTGGTAAAGGGATATAACCAATCGCGTTATATGCTTCAAACTCATTTGATTCAATAGCATACATAAATTTCCATACATATTTATCAGCTGTTCTATATATTTGGTCTGTTGTAAATGCATTCCAATTTGGTGGAGCAGATGAAGCCCCGCCGTTATTGTTATATAAACATTTAAATACTCGATAGTCACCAGTGTCGTTATCGTTTGGTCCTACTACGGCATAAAACTTTTCGCCATCTAAGTCAATCCTATCATCGTATTGAACATAAGTAGCGTCTTTCTGCCAAGGATGGTATTTAATCATAAACTTAGTATCAGATCCAAGAACCTTTTTACCAAATACAGTATTTTCTAAAAACTCATTTTTACTATACTGTGCATTGGTCGCACTTTGGCGCGTATCTGTCGTAACAGAAGAAACGAACACATAAAAGTCGTTGTTCTGAATGTCTGTCATAAACATTCTAGTTGTATCATTTTTTAATTTTGTAGTAAGTACTTCTGCCATGTCACCTAGCCTGCCTCTTTGTAATATTTATAAACAATTTACTAACCTCTTCTACGTATATTAGGTCTTGGGTAAACTTTCCCAGATGCAGGTCTTGTTTTAAAATTTTGTTTTGGAAGTGTATTTCCATCTATTGGTCGCTGATTATACCATCTTAAATATTTGTTTGCCGCGCCTTGTAGGCTATTTCTATCGTACGCATCATCTGCGCCAGAGTCGTACATAGCATTCATAGTTGCGTTATCAAGTAACCAATCTTCTGCCTCTGCCTGAGTTAGGTTAGGCCAAGACTCTGCAAGCAATGCAACAACGCCTGCCACTTGTGGACCTGACATACTTGTTCCTTGATATTTACC
>ENA-UZWV01000049-UZWV01000049.1-metagenome-genome-assembly--contig:-Day-3-1m-contig-49_pt1 | contig 10530 bp, 9 predicted proteins | sample MGYA00260342_ERZ794902 | MGnify/ENA metagenome assembly ERZ794902
TGCCTCTATGTAGGACATTTCGCCCCTACCTTTACATAGGTATAATATTTCTCTTGTAAACTTCTTTTCGCCTAGTGCAGCTACGTCTGCGTTTAGTCTATCACTGGATCCCCAATAAGTTTTCCAGTCGCTTTCTTTGTAGCCGCGTCTTTTATTTTTTCTGCCTTTTAGTGGTGGCTTGGTAGTTTTAAACTTTGCTAGTTTCTTACCTATGTATTTTTGGCCTGTAGTAGTGTTAGTAATAAGATAAACAAATCCTTCGTACTCATCTGGTATTGATTCTATCTGTTTACCTTTGTATGTCCAACTCATATAGTGTTTATATTTTATACATTATACTTGTGTCTTTTTTGAGTTGTCAATGTGCCTGTTAATATATTGTTGGCCAAACATCTTACTAAAGTAATCAGTTGGCCATTTGTTTAAGCCTTTGTCGTATTCATTAACATTATTATACATTTTCATAAACATGTCAATCGATTTTTTATTATTACTTGCATGTATTTCGTGCAATAACTTTTCATTACGTACTCTGCGAATATATGCTGCCTGTTGTTTAGGTGATGACTTACTAGGCCAATCATCTAAATCTTGTATCCAGTTGTTGGCAATATCTAGCCAGTTCACATCTGGAAATGCTGTAACATAACCTACAACACTATCCATACAGTTTGCTTGTTCGTAATATTTTTTCTTAACAAGTCCTTTATGATCGAGCTCACGTCCAATGCGCCTCATGTCTTGCCAAAAATGATTGTCGCCACGTCTACTCAACGTATAATGAACTGCTGTAAAATCTGCTATATCGTCAAAGTAGTATGTAACTTTGCGATTATAATAATCTTTATCGTAGTCACGTTGTAGCATCCATGCAAGTCTTTTCATACATGATATTGCACTAACAACAGCATTGGCTTCTAACGGATCGATAAATCCTGCTGCCATACCAATAGCAAATGTATTTCCTACGTTTGGAGTTTTTAATCTTCCAGGCGTCCATTTTAATTTTCTTGGCTCTCGTATCTGTCTTCCTTTGATAATACTATGCCAGTATTCTAATGCTTGTTCGTCTGTGAAATATTCATCACTGTAAACTAATCCAGTACCTATTCTATTAGTCAAAGCAATACTAAACTGCCAGCCCATGTCTCGTCTGATACTTCTAGTGTAGTTAACTTGCTCCGACTCTTTGTCTTCATAGTTGATAGGACATACCCATGCACTGTTTACTTTGTTTGCTTGGTAAGTGTGCATATCCTTTGTAAGTTCGCCGATTAAAACTCGAGACAGTCCGGTGCAGTCTATCCAAATGTCACTAGTAACTTCTCGTCCGTTGTCTAGTATAACACTGGTAATACCTTCGTCGTTGGTATTTACTTTTTCAACATGGGCTATTGTTTCTATTACACCGTATACACTACAAACATTTTTTCTAATCCATGGAGATGTTTTTTCTGCATCAATATGATAAGCATATGTTGCAGTAGCAGGTAATAAGTAGTTGCCATTGTCATCAAATGGCATTTTTAAATCCTTGCAGTATTGATACCCTTCAGCATTATGATGATACACATCTAAGTCAGGCGCACTACCGTTCTTAAATACATCTAACCAAACATCAGTTGTTTTTATTTCATTTGGAAAGGTACTTGTAACATTTTCCCAAGTATTTTCTTTTTCTAATCCGTTGCTCCAGTAAAACATTCTCAATACATCAGGACCGTCTGCGGTATCTGTCCAGTCTTCCATGTTGTTGCCGTACTTGAACACAGCATCTGTTTCACGCATAAAACGTTTTTCGTCTACACCTAGTCCGCCGAGCATTCCAGGTAAATGCGGAGTAATACTCTCACCGACACCTATGATACCAACTTTTTCGCTGTGTATCATTTCAACTGTTGCATTAGGAAACTCTTTTGCTATGAAGGCACTTGTTAAACTACCAGCAGTTCCACTTCCTACAACAGTTATTTTCATTTATCTCTCCTACTACGTAAATCAATCATATGATTCTCATATTTGTTTATGATCTCGTCTTGTCTTTGCTTTGCTAAACCGATCAACAGTCTTAGTTCTCTTCGAGCAGTACGTTTTGTACTTTCGCTTGGTCTTCTTTCAAATGTTTCACTGGCCTTTAAGTAACTTAATACGGCTTGCATTATTTGATCGTGAGTATCGTCCATTAGTCTATAATATCAATATCATTTTCGTAACTAGTAAAGCCGTTTTCTTTGATAACTTTCATAACATGGTTAACTCTACCTATCAGTTCGTCTTTGTGTGAGATCAAGAAAACATTTTTACTACGTTCTCTACCCATTTTCTTTAGTACAGCAAGTGCCGATTCAACGCCAGCAGTGTCCATACCGCTATCAATAAGCTCGTCAATAAACAACAAGTTGATACCTTGGTATAAAGACTCCCAAACATCTCTAAATGCCCAGCTCATGCCTAGTATTAGCCTGTTACGTTCGCCTCTGCTCAAGTTATCAAAGTCTAAATCCTGTCCTAGCTGAGTAATCTCAGTAGATAAATCATTTTGAAACTGAACTTGATGTGGTAAGCCTAGTTTATCGAGATAGTATGTGAGCCTATTGTTCAAGTACGCTAAGTTTTGATCTATAATCTTCTTACGAATGAACGAGTCTTTGTTTGTTAACAGTTTTAGCAAAAACTCTTGGTGTTCTTTGAGTGATGTAAGTTGATTAACTGGTTCCCAGTCAATAACTTGTAGTGCTGTTTCTGTTAAATCGTCAATTTGTGTTTGATAAGGATCTTCTTCTTGCTGTTTACTTATCAAAGTATTACGTAAATTGTCTACATTGTTACGATGTTCGTATGCTTCTTTTGCACTTTCATAAAATGTAGTAGGCTTGCCGTTGATATCGCCTATCTCTTCTAGTAACTGCGTGGTTGTGTTCAGTTTACTTGAAACTTCGCTTTGATATGCAACTGCATCGTCAAGTTCTTGCACTTTTTGTGATTCGATCTCAGCTTTTTTGTCTGCATGTAGCTCTTGTCCGCAGGTAAAACAGGTTGCATCTTTCAATTCTAAGATGTCTTTATTAACCTTTTCAACACTAGTAGTGGCACGCCGTAGTGCAGGCTCGAGTGTGCTTAACTCCTTCCTTAAAGAGGTTATTTTATTGTTGTGTTCAGTCCAGTTAGCCAGTTTTTCATGTGAATCTAGTTCAGATTCGATGTCTAGTTTTTCTAATTCTTCGATACCTGTTGATAGTTTTCCTTGGTCTTGTCTACCTTTGCTTTGCCAAGCACGTTGTCTGCCTGCAAGTGTTTCAATACTCTGTTCAATCTTTTTATTTGCAGCTTCGATGGCATTAATCTTTAATGTTTCTTCTGTAATAGCATCTTTTGTCTGTTTTACTTTTTCTTTTAAGTTATCTGCCTTCTCAGTAAGTATAGTAATGCCCAACAACTGCTCAATAATAGCACGTTGATCGTTTGCTCGCATACTTAAGAAGGGTTCTGTGTAAGTATTGAGTGCAACCACATGTTTAAACATGTCGTGACTCATATCAAGCAAACTATTGATATCTTCTTGTGTTTTACGACTATCACCTTGTGATTCGTCGTGTAAATCGTCCTTCTGCTCGTGGTTGTTTACGTAAAACTTGAGTACATTTGGAGATCTACCACGCTCAATACGGTATTGGTTAGCACCTATACCGAAGTTAAGAGTGACTAGCATGCCTTTTGAGTTAGTTTTGTTGATTAAGTTGTTGCGTTTGATGTTTGTAAGAGCTGTACCATACAATGCATAGCTTAATGCATTAATGATAGTAGTCTTACCTGTACCATTACGTGATCCAGTGTCATCTCCGCCTTGGTCTAAGTTCTCTCCTAGTACAAGTGTTAGCTGTTCCTTGTTAAAGTCAACAGCCTGGGTAACATTACCCACACTCATAAAGTTTTTTACGGTCAAGTCTTGTATTTTAATCATGCTAACTCGTTGTATATGTCTAATAATAGTTTTTTGTTGAACTGTTCACTGTCGATTGCTTGTATCTCGTTGCTTACAATCTGATCCACACTCTCAAACTGTTCAATGTCGAGGTCGGTTGTAATATCTTCGATGTTTTTATTTGGAATAAGTGTTATTTCTCTGCAACTGTATGTTTCCATAAAGGTTTCTTTGATAAAAGTTGCTTCTTCGTAGCTGATATCAATATCAAGTGTAACCCTTAGGTACATGTTGGGCTTGATAAGTGTGTCCTTCTCGTCAATCAGTTTAGATAGCTTGACTGTACGGTACTTAGGACACTCTGGCCAGTTGATATACTCAGGTTCTGCATCGTTCTTACGGTCCAGTATCATCATACCACGGTCATCATCCCAAGCATCTGCATAGTTGTGTGGGAAAGCATTGCCTATATAGTGTACCTTGCCTTGTTTTTGACGCTTGTGGAAGTGTCCGCTGAACACATACTCTTGATTCTTGAAGTGTTCGGCTTTAAGTTCTCCGTGGTCTGGCATCTGTACCATAGCGTTCATATAGAACGATGGGAGTTCAAAGTGACCAAACAAGTATTTTGCTTTTAACTTTTCGATCTTCCTCCACTCGTCACCAACCAACCACGGAACCAGCGCAACATCGTCTTCAACCATCATCTGATCTATTACGGTAATGCCTGGTATGTGTCTTGCAAACTCAGTTGAACTGATATCACGCTTGTCTTTGTAGTACAAGTCGTGGTTACCAGCAAACATATAGAAGTTATCAAAGGCTGCACCTAGTTTTTCTAGTAGTCTAATGGTTGTATCCATAGTTGTAAGGTTAAGACTGTTACGATTGTGGTGCCAGTCGCCACAAAACAAGCCAGTTTCACATCCGTGAGCCTTGGCTTGCTCGATATACCAGTCAATATAGTCCTCGCAGTCCTGATTATGGACTCGAGAGTTGCCTTTCATACCTAAGTGTATGTCAGTAAACACTGCCGCTTTATTAAACAAGAATATTCTCCATTTCCTGTATATTATAAACTAAAATTTCTAGAAGATCAACCTTTATTTTTTGGTAGCACCTTCTTCACGCTTCACAGCAGCTTCCCATTCGCCGCTATGCAGTCTAGTATGTGAAGGATTCATATCATTCATTTCTAAAATGTCATCACGTATGTTCTGCGCACGTTTTTCAATGTTGATCACACGCACAAACGAGTTAGTAACTACAGCAGTGTAGTATGCAAACGGATTGTTTGACTTTGATTCGTCAAACTGTAGTCCAATCTGCGATAGTTGGAGTATTGCTTGCCCTTTCATCTCGTCATTGTATGTGTAACCACGTACATTACCTCTTGTAGCATAACGATCAACAAGTTTTAACCACATCATAGCAAGTTTGTTAGTTGCCATACCGTGCCCTTTGTTAAAATAACCATTTTCCATTCCACCTTCCCAATGACTTTTACCCACACAAATAATATTGTCTTCGTCATCAAACTTATAATGTTGAAATGGAGGAAAGTTAAGTTTAGTTTTGTGATCAGCAACTGTTTTAGGGTTCTTTTTACGTCCGGGCTCATCTGGAACATGATCAAATGTCATAATACGGAAGATTAATTCGTTTTTCTCAATCTTTCTATAGTCTACAGCAAACTCTGCCATCTTTACTTTTTTACCAGCTGCTTTTGCTGCTTCGTATGCACGAGATCCTTGCAGTTTTGCTTTATTTCTCTTTGCTTCTGCAATAGTTCTAATGTTAATTTTATCTACACTAGGTAAAATAATATCATAATCAGCATGTTCAGGTGCAATATAACTACAAAATGTAGCCTTACTTCGGTGTATCTCTAATAACATGTCTTTGTTGTTGAGATAGTTTACTTTTCTAGCCATTTATCGACTCCTTTATTATATTATAATATACATAGTTTATTTTGTCAACTAAATAGTATGTAGGAGTTTACAATGGCAAGAAAACCAAATCAATCAGTACCAAACACAGTTGGTACTAGAAATATTAACAACACATTCTTTGCAAACAGATCGAGTGTTGGAAGATCGATACGATCGAGATTATTACCACCAGGTGCTGAGCCGGATAGAGGTTCAGCAACAACTGCACGGTTCGCTCCAACCAATGATTCAGTTCCAGATTGGCGAGTTAAAATAAAAGTTCCTACATTATCTACTTATAGATACAGTCCTATACTAGCTCCTTTAGCACAAACAGATTGGTATGCTGTTTTTCCAGTTACACCAACAATAAGTCTTGTAACAGTAGCAAACTACGAAGAAATGTCTCCTACACACAGTAATTATCCTTTTCCTCAGTATGTTAACAGTAGACATGAAGATATAAGCATCGTTGGAAGATTTCCAGTGCAGTCTGAACAAGACGGAATGTATTGGGTTGCTTGTGTTCATCTGTTTAGAAGTTTAACTAAAATGTTTTATGGCGAAAGTAGCGAAAAAGGATCTCCTCCGCCTGTTGTAAAACTAAGTGGATATGGAGATTACGTTTTAAATAATGTTCCTACTGTGGTTACACAGTTTACATTTGATTTAGCTGATGAAATTGATTATATTAAAATAAACACAGGAGCATTTGGAGAATATTCGTCAACATATCAAATGGTTCCAACAATGAGTTCATTAAGTTTAACATTAAAACCAACATACAGCAGAAGCAAAGTGTCAAGTTTTAATATGGATCAGTTTATTAATGGTAATATAGCAAATAAAGGATTCGTCTAATGGCAAACTACGGAAAAACTAGTCCATATGGAAACACAAAACTTACAAGTACTGGAGAGTTAGGTATTTTCTCTATTAGACCTGTGCCAGCAGAAGATGATGATATTCTTTATACTATTGAACCGCAATATTCACATCGTCCTGATTTACTAGCATACGATTTGTATAATACGCCAAAGTTATGGTGGGTTTTTGCTCAAAGAAACATGGATGTAATAAAAGATCCTGTGTTTGATTTTGAAGCAGGCACTAAAATATTTTTACCTAAAAAATCTAAGTTAAAAACAGAGTTAGGGATCTAATGTCTATAGAAACAAACAGTCTGCATCAGTTTTCTAGTTTTAATACTATATTTACAATGTCTTGTTTGACAAGAGATGAGATTGCTGTGCCTAATGAAACCTATAGAGCATACGGTCCTCAAAATGTTATTCTTAGAAGCGGCGGAGGTGCCGGCGACAACAAAGTCACAACTGAATACGAAGATATCATTGGTGGCAAGCTAGAATATTTTATTGATAATGTTAATATTGAAGCATTATGTGTTCCAAACTCAAAATCACGTAGTACAAACGCTACATTTATAACTTTTACAGTTGAAGAACCGTATAGTATGGGATTATTCTTACAAACTTGTCAAATAGCTGCAACTATGAGTGGATATCAAAACTATGCTAACGCTCCATTTATGTTATCAATGGAGTTTATTGGATATGACGACGATGGAGATGTTATTGTTACTGAATCAGGATTAAATCTTCGTAGAGATGTTCCTATTAAACTAACAAACATAGAGTTTGATGTAAACCAAGGTGGTACAACATATACAGTTGAAGCATTGCCATGGAATGAACAAGCATATCTTGATGATGCAACTGCAAGTCCGGTTGATATAGCACTAACAGGCAATACTGTCGAAAAACTACTACAAAGTGGCGAACAAAGTTTAACAACTATTATTAATGGACACTATGAAGAACTAAGAAAAGCAAATCAAATAGCAGAAGCATCAGAAATAGTCATTACATTTCCAAAAGACATTGCATCTAGTGGTAATCCTTCAAGAATACCAAATACAAGCGATGCAGGTGCCACTACTACATCTCGCAGCGGCGGAGGCGGCGGCGGAAAAGGCGGAAAAATCTTTGGCGCAGTAGCAGCTGGCGTTGTAGGAGGCGTTGTAGGCGGATTATTAGGCGGCAACAGCTTAAAAGATAGTTTTAATGATGTATTAGGAGGAATAGCAGGCGGACTTGATAAAAGTCTTGGAGGTTTGTTGTCAAATTTTAAATCAGGAAACATACAAGGACTTTTTGAAAACATTAGTGGATTTTTAGGAGCGCAAGCACCGCAAAACTTTGAAGCATTTTTGAGTATGATTACAGGACAGGTATTAACAAAAAGTAGCATTGGAGAAAAATTATCATCAATAGCACAAGATCCTGCTAGTTTAAATAATCTTGGCTCTGCAAGAATTATTTCAGGAGCAGAAGAAAGTGGAACAGTTCCAATGCCGCAAACAGGGCAAGTTTATGACAGAAAAAATAAAGTTATGACTCGTGCTAAGAATACTGTTAGTAATGATGAAAGAGTTTTCAGCTATGGTTCAGGAACATCGATACTAAAAATAATTGAAGATGTGATATTAACAAGTGATTGGGGCAAATCTATAAAAGAAAGAGCGCCTGATGAAAACGGAATGGTTCCATGGTTTAGAATAGATGCAGAAAGTTACCTAAAACCAAATGCACAACAAGAAAATGTGTTTGGTGAAGATGCAAAAGTAAATCATTACAAAATTGTAGAGTATAAAGTACATAGTAGTCACTTTCAAAACGCTGGAGCAGCGGGTGTAGACTACAACAGCCTAAGACAAAATGCAAAAAAAGAGTATAGATACATTTACAGTGGAGAAAATACTGATATTGTTAGATTTGATATAAGTTTCAAAGCAGCATTTTTTCAGTTTATACAACCTGATAGTGGACAATTAAGTATTGATGCAAAAACTGGAGGAACACAGTTTAATCTTACTCAGGTAAACCCATCTCAGTTGGGATTAAATATTCAACCTTCGGGGGCAAACAGTTCAACTGGGTTAGCTACACAAGGATTTGTAAACTCTAGTAGCACCCAAGGCGGCGGCGGCGCCGGTATTGATAATAGTAAAATAAGATGGGCACGTAAATTTCACGATCAAATACTAGGAAACGGTAGTGTTGACTTAGTCGAAGTTAAACTTGAAATATTTGGAGATCCTTATTTCATAGTTGATAGTGGTATGGGCAACTGGACCGACGAACCTGGCGATTTAAATACTACTGCTGGAGGACAAGTTGATTATCAACGTAGTGAAGTTGATGTTATATTAAACTTTAGAACTCCAATAGATTACAATCCGGATACTGGAGGAGTGATTTATCCAGAAGATACAGTTCCTGTATCTCAGTTTAATGGATTGTATAGAGTAACTGCTATTGAAAACAAAATTCAACGAAATATGTTTACACAGGAGCTTACACTACTAAGAAGACGAGGACAACCAGAAGATACAAGTACATCAGGAACCGCAGATCAAGCAAATAAAGTACAAAATGCTAATCGAGCAAGTCAAGTAAACACAGGATTTAATAGTTAAATGCAAAACAACGGACCAATAAAAGCAGAACAAACAAGATCAGTTGATAGTGGTCAAAATGATTCAGCACCAGGCACTTATTTGGCTAGAGTTATCAAACATGCCGATCCTTTGTATCTCGGAGCATTGGAAGTTGAGCTTCTAAAAATAAGCGAAGCAGGTACAGCAGGCGAAACACTAGGACAAACTTCAATAGTTTACTATGCAAGTCCGTTTTACGGAGTTACAGGAGCGCAGCACTTAGGAAAAAACGACACATATTCAAACACACAAAAAAGTTATGGATTTTGGGCTATTCCTCCTGATCCTGGAACATTGGTATTGTGTACATTTGTTGAAGGAAGTAGAGAATTTGGATATTGGTTTGGTTGTGTACCTGAAAGAGGTATGACATTTATGTTACCTGGAGGACAACCTAGCACTGAACAAACCAGCGGTCCGGTTCCAACAGAACTCAAAGGTAAAAAACTACCAGCTGGAGAATACAATAAAAAAATAACAAAAATACAAACTAATAATCCTGTAAAATACAAAAGACCTATCAATGAAGATTTTATTGCATCTCTAAAAGAGCAAGGATTAGTTGAAGATGATATCAGAGGAATAACAACTAGTAGTGCGCAACGTGAATTTCCAAGTGCAGTAGTTGGATTAAGTAGTCCAGGCCCTGTTGACAAGCGTGGAGGGTCACCGCAAGGAAGAATAGGTATAAAAGAAAGCCAAGCAACAGTACATGTAAGTCGCCTAGGTAGTAGTAGCTTTGTTATTGATGACGGCGATGATAAACTTATAAGAGAAGGTTCGCCTGAAGACACTCCTTACAAATACCTAAACAAAGAAGCTAGTGAATCTGGCGGCGATGTGACTAGACCGGCAAACGAAATGATACGCTTTAGAACACGTACTGGTGCACAAATAATGATCAACACCAGCGAAGATCTAATCTATATTAATAATAGTAGAGGAACTGCTTGGATAGAAATGACGAGCAACGGCAAACTTGATGTTTATGCAAAAGATAGTATTAGTTTTCATACAGAAGCTGATATGAACTTTACTGCTGATAGAGATATAAACTTTGAAGCCGGCAGAAATATTAATATGATTGTAAATCAAAGCATATATCAAAGTGCTGCTGGAAATATAGAAATAAAAGCTGGTGCAAATGGTAATAT
>ENA-UZWV01012685-UZWV01012685.1-metagenome-genome-assembly--contig:-Day-3-1m-contig-12685_pt1 | contig 10511 bp, 11 predicted proteins | sample MGYA00260342_ERZ794902 | MGnify/ENA metagenome assembly ERZ794902
CTATCCGATAAGGGGCCAAAAATTAATTGTCCAAGGCCTAAACCCAGAAAAATCATGGTAATCAATAACTGATGGTCTTTGGTATTTGTTACTCCCAAGTCGATTCCTATAACGGCCAATGCAGGGAGGATACCGTCTATAGACAAGGCCACTAAAGACATTAACAGGGCCATGATGGCTATGAACTCGATTTTAAGGACGGGTTGATTTAGCATTTTTCAAAATTAGTGCAAATTAAAGTGATTTCAGTACGGAATCCATGACAAACTGATAATAATGCATATCAGCTGGAACAATTGTGTATTTGGGATGGTTTTGAAGTTTACATTTTTGAAGTTCTTCAAATGAAAAAAGACGAACGGCATCCACTTCAGCTTCTTGAATTTTAAGGTTGGAAACAGAAGTTTCTAGTTTTGCTAAAAATACATGTTGGAATTCACAGTCTATAATTCCGTTCTCAAAATGATTGGTGTTTTTTCGAACGTCAAGAAGCCTTAAATCTGTTTGTTTTATACAGAGTCCAATTTCTTCTTTTACTTCTCTCAAAGCACCTTCTAAGATGGTTTCTCCAGCACTCACATGTCCGGCAACAGAAACATCCCAAAAGCCAGGGTAGGTTTGTTTAGATAAATCGCGTTTTTGAAGTAGTAGGCTAGGGGTGTCGGTATAAAACCAAATATGCACTGTTGGATGAAACCAACCCTTTTGGTGAGCTTCATCCTTCAAGCATTTTTTTCCTGTGGGTTGCCCGACATCATTCCAAATATCTAGATATTCATCCACTAATTAATCAAAATAAGAAAAGGTTTCACCGTTTTCTATTTTTAATAAAGTTTCGTAAATCATTTTAATTACGTTCTCTACGTCGTCACGATGAACCATTTCAACAGTAGTGTGCATATAACGAAGAGGTAATGATATTAAGGCTGATGCGACCCCTCCATTACTATATGCAAATGCATCAGTATCAGTCCCAGTGGCTCTCGAAAGAGCAGCACGTTGAAATGGGATTTTGTTTTCTTCCGCAGTCTTGGTAATTAAATCTCTTAATTTTTGCTGTACTGCAGGAGCATAAGCAATAACTGGACCTTTACCTAATTCACAATGTCCTTGTACTTTTTTATTGATCATTGGAGTTGTTGTGTCATGAGTGACATCAGTAACAATAGCAACGTCAGGCTGTATTGTGTGGGTTATCATTTCAGCTCCACGAAGTCCAATTTCTTCCTGAACAGAGTTTGTAATATATAACCCAAATGGGAGTGTTTTTTTATTTTCGTGTAACAAACGCGCAACTTGAGCTATCATAAAACCTCCCATTCTATTATCTAAGGCTCGGCATACAAAATGTTTTTTATTGAGTATATGAAATGCATCTGGATAAGTGATTACACAGCCTATATGAACACCAAGGTTTTCTACATCTTCCTTTGTCTTGCACCCGACATCAATAAAGATATTATCCGGTTTTGGAGTTTGTTCTTTTGATAAAGTACGCGTATGTATAGCTGGCCAACCAAAAACCCCTTTTACAATGCCTTTTTTTGTATGAATATTTACTATTTTACTTGGTGCAATCTGGTGATCACTTCCACCGTTTCTGATAACATAAATAAGTCCGTCATCAGAAATATAATTAACGTACCATGAAATTTCATCAGCGTGCCCTTCAATAACTACTTTGAAAGGAGCTTCGGGATTAATGACACCTACAGCTGTTCCATAAGTATCAGTAATAAAAGTATCAACATAAGGTTTTAAATAATCCATCCAAAGCTTTTGACCTTCCCATTCATAACCAGTCGGGGATGCATTATTCAGATATTTTTCTAGAAATGAAATTGCTTTTTTATTTAGTATAGTTTTCTTAGTCATTTTGAATAAATATTTTTTATAAAAATAACAATTATGAATGATAATATCATATAGATTAAAGCATATTTTGTAATTTTGGATATGTAATTTTATTTAATTTATGAAACCGATTATTTCTTTTATTTTTTGTTTTCCTTTAATAATTTTTTGTCAAAAGGGTGTTAATGAAAAGGATTCACTTAATGAACAATATATAATTGTAGTCGGTGACACAATTTCTAATAATTCAATTAGTTTAAATGAAATATTCATTCTTCCTAAGTTAAAATTTACAACCTCAGATTCTAGACGTAGGTATTTAATTCTACAAAGAAAGACAATCAAAGTTTATCCTTTCGCTAAGTTAGCCTCTGAACGTTTAGAAACCTTAAATCAAAGAATGGCTCTATTGAAGTCAAAAAGTGAGCAAAAGAAATATGCTCGTCTAGTACAAAAATTTGTTAAAGAAGAATTTACTGACGAATTAAAAAAAAATACAATTACAGAAGCTCAAATTTTAATTAAATTAATTCATAGACAAACCGGAGTTTCAGCTTTTGATTTAATTAAATCACTAAGGAGTGGTTGGAGTGCCTATTGGTACAACAATACTGCAAAATTATATAAAATGTCTCTCAAAACTACTTTTGATCCATATGTTTCTGAAGAAGATTATTTAATTGAAGATATTTTACAGCGACAATTTCAAAATGGTCGACTTGAATACCAAAAACCTTCTAAAGTTTTTGATTTATATAAGTTATCAAGGAAATGGATGTCTAATGATCTTTTGATTGAAAATTAGTGTGTTTTTATTTAATCTAATTTTTTATTTTTTAGATGAAAAATGCTAAAACGACAGCGCTTATGATAATTAAAATTTTATTTATATTGAAGTTATGACCTTCGCTACTTTCAAATAAAATTATTGTAGAAATATGAAAAAACATTCCTATCACTACAGCGTTTACGCTTTGAATGATCTTTGAAGAGATATTTAGAAATCCCCCTACTATAGATCCTAATGGTGTCATTAAAGTGAATATCAAAATAAAGATAATAACCTTAGACTTTGCTAGTTCAGATTTTAAAAGATAAGTGGCAATTAGAATTGCTATTGGTATCTTGTGAATAACAACTCCTACAATAAGATTTTCATGCTCCCTTAATGGAAATCCTTCAAAGAAAGCATGAATACCTAAACTTATAAATAGAAGCCAAGGAAACAAGCTTTTATGTTCGTTGATATGTAAATGTCCGTGTTCAGCGCCTTTTGAATAAAATTCTAATATTATTTGTAATAAAATACCACCCATAATAAAGATTCCAATTCGTTTTGGTTCTAAATGTGAATATACATCTGGAAGTAATTCAAATATGGTTGAAGACAGTAAAAAAGCACCACTAAAGGCTAAAAATAATTTAAGATTTAAAGGTTTAGATTTCCGATGTAGTAAAACAATTAATACTCCAAAAATAACAGCAAAAACAGGAGCAAGAAAGCTAATCATTATTCACAAAAATTAAAATTATTCGATCTGATTTTTTCTCTTTGAAAGGCTCCAAATTATAACTTCCAAAACAATCAATTAAATATAAGCCAGCATTTGACAGCATTAATCTAAATTCTTCAAACGTGTATGCTCGTACTCTTTCCTTGTATTTAAATATCTTGTTTTTATCAATAACTTCTATATGTTTATTAATGAATCCATTCGAATAATCACGATTTAAGTTAAATGTGATTTCATCTCCAATATAAGTGTTTTTAGGAATTAAGTTTTCAATAACCTTAGGGCTATTCATAAAATCGATTACTCCAATTCCTTTAGGCTTTAAGCTTGCTTTTATTGTTTCAATGACTTTAATATTATCATATTCGTCGTCAAAATATCCAAAACTAGTGAATAGATTTAACACAACTTCATATTTTTTATTATAGACATCTCTCATGTCATGAACTTCAAAGTTTAAAGAATTTGATGCAAAGTTATTAGCTTTGTTTATACTCTTTTCGGACAGATCAATACCAGTCACCTTATATCCTAGACTATTCAGGTATTTAGAGTGTCTTCCTTGACCACAAGCTAAATCCAAAATAGAATCTTTTTCAGGAATTAGATTTAAATAATAAATTAAATTTGAAATAAAAAGCTCAGCTTCTTTATTGTCTCTATTTTTGTAAAGAATGTGGTAATAGGTGGTGTTAAACCAAGATTGAAACCACTTTTGATGTTCTTTTGTCATAAATAATTCTTACTCGGTCAAAAATACTGTATTTTTGGAAGTTAATAAATATTTTTAATGGAGAATAATTTTAAAATGGTTGCTAAAACCTTGTATGGTTTTGAGGAACTTTTAGCCAAGGAATTAACAACACTGGGAGCTCAAGCTGTTAAAATTGGTGTTAGACATGTTAGTTTTTTAGGAGATAAAGGATTTATGTACAAGGCTAATTTAGGTTTACGTACGGCTATTAAAATTCTTAAACCAATAGCAAATTTTAAAGTAACAAATGAAACAGAGCTTTATAACAAAATATACTCCCTCCCTTGGGAAAACTATTTGAAATCAAATGGATCCTTAGCTGTTGGGGCTACATTAAATGGAGACAATTTTACACATTCTCAATACGTTGCTCTAAAAACTAAAGATGCGATAGTTGATCGTTTTAGAGATAACACTGGTCAGCGTCCCAATGTGGATTTAAGATTTCCCGATTTAAAAATTGACATCCATATTGATCGACACTTTTGTACTGTTTCACTAGACAGTTCTGGAGAATCTCTTCACAAAAGAGGATATAAAATAGCAACTAACATTGCACCTATAAACGAAGTTTTAGCAGCTGGTCTTGTGATGCTTTCTGGATGGGATGGACAAAGTGATTTCATGGATCCAATGTGTGGGTCAGGAACCATTCTAGTTGAAGCAGCAATGATTGCCTGTAATATCCCACCAAATTTAATGCGTAATCAATTTGGATTTGAGCGTTGGGAAGACTGGGATGTGGATTTATTTGAAAAGATTGAAGAATCCTTGTTGTCAAAAACACGTGATTTTCACCACAAAATAATGGGGTTTGATAAATCTCCGAGTGCAGTAAAAAAAGCTATTCAAAATATTGAAAATGCTAAGCTAGAGGATTTTATATACATTAAACATGAAGATTTTTTCAAAACACAAAAAGGTGGTAATAATCATCTTCACATGGTGTTTAATCCTCCTTATGGGGAACGTTTAGATATTGAGATGGAAAGTTTTTATGGAGCTATTGGAAGCACTTTAAAACATAAGTATCCAGGAACCAATGCATGGTTAATTTCATCTAACATTGAAGCCTTAAAACATATAGGTTTGAGACCTTCTAAAAAGATAAAAATATATAATGCCAAATTGGAATCAAAATTGGTAAAATATGAAATGTACGAAGGATCTAAAAAAACACATAAACTTTAAGATAAATTAGTTTGACAGACAATTAATTATTTCAAAAATAAATCATTATAATTCTTCAAAAACTCAATAAACAACGTACTTTTGCAAAAATCATCCATTATTCACTATGCTTTCTATTACAGAACAAGAAGAACGTAAAACAGGAAAAGAGCTATATAGCTATCAAAAAGGGGCAATCCAAAAAATATTTCAATGTTTTGAAACTGCACAAGACGATTACCACCTCTTGTACCAGTTACCCACTGGAGGTGGAAAGACAGTTATATTTTCTGAGATTGTAAGTCAATATTTAAATACACATAAGAAAAAAGTATTGGTCATGACTCACAGGATTGAGTTATGCAAACAAACATCTTCTGTGTTAACAGAATTTGGAGTTCAAAATAAAGTAATAGACAGTAAAGCAAATTTAGACGATCAGTCTGAATTTGAGTGTTTTGTTGCTATGGTAGAAACTCTTAATAACAGATTAAAAGACGATAAGTTAGATATTTCTGATATAGGGCTTGTTATTATTGATGAAGCTCATTATAATTCTTTTACAAAGCTATTCAAGTTTTTTGAAAAATCCTTTATTCTAGGTGTAACTGCAACTCCATTGAGCTCTAATATAGAACTTCCAATGACTGACAATTACAATGAATTAATTGTAGGGGAAAGCATTGAGTCTTTAATAGAAAATGAGTTTTTAGCTCAAGCAAATATGTATTCTTATAATGTTGGATTAACGTCATTAGTTGTAGGTGCCAATGGAGACTATACTGTCAAGTCTTCTGAAGATTTATACACAAATAATGAAATGCTTTCTAAATTAATGGAGGCTTACAAAGAACGTTGTGAGGGTAAAAAAACTCTTATTTTTAATAATGGTATAAATACCTCACTGTTTGTTTACGATCTATTTAGATCTGCTGGCTATCAAGTTGCACACTTGGACAATACAGCTTCTAAAAAAGAGCGTATACAAATTTTAGAGTGGTTTAAAAAAACACCAAATGCTATTTTAACCTCTGTTAGTATATTAACAACGGGGTTTGATGAACCTACAGTTGAATCTATTATATTAAACAGAGCAACCAAATCTTTAACGCTATATTATCAAATGATTGGGAGAGGATCTCGTATTTTAAAAAATAAAAACTCGTTTGATGTTATTGATTTAGGAAACAATTTTCATCGTTTTGGACCTTGGGGAAGTACAAACTTAGATTGGCAACGTATATTTAAATACCCCAATTATTATTTAGATGGTGTATTAAGTGATGAAGATCTTGAAAGTAATTTCATTTATCAAATGCCTGATGATATTAGATCTTCTTTTAAAAACTCTGAAGATGTTAATTTCGATATAAATAAAACATATATTAAATCAATAAGAAATGGAGAGTCTTCAAAAGTTGTATTGATGCGTTCAATTGAACAACACGCTTTAATTTGTATTGAAAATAGTGAAGATGTTTATGATGCGTTATCGCTTGTCAAATTACTTGCCGATGATATTGATTTCAGAATCCACCGTTATTCAAAATGCATTAGCAAAAGCACACATAATTTTTTAACTTGGCTCAAAGATGATTACAAGAAAAAACTTCGAGCTTATTTAAGATCTAACTTTGATGAAGTTCTTGAAGAACTCAAAAAACAATAATCTAATATGAATCAAGCACTTATTTTATTTTTACTTATGACTATGTTTCAAACACCTTCACTCATTTTTAAATTTGAATCTGGAGTATCTATCAATGGTTGGAGAATCGTAGATGATCGTGTTATGGGTGGAAGATCACAAGGAAACTTTGAAGTTAATTCGGAAGGTTTAGGAGTGTTCGAAGGCTACGTAACCACTGAAAACAATGGAGGTTTCTCATCGCTAAGATATAATTTTGATGGCCTAAAGACCACTGGCTTCACATCTGTTGTATTAAAGCTCAAAGGAGATGGAAAACCTTATCAGTTTAGAGTTAAAGAATCTGATAACCAACGCCATTCCTACATTTATTCATTTACAACATCCGGTGAAGTAGAAGAAATTATTATTCCCCTTAAGGATTTTGTACCTAGCTTTAGAGGCTACACATTAGATATTCCAAACTTTAATGCGGATAAAATTGAAGAAATAGCTTTTTTAATTGGAAATAAAATTAAGGAAAACTTTCGTTTAGAAATTGAAAGTATTTCGTTAAAATAGAATAATTGCTAATAAATAGTAAAAAAAAATACTATTATTTATCATACCGTGGTTCTTTTTCAATTAGACTATTTTCAGAAACGGAAATGTAATTATTTTGGGTAAAAACATATGGAGTTAAATTAAATCGAATTTATGAGGTAATATGTTCAATTAACCTTAAAATTTGTAAGAGTTTATAGTTATTTTTTAAACATTTTAATCTGTAAATCAAAAATAACACGATTTATCTATTGTGTTTTAAAAAAATGGTCGCAAATTTGCATAAATTATTATTTAAATTAAATTACATTATTATGGGTAAAGGAACAGTAAAGTTTTTCAATGATTCTAAAGGTTTTGGATTTATCACTGAAGAAGGAGTTGAAAAAGATCACTTTGTACACATTTCTGGATTAATAGACGAAATTCGCGAAGGCGATGTAGTTGAATTCGATCTTCAAGAAGGTAACAAAGGATTAAACGCAGTAAACGTAAAGGTTATCTAATAAATATACTTTAAAGTTTTATTAAAGCTCATCTTTTTAAGATGAGCTTTTTTTTTCGTTTTCAAATTAGAATGTTACCTATTATAGGCTATTACTCGTTTATAATAAATGTAAATATTGACTTAAGTAGTTCTATATGAAGTTTTTAAAAACGTAAAAAACTAAATATTATGGCCAATAGAATCAAAGTACAACAAGATATCTTAACGAAATTAAACATCCATGTTTTAAACTCTATGCAGGAAGAAGCAATCTCTGCAATAGACACCAATACTAACACTATATTATTATCGCCTACAGGGACTGGAAAAACATTAGCATTCTTATTACCAATTATTAAAACTTTAGATCCTGAATGTCATGATGTACAAGCATTGATTATCGTTCCATCTCGTGAACTAGCTATCCAAATAGAACAAGTGGTTCGTAGTATGGGTTCTGGCTTTAAGGTTAACGCTGTTTATGGTGGGAGACCTATGTCTAAAGACAAGATTGAAATTAAGCATGTACCGGCTATTTTAATCGGAACTCCAGGTAGAATTGTAGATCATTTTAGCAACGATCGATTTTCAAAAAAACATATAAAATCTCTTGTGTTAGACGAATTTGACAAGTCTTTAGAAGATGGTTTTGAACTAGAGATGAGGAATATAATTAGTCAATTACCTCACATAAATAAGCGTATTTTAACCTCTGCAACTAAGAGTGTTGAAGTTCCTGGTTTTGTACGCTTAGATAAGCCTACTATTGTCAATCATTTAAACAAAAAATTCGAATCAAAACTAGAGGTTAAAATTGTTAAATCAATTTCAAAAAATAAATTACCATGTCTTCTACAACTCATCCATCATTTGGGCAACCAAAATGGAATTATTTTCTGTAACTTAAGAGAAAGTATTGAGACGGTTAGTCAGTTTTTAGATAAAAATAAAATCAATCACAGCTGTTTTTATGGAAGGATGGATCAAAAGGATAGAGAACGTTCTTTGATAAAATTTAGGAATGGAACCAATCAAATATTAGTCGCTACCGATTTGGCATCTAGAGGGATTGATATTCCAGAACTAAAGTTTGTAACTCATTATGAAATGCCCAAAGCATCTGAAGAATATATTCACAGAAATGGTCGTGCTGGTAGAGTAAACTCTAGAGGAACTGCCTTTGTACTAATAGTAGAGGGTGAAGAATTACCAATATATGTTAAAGCGTCAAAGGTCATTGATATTTCTAAAAAAACCGTTCGTAAACCTCAGTATTGGGAAACTCTTTTCATATCTGGAGGCAGGAAAGATAAAATTTCTAAAGGGGATATTGCTGGTCTATTTTTTAAGCAAGGAAAACTATTTAAGGATCAACTTGGGTCAATTGAACTTAAACAAGACTGTGCATTTGTAGCTGTACCTAAATCTATTTCAAAAGATTTGGTAAACAACTTGAACAATTCTAGACTCAAAAAGAAAAAAGTACGTATAACGATCTTATGATTCAAACCACTATATTACATAAATTCCTTTTTAATTATCCACAGCCATAGAAATCAGTTCGAATTATCCTTTAGCTTTGATAAGTTTTTTATTGCAGCAATACTCAGGATTTTTATCAACTAACTTTTAAATTAATATTTTTTCAAGGTGTAACGCTGTTCTAAAGTAGATGGGGAATTAAGTATTTGATTGTAAGCTTTAATAATGTTAGGTTCTTGTGTAATCTCACTAGAAACTGCAACTCCAGAAATACCTGTTTCTAAAATTCCATTTACAGCCTTTATATTGACCCCTTGCGCTGCTAGGATAGGTGTTTTTGTTTTCAAAGCCTTTAAGATTGCTGTATAGCCATTTAGACCTAAAAATTTTTCTATGGAAGATTCAAGATTTGGACTTTCAAAAGGGGATAGGTATATATAATCAACTTCCTTACTTATATAAGTTTCACAAGTCTCAAGGTTATTTGACGAAGCGCCAATAATTTGCCACGAATATAATTCTTTCCTTACAATGCTAGGGCAGACCTCTAAGTTGGTTAAATGCACTCCATCAGCTTTTATTTCTTTTGCAATTTTGTAATGGTTAGCTAAAATCAATCTCGTTTGATAATGAGCGGTAGTTTCTCTAACTTGTTTAGCTAATTTTAATAATTTCTTATCTGAATAGTTTTGAACGTTTAAGAGTACTAATTCGATTCCCGAAGCACAGGCTTTTTGGATATTGGCATACTGTTCATTAGCAGAATTACCTTGGGATATATAGTGTAGTTTTGGAATCATATACCAGCGTTTAAAAAGAAACAGTTTTTGAATATTCCATAAAATATGATTTAAAACGTTTAAGCATTGAAGATGACTCTTCTGAATAGATCACATATTGGCACTTCTGTATGCTCTGTGATATAGACATAAGAGCAGAATAGGAGGAGTGTTGAGAAAGGAATTCAGCATCGTCAATGCTGATAATTTTTAACTGAGCGGTGCTGACTCCATTCAATAAAAATAATTTATTCATTGTTTTAGGAGTTGAAATAAGAAT
>ENA-UZWV01014340-UZWV01014340.1-metagenome-genome-assembly--contig:-Day-3-1m-contig-14340_pt1 | contig 10491 bp, 7 predicted proteins | sample MGYA00260342_ERZ794902 | MGnify/ENA metagenome assembly ERZ794902
TTGTAACCAGATAGGTAGTAAAACCAAATGTCTGGCACCAATTGTCTCAGCCAAGGTGCTGCAGACAATGAAACACCGCCATCTTTTTCTACAAAAGCAAGCTTCGAAGGATTCCAATGAATTGAGCTAGCATCAGCAGATGTAGCTACTCCTAAATCTCCCATTGCTGCACCTCTTGAATCTGGTGATATCATTAGGAAAGGAGCTGCCGTAGTGATTACGTTACGCTGTCCTAGTAGATCACCTCTTTCTCCGCTTACAACCTGAGCTTTAGAACTAAAGGTAGTCACAAGGCCAAGTACTATTATTAATATCCTGTTTTTCAAAGTGTGATATTTCAACGACAAATGTATCATTTATTCTTAATTAGTTAATGATGAATAGTTTTTGATTCTTGGATTCAAGTGAGCCATCTTCAGCTTCCACGCTTAGGGTGTAGAGGTATACTCCACGACCTAGCAAGTCTCCATATTGGTCTCTTCCGTCCCACGTTATTTCATTGCTATGAGAAGTCGCGTTTATGATTTCTTTGGTTATACTTTTTACTGCGTTCCCCGCCACTGAAGTGATGGTTACGTTGGCTCTAAGATTCTGACCTGCTTTATTGTGATCAAAATGAAACTCAGTATAGCTATTGAATGGATTTGGATAATTCAGTACATTTTCAATTCTTATTTCGGCACTTTCAGTGACTACAAACTCAGTGTAAGCCTCCGCACTATTATTATAAACATCCCATACCTTTAGTTTGAGCGTATGCCTGCCTGCGGTCAGTTCCTCAAATGGGTATTCTATTCTTCCACTTTGATAACTATTTAAGTCCGGTTTGTAAAAGTCATTTAGAATAATGATTTGTTCAAATTCAGTACCCTCATCTACAATAGCTTCCATTTCTCGTCCTATTCCACTTCCTATGGTATTAATACCGTTACTGTCTGAGAGCAGTGCTAGCAGTTTTGGTGTATTTGAAGTCAGTCCTCCGAAAACCCATTGCTCATCATCTATGTACAGATTAAGTTGGTCAAACTGTTCGTCGTTCACCAAACTATCTGCGGTTCCTCCAATATAATAAGAGAAATCAGCACCTCCAGCGTGGTACAATCCGTCCTTAGCGTAGTATGATAGTTTGCCTGGACCAATATTATAAGCGATGTCTTTAGGAACAATAAACTGAAAGCTGAACTTACCATTCTGTACGGTTACGTTACCTTTATATATGACCCTATTCTGTTCCTGAAACTCAATAGGAGCACTAGCGGCATCTTGACCAAGCGTTTTGTATGATGACGGTTTGTCAAAAAATGTAGGAAATAATTCACCATTGAAATCGGAAAGCAGTGTGTTATTGTCTTGGTTTCTAATTTCTCCTTCTATCGTTACCAATTCTAAAGCATTTAAAGTATCTGTAAAGCTAGTTGCTGGAGTTCCATTTATGGAAGTAGTCACCACTTGATATTCTGGATTTAAAAGTCGCATCGCTGGATCTCCAAGTAGTATGAAACATCTCGCATTTACACTTTCGTTTTTATCTCTATTTCGTGTGTTCAAATATGCTTCACCTAGGCTAGGATATTGTCCATTCTTTTCCTGTAATAGATTACTTTCCAATAATTTCTTGTTCAGGTCGGTATTGGTTCCTATGAAAACTAAACGCGTTGTTGCTAGTAATCCTATAGCTCCACCAGAGGGGTTAAGAAGCATCAGCTCTCCAGGAGATTCTATGTCAAGATTGTCAATTTTTGCCAGTTCGCAACTAGCCGTAATGTAGAAGACCAATTTATTATAATTTGTCCAGCTCAATATTTCTGGTCTCGTTACAATTCGCTCGTGAGCCATCCCATTTTCACCGCCATGACCAACATAATTAAAGATCAGAGTACCTTGACTGCCAATCATCTTGGTGATTTCTTCATTTACTTTAGGATACTTGTTTCCACTACCAAAAGAAACTTGCTCATAAGCGTCTAGCCATATTTTTTTTATGTTTAGCTCACCATTTGCTGCTGAAACAGAGTCTGTCATTTCTTCAGATGGATTAAGGTGTCTATTTCCGTCTTCATCATCGGCCACAAATGTTGCCGTTTGTATCCAATTTCCTCTACTTGCGGCACTATGGTAATGAATGATTTTGTCAACTACAATCTTTGCTTCGTCTTCATTACTCACCGGCAGTCTTCCCACAAAAAGATCCAAGTCTTCATCTTCATTACCTATACCCCAATAACCTTCATTATCATTCATAATTGCATAATAATCGTCGGAGCAATAAGAAGCAGTCGGATTATTAGAGTTAATACTTTGGTAGATAGGAACGAGGTTGGTGTTGTTTTCTTCTACATCCTTATAATCATAACTTGCATCACCAAAGAGAAGGACATAGCTCAATTTGTCACCAGATTCTTCTCCACGGTCGTAGACCATTTTTATGAAATCTCTAATACCAGTTACATCCTGTGCACCAGATGAGAATTCATTAAATACTTGCTCCCCAGTTGCCAGAACTACGTCTAGACCTCTTAATCTATGGAATTCTGCTAATCTCTCAGCTTCATCTAATAAAGATTCGTGAGTAATCATAATATAATCCACACCATCAATACCATGAAGATTTTGATTTTCAACCTTGCCTATCACTGAAGGTAGAGGAGCACTCTCCGGATTTATTATAATATATTTGGCTGGAGAACTAGAATCTGCATCACTTTTGATAAATGACTCAGTACTACCTTCTGTAAAAGTAGTTTGAATTTGTGGATTCTTATAATCGCTGATATCCCAAATACGATGACTAGAATTGAAATTCTGAATGGTGTATGCTACACTTCCGTCAAGTTTGTACCTGTCAGTTCTGATTACTTGCTGATTGTCAAAAACTGCTAGCTGTCGAGGTATGGCAATGGTAAAATAGTCAATCCAAGCCGCGGCTTCATTGAGGCTTTTGTTGTAGCTAAAAGTGATATCGACTTTATTTGACTCAAGTGCGAAATCAAATTTTGACGTGATCGGGTAAGTTGCAAAGTTTTGCTCGTAGGAACCATCCACTTGATTGTATGGCACGCTTCCAATACTTCTTCCATTAAAACGAAAACTCATACTAGAACCGACACCTCCGTATGATCGACCAGTAGTCACAGCTCTAAAGGCAGCTTCTTCATTGGCCAAGGCACCATTTATAACATAAGAAAAAGTCTTGATAGGTACAATTTGCATTTTGTCTCCCCACCATTTTCGGCCAGATTTTATATGATTTTCTTCATTTTTTTCGTGATAGATAAGGTGGTCATATTTTGTGACTGTTTTATCTGGCACTATACCTTGTTCAGAAGCTAGAGAACTAATTCTCTTTCCTGCTGAACCTGACCAAGTTATAAAATAATAAGCTGCTACATCATAATCGTGACTTTCTGCTGAATAATTATTTGCTTTATCATCGAAGGAAATTTTGGTAGGACCAGGAGCGTACCATAATGCATAGTCCTCTGCATCCAATGAGCCATTTCCATTTTCATCGTGAATGAAAAGAGCATTTTCTTCTAAATCTTGTGGTCGGTCTGTAGCAATAGGCTCGGGTAGCATAGTGCCCTTATTTCCATATACTTTCAGGTTAGCCAAATCTACATCAGATGAGTTTATCCCTAGAGCAGAAAATACATCTTGATCAAGCCGAAAAACTCCTTCTTGAGTGACAGATACTTTATAAAAATCACCTTTTGAAAGAACAGAACTTGTTGGCTGTCCTTTTTTATTTTTGAGTTTAGAGGAGTATCTACTGGTACTTGTTGTCTTCACATCCCACTCAAAAGAGGTGATATACTCCATATCATTGCCTGACTTTTTTAAAGGAGTAAGTATTGCAGTTGTAAGTTTTTTGTTTCTTTCAAAGGTCGTTACCAGTTCTATTTTGAAGTCTGATGAGATATTTTGGTAATCATTAATATCTGTTTTTTGAGTAACTACGTTTTTTATATTGACTGAGACTACCTCTTGAGATGTGGCATCTATTATTTTAGATATGTACGGAATGTTAAGGTCTCCTATTACAGAGTAGTAGCATTCGTCACAGGCTAATGGTGTTTTGACTACAAACCGACTTTCATCTGCAATGACAGGGATGATAGACTCAGGTTCCCAGTGCAAAACTTCTTTCTGTACCTGGCCAAAAGAATTTAATGTGCAGACTGATGCAACAATAAAGGTGAGAAAAGAATCTTTCCTAAAAATAAACATTCGAGAGATTGATATTTGCTTCTTGTGTATGATAAACAATATTACTCCAATTTTTATTGTCCTTGATTTACCAATTAAGAAAACTGACACAATAATTAGATTTTCTACACGTATAATTAATAATGTTCTATCTTTGTGAATTACAACTCTTTAAAGAATGAGAAAAATTAAAATTACTCTGTTCCTACTTGTGGGACTGCTTGTGACGTTGACGGTTCAGGCCCAAGATCCAGAATTTACTCAATTCTATGCTGCACCTATATACACGAATCCTGCGATGGCGGGCACTGGTACTTGTGGTGGAGGTGGTAGAGTAGTGTTGAATTATAGAAATCAATGGCCATCCTTACCAGGAACTTTTGTAACGACTAGTGCTAGCTACGATCAGCACTTTGATGCAATAGGTGGTGGTGTCTCTCTCTTGTTACTAGATGACAGAGCGGGAGAAGGTTTGCTTAAATCGACTACTGTGTCCGCTGGATATTCTTATCAGCTAGAAATTAATAGAAGAGTAGCTATGCGTTTTGGTATCGAAGGACAATATGGTCAGAGAAGTATCGATTGGCAAAAATTGAGATTTGAAGATCAGATAGATCCGAGTAGGGGTTTTACTGGACAAACAGCTGAGAATTTGAACAATAATGTTGTTAGTTATGCAAATTTTGCAGCTGGGGCATTGATATACACCGAACGCTTCTATGGAGGATTAGCGGTTCATAATTTGATTGAGCCTAATCAATCTTTCTTTGGTAATCCTGCGGCAATAGTACCGAGAAGGTTTACTGCACATACTGGAGTGGTGATTCCTCTGGATGGAAGAAAAATTCCAGAATCTACAATCTCTCCAAATGTATTATTTATGCTGCAAAACCAATTTACACAAATGAATATTGGTTTTTACTACAATAAGGGACCATTGGTAACAGGGCTATGGTTCAGACAGACCTTCGGAGAATTTGGTAATTCAGATGCACTTATGGCACTTGTAGGGTTCAGAAAGGATAAGTTTAAATTCGGATATAGTCTTGATTTGACAGTTTCTGATGCAAGAGCAGCAGCTCCAGCATCTCACGAGATATCTACTGGTATAGAGTGGTGTGCTAAGAAGCCTAGTAGAAAGTATAGAAAGCTTAGTTGTCCTGATTTTTAATTTAGGACTGAAAAAATTATCATTGCACAATATTTGAACAAGAAAAGCGGTTATTAAAAATAGTTTCTCATTATATGAAATTCAATAAATTCACATTAGCATTGCTCTCGTTGACCATAATGTCGACGGTAGCGTGTAAGAAAGAAAAATCATCGAGCACAGGATGGAATTATAACGATTCCAAGTGGGGAGGATTTGAAAAGCACGAATATGCTGGTCAGGAAACCGGTCCAGGTCTAGTATTGGTGCACGGTGGTGCTTTTACTATGGGATCATCTGAAAATGATGTGACATATGAGCACAATAACATAGAACGCAAAGTTTCAGTACCTTCATTCTACATGGATGAGACTGAGGTGACTAATAATCACTACCGCGAGTATGTATGGTGGTTAAGAAGAGTATATGTTGACTATCCAGAGGTTTCTATCAATGCACTTCCAGATACTAACGTATGGAGAAACAGGCTAGCTTACAATGAGCCTTACGTAGAATACTACTACAGACACCCAGCATATCAAGACTATCCAGTCGTTGGTGTGAACTGGCAACAAGCAACAGCTTATGCTGCTTGGAGAAGTGATCGAGTGAATGAAATGATTCTAGTGAGAGAAGGAATTCTTGAGCCGGATCCAGATCAAATGAATGAAGCTAACTTCAATACGAAAGCTTATTACACAGGACAGCACGATGGTTTGATGTTTGGTAAGCACCAAATGAAGGATTACAGAGTAAAAAAAGGTGGAGTACGTGACGTAAGAATGGAAGACGGTATAATGTTACCGAGCTACAGACTACCAACTGAAGCAGAGTGGGAATATGCTGCTCAAGCAAACGTTGGGGCATCTACCTATGAAAATGTAAATCAAAATAAAATCTATTCTTGGGAAGGTTTAACTGTTCGTTACTCTGGAGGAAAAGAAATAGATAGAGGATTATTTTATGGCAATATGAAAAGAGGTAAAGGTGACCAAGGAGGTATAGCAAATAAGCTCAATGATGGAGCTCTTATCACTGCACCTGTAGGATCTTACTGGCCAAATGATCACGGTCTTTACAATATGAGTGGAAATGTATCTGAATGGGTTATGGATGTTTATCGTCCACTTTCTTACGAAGATATGAGTGACTTCAACTCGTTTAGAGGTAACGTGTTTGATAAAGTAGGACTTGATCAAGACGGAATAGTAGACCTTAAGGACAGCCTAGGAAGAATTACTTACGTTCCAGTAACTGAGGAAGAAAATGTAGGTAGAAGAAACTACAAACGTGCTGATAACATTGGTTACTTAGATGAAGAACTTTATATGGATGGTGAGCAAGGTTATGAGTATGGTGTGAGTACACTTATTGACAACCAAGCTAGAGTATATAAAGGAGGATCTTGGAATGATAGAGTATATTGGGCATCTCCAGGTACAAGAAGATACTTGGATGAGCAACAAGCTCTCAATACATTAGGATTTAGATGTGCTATGCACAGAGTGGGAGCACCTTAAAATACTTTCATAAAACTTAGAAAAGGTCCAACAGCTCTGCTGTTGGACCTTTTTTTAGGATTAACTTTAATCACGGACTAATTATGCGTTATAATCTTTGAAAAAATTTAATTGACAGTTAACAGAACTAGTTATTTTCAAAGAACCTATTTTGGCTGACGATGTGTGGTTGTCAGGTTTTTAATGTGGTCCTTTTAATAAGGATGAATAGCTACGTCAGCAGAATGGAATAGCGAATGATGGTGTCTTTACTTTTATCAAATAAAAATACATCCAGACCACCAATACAATCGATATGATAATGTGTACGTATTACGATTTTAATAGTCGCATCAAGTTGCGTATGAATGAAATTTATCAACTCTTCTGTACTTACAGAGTCGATTGGTGTATCTATAACAATGGCTTCTCCATCCTCCACAATTATGACACCATTACAGGGGACACTGCCATACTCTTTAGTTTTAAGAAAAGAGGCGTGTAAATAGGTGTTATGAGTTATTTTTTTATGACACTGTTGTCAGAGATGTAGTTGCTAGACAGTCTATTCTCAGTTTTACAGTCTGTAAAGTTTAGAACACCTATGAGTATCAAAAATGAACAAAGAGAAGCAGTATTCATTTTTTGAATTTATTCTTCAATTGATGTGTCAGGCAGTTCTAATACATCACTGGTAGATAGTGCATTACCTGCAATTCCTTTTATACTCCCGAAAAGCGAGCTTATATTTTCTTGCACTACCCAAATCGACTTTTCACGTTGTGCCCAAATTTTATGCATTGCTTTTTTCTCACTGTTGAGTTGATTAATCATCCCATCGTAGTTTTCGACTATGCGTTGAATGTTTTGTACAAATTCATTGCTGGTCAAGTAGTTGTATAAAAGTTCCATTTTATCACCTTTATTCTCTTCACTACTTTTTACGGAATGCGTTTTGATAAGCATTTTTCTCAGTACAAAACTCAAACTTTTTACTTCATGAAAGCCACAAATCCATACGCCATTTTTCTCGCCAAAACGATCCATATCACTTGGCATAGTCTCTGTCACTATCACCGCTATATCTGCCTTAGCAGTTACCATATCCTGTTTTAGTTTTCCAATCCAATCTCCAGCGAATGCTTTGGTGCGTTTACTCTCATAGACTATGGAACCACATACTTGCTGAAGCTTGTTACGTACGGTCTGAACGCAATCTGCACCACGTGTCCCTTTTCCTACTTCAGTGATGTCATCAAAGGGGTAGGAAGTGGCTAGTAGACTTTCTAAGGCAAGTTCTTGAACTTCACCTTGAAGTTGCATGCTGCCTTGCTCTGCTTTTCGCTTCATCTCTTCAGCGAGTTTTTTATTATCTTCTATTTGCTTGAGCAGCTTTACTTTTTCTAATTCGAAGTTTTCACGCTCTTTTGCTCTAGCTTTCTCTTCAATTTCTGATTGTTTTTCAAGCATCTTCTTGTCTACCGCAAGTTGAAGTTCTTCTGCTTTTTCTTTTAGCTGATTTTCTCGTTGTCGTAGATCTATTTCGGCAGCTTTCAGAGCTCTGTTTTCCTCTTTTCTTTTTTCATTATCTGATGTTAGTGCCTTTAATTCAAGCTCAAAAGCTTCTTGTGTCTGTTTTTGGATAGATTCCTTCTCCTTTTCTATTTGTTTGGCGAGTCTTTCTTTGAAAAGTTCATTTTCCTTTTCCTTCTTTGACTCAAATTCCGCCATTTGTTTAGCTAGTGCCTCACGTTCGACATTGAATTTATCTGCCTGCTCGTTTACTTTTCGCTCATATTCTTCCTTGAAATGTGCTTCTAGCTTTCCACTTAAGGCCTCTTCTACATCAAATTCATGAGAACAATTCGGGCATTTTATCTTATCCATCATCTACACCTCAAAATTAAAACAAATGAGGACAAGTGATAAGTGTAAAATTGATTGCGGAAGTTAAATGGTCAACCTATAAATTAATTACGGTCGCTTTACCTTGAATAAGGTGTCAACATCTATCCAATGTAGTATGTCTTTCTTAGCATAGGTAAAATACAAGTCAGCATAATTCGAATCTAATTCAATTTCATCCATACCTTTTTTTGTAGTGAATTCATACATGTTGGGAATCAAATCTATACTATCATCTTGACTTCCATATACTTTGAATGTAGAGTAATTTCCATCTTCTGTTAAGTATCTATAGATATCTCCCACTTCTGGAGCATTGACCATCTCGTGATATTTTTCGTCATCTTTTCGTGCCTCCGTCCACATATATATGGCAAAAGTAAGTACGGCAACGGTGCCAACGAATTGCCAGAAGGGTGGTTTTGTTCCTGCGGTTAGTTCCCGGTATTCGGACCGCATTTCTTCAGTCATTTTACGTTTTTTAAGCTCGTGACCACAACTGGTACAAAGGCTATACCCTGGCTTCCCATAAGGAAAGAAAGGTATCCAAAAGACGTGGGCATATCTGCTTTTGACATCAATTTCTGTAGTACCTACAGACTAACAGTTGGGACATGTGATATGATTAGGTGTGTTCTTAGCGACTGAAGATGAGTTTCATCCGTATATTATCATTGGTTTAAATAATTAGTATTCACCAAAAATAAGATTTAGATTATACAAACTCGATAGTGAAGTGATATCATACTCTTTTAGAATCTCAGGCTGTTTTTATTAAGACAGTTGAGTCTTGTTAAATTTGAGAACCAGATATCCAACAGCTGCCGCAACTATTGATCCCGTCAGGACACCGAGTTTCGCAGAATCTATGTATACGGTTTGACCCGTAAATGCCAAGTTCGTAATAAAGATGGACGTGGTAAGACCAAGTCCTGCGAGAATAGCTACACCTATGATTTGTTTAAAATTAGTGCCTGCGGGAAGAGAGGCTAAGTTCAGCTTGAGACCGATATAAGAGAGTAAGCTTATACCTAAACCTTTGCCTAACACCAAGGCTAGCCCAATATTTAATACTAAACTTAAGTCTATCTCTCCAGCATCTACAATGTTTATTCCGGCATTACTTATTGCAAAAACAGGCATTATGAAATAAACTACCCAGCAGTGTAAGTTGTGTTCCATATTTTGAAGTGGAGAATGTACTTTTTCTGTTAGGTTTTCCATCTCACCAACCAAGGTCAATCGTTCATCACTGAGTATTGGTTTTTATACACCAGGGGTTTTAAGTATTCGGTCAGAAAGATCTTGAAGCTGTGGTATGAATGTTTTAATATCTATTTTTTGTCTGATAGGTATGGTAAAGGCAAGCAGTACTCCAGCGATGGTTGGGTGTATACCAGATTTCAAGAATAGGTACCAAACAATCATCCCAACTAATAGCATTAGCCAAGTTCTAAAATATCCAGATTTAGATAATAGCCCTAAACCAGATAATGGTATGAGTGCATAAGCTACGAGCATCCACTTTATACTGGCACTGTAGAAGATAGCTATTACCAAAACGGCATCCAGATCATCTACGATAGCAAATGCCGTTAGAAAAATCTTCAAACTTAATGGGACTTTTTTGCCTAAGGCTTTCAAAATAGCTAGTGTAAAAGCAATATCTGTAGCCATAAGTATACCCCAACCTGCAGTGGTCTCTGAATTTTGATTTAATATGAGGTATAC
>ENA-UZWV01002845-UZWV01002845.1-metagenome-genome-assembly--contig:-Day-3-1m-contig-2845_pt1 | contig 10467 bp, 10 predicted proteins | sample MGYA00260342_ERZ794902 | MGnify/ENA metagenome assembly ERZ794902
CGGGTCTTCCTTTAAGAGGACAACGTACTAAGAATAACTCAAGAACAAGAAAAGGTAAACGTAAAACTGTTGCAAACAAGAAAAAAGCAACTAAATAATAGATAGCGTTATGGCAAAGACAAATCCAAAAGCGAAAAGCACAAAAAAACGTAAAGTGATTATAGAGTCTGTAGGTGAAGCTCACGTTACAGCATCTTTTAACAATATCATTATTTCGTTAACAAACAAAGGCGGAGATGTAATATCTTGGTCTTCTGCCGGTAAAATGGGCTTTAGAGGATCAAAGAAAAACACTCCTTACGCGGCACAACTAGCTGCAGAAGACTGTGCAAAAGTAGCACACGAAGCTGGAATGAGAAAGTGTAAAGTATACGTTAAAGGACCAGGTAATGGAAGAGAATCTGCAATTCGTAGTATTCACAATTCAGGTATCGAGGTTACAGAGATTATCGATGTAACACCAATGCCGCACAACGGTTGCCGTCCTGCAAAAAGACGTCGTGTATAACTCACACACGTAAAGAGGTGTTGTTTGAAAGCAACTCTTTACATTTTTATTACTACCTTTGCCGGCTGTAATAAGAACAATAATTCAAGATGCCCTGGGGCATCTTATGTTGTAAATAATAAATATCAATCTGAAGATAACAGAAACTAAAGGATTAACGTAAGACCTTAATTTAGTTTTCTCTTCAAAATTTTACTTAAAATGGCAAGATATACTGGTCCAAAAACTAAAATCGCTCGTAAGTTTGGTGAAGCGATTTACGGAGATGACAAAAACTTCGAAAAAAGAAATTACCCTCCAGGGCAACACGGTAATAACCGTCGTCGTGGAAAAAAATCTGAATATGCAATACAACTTGCTGAAAAGCAAAAGGCTAAATATACCTACGGTATTTTAGAGAAGCAATTTAGAAATATGTTTAAAAGAGCAACTGCACTTCCTGGAATTACAGGAGAGGTATTGCTTCAATTAGCAGAGTCTCGTCTTGATAATGTAGTATACCGTATGGGTATTGCTTCAAGTCGTCCTGCGGCAAGACAGCTTGTTTCTCATCGTCATATTACTGTGAATGGTGAAAAAGTAAATATCCCTTCTTACCAATTAAAGGCAGGTGATGTTGTAGCTGTTAGAGAGAAGTCAAAATCTCTAGAAGCTATCGACGCTTCATTATCAAACGCTAACAATGTGTATGAGTGGCTTACTTGGAATTCTGATAAGAAAGAAGGAACTTTTGTTTCTGTTCCTCAATTAATCCAGATTCCAGAAAACATTAACACACAGTTTATCGTTGAATTATATTCTAAATAATAAATAACACACAGTCACACTATGGCAGTATTTAATTTTCAGAAGCCTGATAAAGTTATCATGATCAATTCAACAGATTTTGAAGGGAAATTTGAATTTCGTCCTTTAGAGCCTGGATATGGTCTAACCATCGGTAACGCACTAAGACGAGTATTACTTTCTTCACTGGAAGGTTTTGCAATCACTTCATTACGTATTGAAGGAGTTGATCACGAATTTTCTACCATCTCTGGTGTTGTAGAAGATGTTACTGAAATCATCCTAAACTTGAAGCAAGTTCGTTTCAAAAGACAGATTGACGAGGTTGACAACGAAACGGTAACAATATCTATTAACAGTGGTGAGCAATTAACCGCTGGAGATTTGCAAAAACATATTTCTGGTTTTCAAGTTTTAAACCCAGATATGGTTATTTGTAACATGGATGCAAAAGTGAAGCTTAATTTTGAGGTCACTATAGAAAAAGGGAGAGGGTATGTTCCTGCAGAGGAGAACAAAAAAGCCAATGCGCCTTTAGGTACCATCTTTACAGATTCTATTTACACGCCTATCAAAAACGTAAAGTACAGTATTGAAAACTTTCGTGTAGAGCAAAAAACGGATTATGAAAAATTAGTTTTCGAAATCCAAACAGATGGTTCTATCCATCCAAAAGACGCTTTAACCGAAGCTGCTAAAACATTGATTCACCACTTTATGTTATTTAGTGATGAGCGTATCACCCTTGAGGCTGATGAAATTGCTCAAACTGAAACATACGATGAAGAATCATTGCACATGCGACAGTTGTTAAAAACAAAACTAGTAGATATGGACTTAAGTGTTCGTGCTCTTAATTGTTTAAAAGCTGCAGAGGTTGATACACTAGGAGACTTAGTGTCATTCAATAAAAATGATCTAATGAAGTTTAGAAACTTTGGTAAAAAATCTCTTACAGAATTGGAAGAGCTTGTAAATATCAAAGGCCTTAACTTTGGAATGGATTTATCAAAATACAAATTAGATAAAGATTAATTATAAATGCAAGCATAATTTGCTCCTCAAAAAGAGTTGTAGCAAGATGATTGTTTAAAAAAAATGTCATGAGACACGGAAAAAAAGTAAATCATTTAGGAAGAAAAACTGCGCATAGAAAATCTATGTTAGCCAACATGGCTTGTTCCCTAATTGAGCACAAAAGAATTAATACTACAGTAGCCAAAGCAAAAGCTTTAAAAGGTTTTGTAGAGCCGTTAATCACAAAGTCTAAAGATGATACTACGCACAACCGTAGAATTGTAATGGCTAGATTACGCCAAAAAGATGTAGTAACACAATTATTTAGAGATGTTGCTGTAAAAATTGGTGATCGTCCAGGTGGTTACACCCGTATTATCAAACTAGGTAATCGTCTTGGAGATAATGCAGACATGGCAATGATAGAACTTGTTGATTACAACGAGGTATACAACCCAGGAAAGGCCAAGAAAACCAAATCAACACGTCGTAGCCGTCGTGGAGGTGGTGCTCCTAAGGTTGCTACTCCAGTATTAGAGGCAACACAAACAAAAGAGGAAGAATAAATGAATTTTCTTCACTAGATATAAAGGGATAAACATTAGGTGTTTATCCCTTTTTTTTTGAACAATGTTTAAAAATTATTATCAGTCGATGATTAAAAAAAACAACTAGAATTGTATTTTTGTGTAACTATTTAAATTATGATGAAATACCAAACAAGAAAAAAGGCACTCATTCTCCTTGCAGATGGTACCATATTCCACGGGAAGGCAGTAGGAGGTAAACAAGGAACTGCTTTTGGCGAAGTATGTTTCAATACAGGAATGACTGGATATCAAGAAATATTTACAGATCCTTCCTATTTTGGACAACTGATGGTTACAACCAATGCCCATATAGGTAATTATGGTGTCAATAGTCAAGAGATGGAATCTGAGGATGTAAAAATAGCGGGTTTGATTTGTAGAAATTTTAGTTATAATTATTCAAGAGACCTTGCAGATGATTCTTTAGAGAATTTTCTAGATCAAAACAATTTACTTGCCATTAGTGATGTAGATACCCGAGCCTTGGTTGGATACATTCGTGATAATGGATCTCAAAACGCAGTAATATCAACAGAGGTTGAAAATATAGAATCACTAAAAAAACAACTGGCAGAAGTTCCAGATATGAAGGGATTAGAACTTGCCAGCAAAGTATCTACCAAAGAACCTTATTATTTTGGAGATAAGGACGCGAGCTATAAAATCTCTGCCCTTGATATCGGTATTAAAAAGAACATCCTTAGAAATTTGGCTCAAAGAGATTGTTACATCAAGGTATTCCCTTACAATTCTTCTTTCTCTGAATTATCTTCTTTTAATCCAGATGGTTATTTTTTAAGTAATGGCCCTGGAGATCCAGAGCCACTAACCCAAGCAATTGCAACAGCAAAAGATATATTAGCTTCAAATAAGCCATTATTTGGTATTTGTTTAGGGCACCAAGTTTTGGCCCTTGCAAACGGCATCTCTACCTTTAAAATGCACAATGGACATAGAGGTATAAACCACCCTATAAAAAACCTGTTAACTGGTAAAGGAGAAATAACATCTCAAAATCATGGTTTTGCGGTAGACAGACAAGAAACCCAACAACATCCAGATGTAGAGATAACCCATGTACATCTTAACGATAACACAGTGGCTGGTATTAGAATTAAAAACAAGCCTGTTTTTTCTGTTCAGTATCATCCAGAGGCAAGCCCTGGACCCCATGATGCGAGGTACTTGTTTGACCAATTTATAGAAAACATAAAAAATCAATAGCCTCTTTTTAAACCCGGCTGTTGAAATAATAATACAAAAAGCAAAAAAAATACAATTATGAGCATAATCATAGATATTCATGCAAGACAAATATTTGATTCTAGAGGGAACCCAACTGTGGAGGTTGACGTAGTAACCGAGAACGGCTTTGTAGGCCGCGCAGCGGTCCCTTCAGGAGCATCCACTGGAGAACATGAGGCAGTAGAGCTTCGTGATGGAGGTCCAGCTTATATGGGCAAAGGAGTTTCAAAAGCTATTGCAAATGTAAATGGTATTATCTCTCAAACTCTTTTAGGAGTATCTGTTTTTGAACAAAATCAGATAGACCAAATAATGATTGATCTGGATGGAACCCCAAACAAATCTAAGCTAGGGGCAAATGCTATTTTAGGTGTTTCACTTGCTGCTGCTAAGGCTGCTGCCAATGAGCTAGGATTGCCTTTGTACCGTTATATAGGTGGAGTTAGTGCAAATACCCTACCGGTTCCTATGATGAATATTATAAATGGAGGCTCACATAGTGATGCTCCTATTGCTTTTCAAGAATTTATGGTCATGCCAGTGAAGGCAACTTCTTTCTCACAGGCAATGCGTATGGGTTCTGAAATTTTCCACAATCTAAAAAAGGTGTTACATGATAGAGGCCTTAGTACAGCAGTTGGAGACGAGGGTGGTTTTGCACCAACACTTGATGGTACAGAAGATGCATTAGATACCATTAAAAAAGCGGTAGAAAACGCAGGATATAGCTTTGGAGATCAAATTATGGTAGCCTTAGATTGCGCCGCTGCAGAATTTTTTGTGGATGGAAAGTATGACTATAAGAAATTTGAGGGTGATACGGGAGTAATACGTACTAGTAAAGAGCAAGCAGATTACCTTGCCCATCTTGCTGAAAATTATCCTATTATCTCAATTGAAGATGGTATGGATGAGAATGATTGGGAGGGTTGGAAATACCTTACCCAAAAAATTGGGCATAAAGTCCAGCTTGTTGGAGATGATTTGTTTGTAACAAATGTGGAAAGACTCTCTCGTGGTATTGAGCAAGACACTGCCAACTCAATTCTAATTAAAGTAAACCAGATAGGGACTCTAACAGAAACTATTGCAGCAGTAAATATGGCGCACAATGCAGGGTACACCTCTGTGATGTCTCACAGAAGTGGAGAAACAGAAGATTATACTATTGCAGATCTTGCAGTGGCTTTAAATTGTGGTCAAATCAAAACAGGTTCTGCTTCTCGAAGTGACCGTATGGCAAAATACAATCAATTATTACGCATAGAAGAGCAATTAGAGGCAGTTGCATATTTTCCTGGTAAAAAAGCCTTTAAAATTTAAGCCTTTACATTTACTTTTTATACAAAGCCAATGAATCACTAGATTTATTGGCTTTTTTTATCAAAAGAGCGACAGAAAATCTTAAAAAAATTGCTCAAAATTTCGTATTTTTGCAATCCTTTTTAAAAGAATAATTTCAAAAATTTACAATATATGTCAAATAATGCTACACTAGAAATTAACGGAAGCACCTATGAATTCCCGTTAATTACCGGTACAGAAAATGAAGTTGCAATAGACGTTAAAACACTAAGGGCCGCCACGGGTGGTGTAACCACTATAGATCCTGGATACAAAAACACAGGAGCTTGCCAGAGTGCCATTACGTTTTTAAATGGAGAAGAGGGTATTTTAAGATACCGTGGGTATGCTATTGAAGATTTGGCTGATAAAGCAAATTTCTTGGAGGTTGCTTACTTGTTAATTTTTGGAGAACTACCAACTACAGATCAATTAGAGAAGTTTCATGCAGATATCAAAGAGCAAAGTTTTGTTGATGATGATATTAAGAAAATATTAGATGCTTTTCCTAAGTCCGCCCATCCTATGGGTGTTTTATCCTGTTTAACAAGTGCACTTACTGCCTTTAATCCTTCAACAGTAAATGTGGACAGTGAGGAAGAAATGTATAATGCCATTGTAAAAATACTAGGAAAATTTCCTGTGCTTGTAGCCTGGACTATGCGTAAGAAGAAAGGATTGCCATTAAACTATGGGGATACAAGCCTAGGGTATGTAGAAAACATCATGAAAATGATGTACGAAAAACCAAATGAAGAATACAATCAAAATGATATTTTATTAAATGCATTAGATAAGCTACTGATATTACATGCAGACCATGAGCAAAATTGCTCCACTTCTACAGTGAGAATGGTTGGTTCCTCTCATGCTGGTTTATACGCTTCACTTTCTGCTGGAATATCTGCACTATGGGGGCCACTTCATGGAGGTGCAAACCAAGCAGTATTAGAGATGCTTGAGGCTATTAAAGAAGACGATGGAGATACTAAAAAGTACATGGCAAAAGCAAAAGATAAGACAGACTCTTTTAGACTAATGGGCTTTGGACACAGAGTATATAAAAACTTTGACCCTCGTGCAAAAATTATCAAAGTAGCCGCAGACGAGGTACTTGCAGACTTAGGAATAGAAGATCCAGTTTTAGACATTGCCAAAGGTTTATCTGCTGAGGCCTTGAGTGACCCTTACTTTGTGGACCGCAAATTATATCCTAATGTAGATTTTTACTCTGGTATTATTTACAGAGCAATGGGTATCCCTGTAGATATGTTCACCGTAATGTTTGCACTTGGTAGATTGCCAGGTTGGATTGCACAGTGGAAAGAAATGCGTCAACGTAAAGAACCAATTGGACGTCCAAGACAAATGTATATTGGAGAAAATCATAGAGTATTTAAAGAAATCTCGAAGCGATAAGTTTTCAAAAAGATATCTAAAAGCTCAAAACCTTAGTACTGGTTTTTGAGCTTTTTTGTTTTAAAAAATAGCCTTTCATATTCTCACATTCATAATTAAAATTATATTTGTTATTATGTTACAATTAAATGTCACAAATGAATTTTCAAGGCTTCGAGCTGTTGTTTTAGGGACTGCAAATAGCAATGGTCCAACTCCCACCCTAGAGCAGGCCTATGACCCTAAATCTGCGGCGCATATAAAAGCAGGTACCTACCCTACAAACCAGGATATGATTTTGGAAATGGAGGGCGTTGCTAAGGTATTGGAACGTTATGGTGTAACGGTATATCGTCCTAGCGAGATTGAAAATTACAATCAAATATTTTCCAGGGATATTGCCTTTGTGATAGACAACATCTTTATTAAAGCTAATATATTATCAAATAGAGCTCGTGAGATACAGGCTTTGCAATATGTAATAGATCAAATACACCCACAAAAGGTGGTCACCTTTCCTGAGCAGGTTCACATAGAAGGAGGTGATGTGATGCCATACGGAGATTACCTATTTGTTGGCACTTATTACGGTGATGACTACTCAAGTTATATCACTGCCCGTACCAACATGGAAGCAGTAAGGGCATTGCAGGAGTTGTTTCCAAAAAAAACAGTAAAACCTTTTAATTTAAAAAAGTCAAACACAGTACCTCAAGACAATGCCCTTCATTTAGATTGTTGTTTTCAACCACTTGGTCATGGTAGGTGCATTATCCATAAAGATGGTTTCTTGTTAGAAGAAGAGTATCAGTGGCTCGTGGATTTTTTTGGCCCAGAGAATTGTTTTCATATAGACAAACAAGAGATGTATCACATGAATAGCAATATCTTTAGTATTAGTGAAGATGTGATTATTTCAGAAAAAAACTTTACCCGCCTCAACGCCTGGCTTATAGAGAAAGGCTATACAGTAGAACAAGTTGCCTATGCAGAGATTGCAAAGCAAGAAGGTTTGTTGCGCTGCTCTACTATGCCATTATTTCGGGACTAAGGAGTCTGGTTATGTGGTCAAATGCTGCTTTTTTATTTTCTTGCTGCGATTCTGTTTTTTCCTTTTTGGTTTAACTAAAAGAGTACCTTTGTATTTAATATTTTAAATCTGTGTAGACACATGAAACAAATTACCAACACCATATTAATGATTCGCCCCGTTGCATTTAGAATGAATGAACAAACCAAGGTGAATAATTATTTTCAAGAAGATCTTGATTTAAAATACACAGAAATTAATGCTAAGGCCCAGCAAGAGTTTGACACATTTGTGACAAAACTTCGTGGTGTGGGTGTTGATGTTATCGTTGAAGATGATATCATGGGGCTTGACACTCCAGATTCTATTTTCCCTAACAACTGGGTTAGTTTTCATCAAAATGGTACTGTTGCTTTGTATCCTATGTTTGCTCAAAACAGACGTAGAGAAAGACGTGAGGAGATTATCACTAGACTAGAAAAAGAAGGATTTGTTGTTGAGGGTTTCATGGATTATACCCAGGCAGAGGAGCAAGGGTATTTTTTAGAGGGTACTGGTAGTTTGTTGTTAGACCGTGAAAATGGCAAGGCGTATTGTGCCATCTCTCAAAGAGCAGATGAGGAGCTTATCGTAGAGTTTTGTGAAGATTTTGAGATGGACCCTGTTATATTTGCCGCCAACCAAACAGTCTATGACCAGCGTAAGGCAATCTACCATACCAACGTTATGATGGCTTTGGCTGAGAATTTTGTGGTTATTTGTCTTGATACCATTGATGATAAGCATGAAAAGAAACAAGTGCTTAAACATCTCAAAGAGACCAAAAAGGAGGTCATAACAATCACTGAGGCTCAAATGCATCAATTTGCAGGAAATATGCTACAGGTTTTGGGTGCAAACAATCAAAAATATATGGTAATGAGTGAGGCTGCTCGTTCTAGTTTGAGAAGTGATCAAGTAAAGGCAATCCAAAAACACTGTAAGATTTTAAGTAGCGATTTAACAACTATTGAAACCTGTGGGGGAGGAAGCGCCAGGTGTATGATGGCTGAGGTGTTTTTACCCAAAACCTTGACAAAAGCATAGGGCTATTATTTTTGTGCAATACGTTTAATCATTCCATCAAAAATAAAATAATGAAATGGCAACATGATATACCAATACGCTCTACCAAGTAGGCCCTTTGGTCTAAAGGTTGCTGTTTGATGTAGCACATTGTATTTGTCTATTTTAAATTCTAGCCAGGCCTCTCCCGGTACTCTCATCTCGGCAAAAAGTAATAACCTTTTTTGATTTTTATCTGCCAAGATTACGCGCCAAAAATCTAAGGAATCTCCTTCATTAATGGTGTTTGTATTGGTGCGTCCTCTGCGCAGCCCAACACCACCAAATAGTTTATCTACCCCTCCTCTCAAGCGCCACAGCCAGTTTGCGTAATACCAACCACGTTGTCCTCCTATGGACCAAATATTGTCAAGGGCCTTCTGTGGATTTTCAAGTATGATGCTTTGTTTGTCTTTCACACAACCATTGACGGGGACTTCCACATATTTTTTAAGATCATTTCTAAAACGGCCACTAATCATAGAGTCTTTCCAACTGGAGACCACTTGGTTTTGTTTTATTTTTTTAAAAGCTAACTCTATGGCTTTTTGGTATGATATCGATTCAATTTTTAAAATATCTTTAAGTCTAGTATCACTTGTTATTACCTCAATGCGCATACTATCTACTAAATTAAGTGCCAGTTTGTAGGAGGTTGATGTCACAAAGTAAAGCCAGTAACTTGATAGTTTGGGAGATAAAAAGGGCAGGGTAACGATGGATAAGTTTAACTTTCTAAAACGGGCATATCCCTCCATCATTTCTCTGTAACTAAGCACATCAGGGCCGCCAATATCAAAACTCTCATTGTAACACTCTTTGTTACCAAGGACCCCTGTAAGATAATTAAGTACATCTCTTATGGCTATGGGTTGACACTTTGTTTTAACCCATCTTGGGGTAACCATTATTGGAAGTTTTTCACATAAATCTCTAATGATTTCAAAAGAGGCGCTACCACTTCCCACAATAATTGCTGCTCTTAAAACTGTTACTGCAGCGCTTCCTTGGTATAAAATATTTTCTACATTTTTACGAGACCAAAGATGTTTGGATAAACTTTTCTCATTGGCAATGCCTCCAACATAGATTACCTGTTTGCAATTTGTTGGCTCCAGGTAGGTGTTAAAGTTTTTTACTGCACGTTCTTCTTTTTCATCAAAATCACTTGTAGAGGAGCTCATGGAATGAATTAAATAATAGGCGGCTTCTATATCTTTTGGGAGTGCATTTGGTGTTACGGGATTAAGAAAATCTATAACAACTATTTCAATTTGTTTTTTTAAATCCTCAGAAATAGATAACCTATTGGCATCTCTTACAGAACAAACTACCTGATGCCCTTGATCTAATAAAAGTGGAAGTAGGCGCATGCCTATATATCCATTTGCTCCTGTAAGTAATATTTTCAAATCAGCTGTTTTTTTAAAGATACGCAGGACTTG
>ENA-UZWV01006334-UZWV01006334.1-metagenome-genome-assembly--contig:-Day-3-1m-contig-6334_pt1 | contig 10449 bp, 10 predicted proteins | sample MGYA00260342_ERZ794902 | MGnify/ENA metagenome assembly ERZ794902
TCGCCAAATCTTGATGACACTAATTGGTCCAATACTAGACGTTCAGCATCTGCAGAATTAGCTTCAGGATAATAGCGGTATCCAAAATTAATGGCATAATCGTCATATGGTCCTAATTGTCTAATAAAGCGAATGTTTTGATCTCCTGGTTGTGCAATATAATTATAACGTGCATAGTCCATAATAGTAGCCGCAATTCCATTTTTTTGCGTAAAAGCACCATCTCTATAATTTTCTACATCATAAGCATAACTAGCAGCCATATTGTGAGGTAAACCTAAAGTATGTCCAACCTCATGAGCAATTACCATTTTCATCATTTCTCCGATATCTTCAGCTGGTGTGTCTAAAGTTCTAGCAGATGGATTAGCTGCTCCAGTTTCTAACAAATAACGGTTTCTGTAAGAGCGCAAGTGATTATGATACCAGATGATATCACTTTCAATAATTTCTCCAGTTCTTGGATCAGAAACACTTGGTCCAGTTGCATTACGTGTTGTACTAGCTACATATCTAATGACTGAATAACGGATATCTTCTGGACTGAAATCAGGATCTTCTTCTTTTGTTGGTGGCTCTTTGGCAATAATGGCATTTTTAAACCCTGCAGCTTCAAACGCTTTTTTCCAAAGCTCAACACCTTCTTTCATGTATGAACGAAATTTCTCTGGTGTAGCTGGATCTAAATAATACACTATTGGTTTTAACGGCTCAACCAATTCACCACGTTTGTAAGCTTCAATATCTTTAGGAACCAATCTCCAACGACGAATAAAAGTCTTACGGTCAGCCTTTAGTTTTTCACTACTATAATCGTATTTGCTTAAGGTAAACCAACCTACCCTTTCATCAAAATAACGTGGCTGCATTTTATCTTTTGGTAACAAAATCATAGATTGATTCATCTGAATACTTATCGATTCAATACCTCCATTAGATGGTGGTTCAGCTGCATTGTAAGTGAAATCTTGAATCACTTCTATATTTTTAGGGAAGCTTTTCATAGAGTTTATAAAACTTCTAGACTTGTCTAAATTTCTAACTTTATATTGCTGCCTATATCTTGCTGGTAAACCACTTATTGCTTTAACATCTGTACCATAAAAAGAACTGACATCTACAACTACCGCAGAAGAATCCTTTGAAATTGTTTGAATATCAAAAGCAAATATTATTGGCTCATAATTATTGTTTTGTACAGAAATATTAATAGGTAAGCTATCGTCTGCTACAGCACTATATGAGCGCTCTTTTATTAATATTTTATCTTTAAAACGTTCCCAACGAATCAATCTTGTATTTGTTTTTGTACCAGCATTTACATAACCGCCACCCAATCCTGTTGGTAATTTTGAAAATCGACTCACCAACAACATGTCCGTATCTAGATAACTGTTTGGGATTTCAAAAAAATACTTCTCATCAACTTGATGCACTGTAAATAGGCCTTCATCAGTAATCGCATCTTCAGTAATTACTTTATCATAGTCTTTAAATTGACCTTTCTTTTTTTGAGTTTCTTTGGGTTTTACTTGTTCAGTTTTTGGGTTTTTTTTGCGTTTACGCTTAGATTGTGCTTCAGAAAAATTAAAGCCTAAAAAGAGAGATAAGCAAAGCGAAATAATGAGTTGTTTTTTAATAAAAATCATCAGAATTTGTAGTTTATTTTAAAATAATATGTAAATATAATTAATAGAATATTAGTTTTTATTTTATTCTTAAAAGCTGTTAAAATGAATTTATAATCTCCAATTCTACTGTATTTTTGTAATATTATAAATTTGAATTTTTATGGTTAATATTTTTAGAATTACTGCATTTTTAGAAGGCATATCATATTTACTTTTGTTATTTGTTGCCGTACCAATTAAACATCTGAATGGCGACCCGCACATGTGAAACTACTAGGTATGCCACATGGTCTATTGTTTGTCGCCTATATTGTTTTGGCTATTTGGTTAAAACCAGATTTTAAATGGTCTAAAAAAGACTTCATCATAGTATTGCTTGCCTCAGTAATTCCTTTCGGAACCTTTTATGTTGAAAAGAAATTCTTAAAACCATATTCCGCTTAACATATATTTGTTAGGTTTATATTGAAATTTATCCAATACGATGAAACATTATATTTACGATTTATTAATTGAAAAAGGTATGTCTATTAATAATGCAAAGTATATGAATATGCTAGCCTTATTAATTGCTTTACTACTGATTGCTTTTGTCATAGATTTTATAACCAAACGTGTTTTAATACGTTTTTCTACGAGTATTGCAAAGCGAACTAAAACTAATTTTGATGATATCCTTGTTACAAATAAATTACCTCGAAATGTAGCACATATTATTCCTTTATTAATACTTATAGAATTTGTATCCCAAGTATTTTCTGATTTTCCAGTTGTAGAAGATATCATAGAGAAGACTCTGAAGATAATTGCCATTTTATTGATGCTTAGAATATTGGAAAGTATATTACATACCACTAGAGATTACTTAAAAACCTTAACACGCTACAAAGACAAACCAATTCACAGTTATATACAGGTCTTTATGATTTTTGTGTGGTTATTAGCTATTTTTTCAATTTTCGCTATTGCAACAGGAATTTCATTTTGGGAGTTTGTAACCAGTATTGGTGCTGTATCCGCAATTATTATTTTTGTTTTTAGAGACAGTATACTTGGTTTTGTTGCTAGTATACAAGTCACAGTTAACGATATGGTTCGCATTGGCGATTGGATAACATTCGAAAAATACGGTGCAGATGGTGATGTTACAGAAATAACTTTGGCAACAGTAAAAGTTCAAAATTGGGATAAAACCATTACAACCATACCCACATATGCGTTAATATCTGATTCTTTTAAAAATTGGAGAGGTATGTCTAATTCTGGTGGTCGTCGTATTAAACGTTCTGTTATTGTAAAAGCATCTACGATTAAATTTTTGAGTGAAACAGATACAAGTCGCTTTAAAAAAATAGACTTGGTAAGTGGTTATTTAGATACGCGTTCTAAAGAAATTACAGATCACAATACAGAAAACGGCATCGACAAATCCCTGCTTATCAACGGTAGAAATTTGACTAATTTCGGTCTGTTTAGAAAATACTTACAAACATATATCGAAAATCATTCTGCTATTAACAAAGACATGACCTTAATGGTTCGTCAGTTAGAACAAACAGCACAAGGCATTCCGATGGAGATTTACGCATTTAGTAGTGATCAACGCTGGCAGAATTATGAATACATTATGGCCGATATTTTTGATCATGTATTAGCAGCTATTAACTACTTTGATTTAGAAGTTTATGAGTTGTCTTTGAAAAAATAATAGCTTTAATCCTCATCCATTCTATCTTTTACAAACTCTACTTTAGTTTTACTATGTGGTACTGGTTTTCCATTTTCACCTAGATTAACCATAATTATTTTGTCAACTGTAAGAATGGTTTCTCTGGTCATTTTATTGCGCGCCTCACATTTCATAGTGATTGAGGATTTACCAAATTTGATGACTTCCATACCAATCTCTACAATGTCTCCTTTTTTTGCAGAAGCCATAAAATTAATTTCTGACATAAACTTTGTAACAATCTTTGAGTTTTCTAGCTGAATGATTGTGTATAGTGCTGCTTCTTCATCTATCCAAGCTAATAATTGACCCCCAAATAAAGTTCCATTTGGGTTTAAATCCTCAGGTTTTACCCATTTTCGTGTATTGAATCTCATTTATAATACTATTTGTTGCCCATATGAGTCATCGTTTGGGATTTTTAAATCTGTTCCTAACTCTAAATTCATTTTTCTAATTAAATAAGCCGAAAGTAATGGTGACCCTTTCTTAATATTTTGATGTACAAAAATATTAATATCATTAATTCCTGCATCTTTCCAATTCTTTAATCTCTGCATCCAATCATCTAATCGCGAGTAATCACATTGATGATTAGCACCAACAAATCGAATGAAAGCTCGTGAATTTGTTAACCGCATATGCATTATGTCTCTGCGACCAGCAGAATCGACTATAATATTTGAAATATTATTTTCTTCTAATAGTTGATATAAGTCTTTTGAAACTTCATGGTCATTGAACCAAGCTGTATGCCTAAACTCTATTGCAAGAGGAATTTCTTTAGGCCAAGATTCAGCAAAACTAACGATTCTTTGAAAATCCTTCGGCGTAAAATTATGAGGTGTTTGCAAAAAGATACAGCCCAACTTCTCTTTTAGATTTAAAGCACTGTATAGATAATTATCTATTACAGGATTGATATCTTCATTTAAGCGCTTCCAATGGCTTATTTCTTGATTAAGTTTTGGAAAAAACTTAAAATTATTTGGTGTTTTACTATACCATTTTTCAAACTGCTCCGGCGGAAAAATTCTATAAAATGTTGCATTAAACTCAATAGAATTAAACTGTCTTGAATAATATTCTAATAATTCTTTTGTACCTCTTGGATAGAAGCCTTTTAAATCTGATTTATTCCAATTAGGACAACCAACAAACACATTTGTTTTCTCTGAGGGACTTTTATTTAAAACCTTCAGTGTGTCAGGATGATCTTTGGGTAAAGTAAAGTCTATATCTTGTGGATTATCAACATTTCCAAACTTCATAATTGTAATTTCATATAAAGATATGAACTCCTGTAAAAACAAGCTAAGATTTAATTTGTTAATAACACCGTTGACAAGATAATCAAGAGCTAATCTTTTTACTTCTGTTAATACTTAAATTTAATTTCATATTAATTATAATCCAATTCTTATGGAAACCCGATCTAAACTTCTACTCAAAATAAGACCAGAAATTCCTTCAGCAAAGATTTACGAGTCCATGTCTAATGATGAGGCTTTTCAGAACAAAACATTGCGCCCTATTATAAAAATGCAAAATGATTTGTTTGTTGCTGTATTTAAAAATTATATATCTAAACGTAAGAATGTGTTTTATGAATTGACATTACAAAAGCAGATGGCATATATTGAAAATGCAATACATAAGGATATGAAGTTTAGAAATTCTCTTAAAGGAATGGTGATTGGCCAGTTTACAATCGAAGAATATGAGTTATATATCATAAACTCATCAGCTTTGAACAAGCGTATGATGAATATTGTAAAAGAGCGTTTATTGAGTAGTATCCAACTTTTTGAAAAGCTAGAAATTCTTGAGGCTGTCTAAATTAAGGACTCACCATTAAGGTTAGTCGTCAAAACATCACTCATATAATCTAAATATGGTCTAGCAGTATTGAAGGCTGTATTTACATTTTCAATAAAATCTGAAGACAATACATCTTTATCAGTATACTTTTTTATAAAAATAAACTGTTTGCGTTTTATTAAATCAATAGCTTTGTGCGTTTTATCAAAGCCTCTTGGAGCAGTTTTTAAAGAGTCTCCTGTAAACTCTCCCCAAATAGACTTGAAAGCTTTTTGTTTTATAATATCTCTTATTTCCTCATCATCCATTTCAAACTCTTTACGAATACGTATTAAGTCCTCTTTATTTGGTTCCCAAAAACCAGTAGCAATAAACGATTCATTTTTTGGTTGAATATGTAAGTAATAACCTCCTCTTAACTCAGGCTTCTTTCGATTAAATGAACCACCAAAATGTGTTTTATAAGGTTGTTTGTCTTTTGAAAACCTAACATCTCTGTATATTCTAAAGATTTTAACCTTGTCAATCTGATCATGGTTATTCATTAGTTGCCCTAAGTAGTTATAGCAATTTTTAACTTGTTTTTCAAGAGTTTTAAATTCTGCTTTATGGCTATTGAACCAATCACGATTATTGTTTTTTTGAAGTTTATTGAAAAATGTAAATACTTGTTTAGGGATTGAAATCATTTGTAAAATTTATTTTACTAAAATAGGAGTTTTTAGGAGTTAGTACTCAAAAGGTATTAAATTATATAAATTTGATTTGCTTTTTCATTTAGAATAATTAAAAATAAACTTGTGAACTGAAAGAAAATTCAGTATAATATGCAAAAAATTAATATTTACAATTTTATTTATGGGTAGACCAGCAACAAGGCCAACAAAACTAAAGGATGGTTTTTATATAGAGATACGAAACAAGGGTTCTAGATCTGGCGTAAAGTTATATAACGCAACAGAAATGCAGATGGAACGTTCTATTAAAATGTACGAGCGCTCGAAAGAGGTCATTATTTTAGGAGAATGTGTCAACGGAAAATTTTTGTCTAAAGAACCAAAGATGCACGTTGTTAAATAACGTTTTTTTTTACTTAATTATAAATCTAAAATCACCTTTATAGGTGATTTTTTATTCAAAACTTATAGAATGTAAAATTAGCCCAGAGGCTGGTGCTATATAATCCATTACTTCTATACTATCTTCTTTTAGTGTATTTTGAATATATTTGAGTGTTATCTCTCCTTTACCTAATTTAATTAAAGCACCAAACATTAATCGTATTTGATTACGCATAAAACCTTTTCCTCTAACTTTTAAAACATATGTCTTTTTAGGAAAAAAATTAGCTGTGTATATCGTATTATCTATAAGCTCACAGCTTTCTATAGATCTAATAAACTCTCCAGTAGCAGATGCCTTGTAGCAATAGGCTTTAAAATTATGAGTACCTTGAAAAAGCTTCGCACCCTTCTTCATTAGTTCTACATTTAAGCTATCCAATATAGTTGTCAAAATTGGAGCACAAAACGGATGATTCTTTTGACCTTCAGAAAACACATAGTGGTATTCTTTAATTTTAGAATCCTGGATAACATTAAAATCTTTATTAACTTCATTTATAGAAAGCGCTCTAATGTCTTGAGGTAGATTATGATTAAAAAGTGCTAAAAACTCTTCAAAATTATGGATAGGTGAATCATATATAAAAAGTTCTAATGCCGCTTCATTTGCAGAAACCATAGCGTCAGTTCGACCAGCACCAAGTGTTTTAAACTTAATGTCTTTGAGAATAAACTTCAGTGTACGATCAATCATTAAATGAATAGTCTTTACATCTGGTTGTTTTTGCCATCCGTGAAATCTATATCCTAAATATTGAATTTTTATAAGGTAATAATAACGTTTTTCAAATACCATATTAACTTCGAAATTACCATTTACCATTCTACTAATCAAAATTTTTTTAACTTGAATGTAATTACTAACTAAAATCAATAAATCATGACAACAACAAAACCACCAGTTTGGTTCTGGATTATCAGCATTTTAGCACTAATTTGGAATAGTATGGGTGTAAATCAATATTTACAACAAGCCTATAATACAGAAGCCTTTAAATCTATGGTTTCTACTGAAGAATTAGAAATGATTAGTCAGTTGCCGACTTGGTATACTGCAGTTTTTGCCATAGCTGTTTTTGCAGGAGCTCTTGGATGTATTTTATTATTATTAAGAAAAAAATTAGCGTATTTCGTTCTGTTCTTTACAAACAAAAAACCCATCTGAATTTTCAAACGGGTTTTTAAATATATCATTGAATTTATTCAATACATCTTCACCTCGCTTGAGCGATTATGTGAAAATGATGATGTAATTGAGATATATTCATTAGTTTTTTTCTTGAAAGCAAAGTTCCATAAAATAATTTCACAATTCCAAGCCTTTAACAAATTTTTATTGATTGCCTAAAATAATTGGCATTCCGCTATCGCCAGAACCTATTACTATTACTTTACTATTAGGTGATTCTGATAATTTTACAGTTGCTTCGATTCCTTTGTCTTGCAAAATCTTATCCGTTAAAGAAGCACTTAAAATCCTGTTAGCATCAGCTTTACCTTTAGCTTCGATTATAACTTTTTCAGCTTCCTTAGCAGCTGTAACTAATCTAAATTCGTACTCTAAAGATTCTTGTTCTTGTTTTAGTTTGCGTTCAATCGCCTGCTTTATTGTTGGCGGTAATGTTACATCTCTAATCAAAACACTGTTTAATTGTATGTATTGGCTTTCAACAATTTTCTTAGTTTCCATGAAAATCTCTTCTTGAATAGCATCTCGCTTACTAGAATATAATTGTTCTGGTGTGTAACGCCCAACAACACTACGCGCAGCAGAACGAATTGCTGGTTGTAAAACACGATTAAGATAATTACGTCCTTTTTCTTTGTGTAAGCGTGCTAGATTAACGACGTCTGGTTGGTATAATACAGATGCATCTAGTTGTATGTCTAATCCGTTTGATGATAATACAGACATTTTTTCAGGAATTTCTTGTTGTCTTACTTCATATTCAATAACACTATTCCATGGTGCTACAAAATTGATTCCTTCGCCAAGTGGCTCTGATTCTGGATCAACACCTCCATTTAAATTATAAAGAACCCCTGCATAACCAGCATCTATAGTTATTACAGATTTGAATAATATAATAATACATATCACTGATACTACTAATATTGGTAATCCGATTTTTGGTAATTTTTCCATTTATTTTATTTTTAAATTAATCCGTTATATTTTCTAATAAACCACTCCAAAGATAAGGCTAATGCAATTAAACTCAATAAATATTTCCAATCAATTATTGGGATACGATTACGCTCACTCTTTTGTATTGTAGCATATCTTTCATCGGAAACTAAATCTGAAATTATTGTATTGTATTCATCTATAAAATATGATTTTGCATTAGTACTAGTCGCTACATTTTGTAATTTTGTTACATCCGCATTTAAAAATTGTTGTTCGACATTGTAAGCTAATATCGTAAAGTTGCCTGATGACGAAATTGGCTCATCATTAGATTTTATTGAAAAATTATAATCACCTGGCCCAATACCACTCAAATCAATACGGTAAGATGTATTATTTAATAAAAGTGGAAGTGTTTTAGAAACATTTGTTTCTTCATTAACATAAGTTATTTGAAGATTTGAATTGGTATCGAATTCGTAATTTTTATTAAAAAACTGAGCGTTTACTATGATATTTTCGTTTTGATTATAGAATGATTTATAATCTAAACTTAAACGTTGCCTTTTTTTATTTGAACTTAAATATTGAACGAACTTCCCAATAAAATTATCAAAACCTTCAAAACTATCTGTATTTAAATAGCATTGCGCACGCCACCTCCAAATACCTTCTCCATTAAGCAAAGCATGTTTTTGATTATTTATTTCGAATGTACTCAACAGTGATTCTTCAGTATTTATACCATTAATTGTTTTGTACAATATAGTTTCTTGCGGAACTAGAAATGTTGTATTACCAAAATCTGATTCTAAAGGTGGATAATCAATAAATGTAATATTATCTACTATAAACACACCAAAATTAGGATTTAATTCTGGCTGATAATCCTCGGATTGATTTGTAACTTCTTGCTTAAATAAGCTTTGTGAGTCGCTTACAAAATTCCAATCGGTACTAGAGCCTGCTATGGTAAACGTATTTAGCTTTTGATTTAGTATTCTTTCATAAACAGAGTTAAACCTATTATTTGGACTAAATAATATAACTAAATTAAAATCAAAACTTTGAGATATAAATTCTTCAGGTTTTAAAATTGAAACACTACGTTGCTCATTACTTTCAATTGCCTTTTTTAAAACACCTAAATCTGGATGAAGATTTTCTGCTACTAACGCAATATTAGTTTTTTGATCAATGATTTCAATTGCAAAGTTTTTATAATTATTGACTTTGTTTTTTTCATTTTCTAGAGGGACTATCTCTACTTTGTAATTTTTTATACCAATATTGCTCGCATTTAAATTAGCTTTTACAATCTCTGAAGTTTTATTTGCATTAAACTCTATTTTCTTAGCAAACACTATACTATTACCTAAGCGAATATTTAAACTCCCAGTAATTGGCTCTATACCAGAATAGTTTGTTATAATTTCTACGGGAAATTTATTCTTTAAATACGCATAACGATTAACATTAACTTGTCCTATCCTAAGATCAGAAAAAGTAGACGTATCACCAAGAATTATGGGGTAAACGGGCTGGTTTTTTTTTACTATGTATTTGTAATCATTTCCTATGGTTTGATTTCCATCTGATATAAGTATTACTGGAGAAATTGTATTCTTATAAAGTTCGTTGTAGTTTTTGAAAAACCCTGAAATATTAGTTTGTCTCTCATTGAAATAAAATGAATCAATTGATGATAGAACATTTTCACCAAATTTGAAGGTCTTAATATTAAATTTATTTTGCAATTCATTACTTGAAATAAGGTTTTGAAAAGCTGTTTTTGCTTTTTCATCTTGTTTAAGATAGGCAACAGATTCAGAGTTGTCTAATGCTATAACTAAGTTGGGTTTCTCCTCATAATAACTTACTGCTTCAAACTTTGGATTTACTAATAGCAGTAAAATCGCGAAGATTGATACAAATCTTAATACTGCTAACCATAGCTTAACTTTTGATTTTTTAGACTTATAGATATACTGAAAAAGCGCTAATAAAAGCGCT
>ENA-UZWV01000391-UZWV01000391.1-metagenome-genome-assembly--contig:-Day-3-1m-contig-391_pt1 | contig 10445 bp, 10 predicted proteins | sample MGYA00260342_ERZ794902 | MGnify/ENA metagenome assembly ERZ794902
ACACCCACACGAGTAACCAAATATTTTTAAAGAACAACCGTCTCAAGGACGGACGCGTATTCTAACTAAGTTATTCTAAAGAAGATACCTTTTTTTTTAATTTTTTTGCTTATCTACTAATTTCTTTGTATTTAAGAATTTCATCTTAGATCTAAGCTCGCTTCCTACAAGCTCTATAGGGTGATTCTTGGTAGCTTCTCGGCTTGATTTCATGAATGGTCCACCTGAACCATCATTACTCTGACGACAATCATTTAAGAAATCATCTGCAAAATTTCCAGATTGGATATTTTCTAAAATTCCTTTCATTGCTTCCTTGGTATCAGATGTTATAACTTTTGGTCCACTTAAGTAATCACCATATTCAGCAGTATTAGATATTGAATAATGCATATTAGCTATACCGCCTTCTTGAATTAAATCTGTAATTAATTTTGTTTCATGCAAACATTCAAAATATGCCATCTCAGGACTATAACCAGCCTCAACGAGCGTTTCATATCCTGCTTTGATAAGAGCTGTAATTCCACCGCACAAAACTGCCTGCTCTCCAAATAGATCTGTTTCCGTTTCTTCTTTAAAAGATGTTTCAAGAACACCAGCTCTTGTCCCACCATTTGCTTTTGCATATGAAAGGGCTACATCCTTAGCATTAAAACTTTTATCGGAAGTAGCATCCTCATAAATGGCTATTAAAGATGGAACTCCACCACCATTTTCATATGTACTTCGAACAGTATGCCCAGGACCTTTTGGTGCAATCATTATTACGCTATGGCCTTTTTCAGGTGTTATTTTTTTAAAATGAACATTGAAGCCATGAGCAAATGCAAGTATTGCATCTTCTTTTAGGTTTGGTTTGATTTCATTATTGTAAATAGCAGCTTGAAACTCATCTGGCGTCAATATCATAACTAGGTCGGCGCCTTGAACTGAATCAGAAACATTTGCAACTTTTAAACCAGCCTCTTCAGCTTTAGCCCATGATGAAGATCCTTCTCTGAGGCCAACAGTAATATTTACTCCAGAGTCATGTAAATTATTTGCATGAGCATGCCCTTGTGAGCCATAGCCTATTATTGAAACATTCATATTTTTAATAATGTCTATATTTGCATCTTCTTCATAATAAATTTTCATAAGTTTTCCTTTAATTTTTTTATATCTTTTCCTCTGCATAGAGAACATCAATAAGTTTATTTATTTGTCTTAAAATTTGAGTTAGCAAAGTATCACTAACTGTCGTGGATATAGTCATCTCAGAAACCTCATTAGGCTTTAGGTTTATAGAAAGATTATTTTCTAGCCAAGAATATTGCGATACATCTTCAACAGCATCAACATGAAGGCTAGCTATGTTATATCCCCTCTGGTGAAATAACCCTACCACTCTAGCTAGAGCACCTGGCTTATTTTCCAAAATAATTAGTATTTTTCTTTTATTCATGCTTTTTTATCTTTACCTAGCCATATATCTTTAAGGCTGCCATTAGGAGCCACAAGCATTGGGTATACATGCTCAGATGGGTCAACATATATATCTACAAATACTAATTTATCTTTTAATGAAAATGCTTTTCTTAGTCCCTCTTTTAGATCTGAGTTTTTTTCAATTTTAATTCCTTCATGACCAAAGGATCTTGCTAGCTCTACAAAATTTGGGAGAGAGTTTTGGTAGGTACTCTCAGAATGACGGCCGCCATAGTTCATATCTTGCCATTGCTTTACCATGCCCAACGCTTCATTATTTATGTTAATAATTTTAATTGGTAGATTGTACTGCAAGCATGTTGATAGCTCTTGAATGCACATCTGAATACTTCCTTCTCCAGTAATACAAACAACCTCTTCTTTAGGGTGTGCTAATTTAACGCCCATGGCTGCTGGTAAACCAAACCCCATTGTCCCCATGCTGCCAGAATTTATCCATTTTCTTGGTTCATCAAAGTGGTAATATTGTGCTGCAAACATTTGATGTTGGCCTACATCTGAAGTCACAAACGCATTCCCTTCAGTTTCTTGATAAACATGTTGAACAACCTGTTGTGGCAAGATCATATTATTATCAGTTTGATCTAAATACAGATCATGATTCAAGCCATGAAGTGCCTTCCATTCTGCTATTTTATTTAACCATGGAATAAATTTTTCAGGATTATGGTTATTAGAACCATCATTTAATTTACTAATAATCTTGTTTAAAGAATTCTTTACCTCACCAAAGAGAGCAATGTTTGCTTCTATAATTTTTGATACAGATGAGTAATCAATGTCTAAATGTATAATTTTTGCATTGGGTGCAAAAAGGCTTGGTGTATTGGTAATACGGTCATCAAATCTTGCACCAATTGCTATAATTAAGTCTGCATTATGCATGGCCATATTTGCTTGATAAGTTCCATGCATTCCAAGCATGCCTAAAAAGTATGGGTCAGATGCAGGATAGACCCCAAGACCCATAAGCGTATTTGTTACTGGTGCTCTTAAAATCTTATTCAGCTCTATTAATTCAGATGACGCATTGCTAGATATAGCTCCGCCGCCCGCATATAAAACTGGTTTTTCAGAAGCTAGAATTGCATCAACTGCTCTTTGTACTTGTTTATCACTTGGAGCAACTGGAGGCTTGTATGATCTTATGTCCACTTCAGAGGGGTAGTCGTAATTAAATTTTTTATCGGGCGCGGTCATATCCTTAGGTATATCAATAACTACAGGCCCCTGTCTCCCAGTTGTTGCAATATGAAAAGCTTCTTTTATAACTCTTGGAATCTCATTAGGGTTTTCAATAGAAAAACTATGCTTAACAATTGGTCTAGATATTCCAATCATATCCGTTTCCTGAAAAGCATCTGTGCCAATTAAATGAGAGGCTACTTGGCATGAAAGAACAACCATTGGGATAGAGTCCATGAAAGCCGTCGCAATTCCAGTAACTGCATTAGTTGCACCAGGACCGGATGTTACTAAGACTACTCCTGGTTTCCCAGTTGATCTTGCATAACCATCCGCTGCATGAGTTGCGCCTTGTTCATGTCTAACAAGTATATGTTCAATTTTATCTTGTCTAAAGACAGCATCATAAACATGAAGTGCGGCTCCACCAGGATAACCAAAAATAAGGTCCACACTCTCTTCATGGAGTGCTTGCATTAGCATATCTGCGCCAGATAGTTTCAAAACTCAAAAATTAATTTATAAAAAATAAAGCTTACATCACTTTAAGCAATACGTAACAACATTTTTAGAGTTTTTTCAGGTTTTCTATAAGATTTTGCATATCTTGAGGAACGGGAGCTTCATATGAAATCATATCTTCTTTATTTTTACTTAAAAAAGATATTTGATGGGCATGCAAAGCCTGTCTTGGAAAGCTTCGGATGATATCAACTAGCTCGCTTGATGTATCTTTTGAAATAATTTTTCTTGGATTGTATGTACCATCTCCAATAATTGGTAGTTTTTTAGATGCTAAGTGCACTCTAATCTGATGAGTTCGACCTGTTTTGATAAGTATGTCTAGCAAACAATACCCCCCAAAATTTTCTAATAGTTTTACAAAAGTAAGGGCTTCTTTTCCATCATCCCTGATAGCAATTTTAGTCCTATTTTTTTTATCTCTTCCCAGGGGTTCATTGATTTCAAAGCTTCCTAAGGTTGATCCAGATGATATGGCTAAATATTTTTTTACAATTTCTCTATTTTGCATCATATCAATAAAGTGATTTCTGAATTCTTCTGACCTTGCCACAACTAAAACACCTGATGTATCTTTATCAAGCCGATGAACTATTCCACTTCTAGGCACATGTTTAAGCTCTGGGTATTTGAAAAGAAGGCCGTTTGCAAGAGTCCCGTTAAAGCAACCAGATCCAGGATGCATGACTAGCCCAAAAGGCTTGTTGATAATAATGAAATCTTCATTCTCATCAATAATTTCAAAAGCTATCTCTTGCGGTGCCCAAGAAACTTTTTCCTCCTTAATAGGATCAATAGTGATCTCATCTTGGTAAAAAACCATATCCTTCGGTTTAGCGAGCTCATTATTAACTAATACTCTTCCTTCAAGTATCCATTTTTTTAATTGGGTTCTTGAATACTCAATAAACATTTCTGCAGCGATTTTATCTAATCTGCTTCTGTTGTTATCTTCTTTAACAATTTTTGTAATAGACATTGGAACTTATAGAAATTATTTCAATCTAAATATAACTTTTAAAACTTTAATACTAATAATAAAGGTAAAATATCAAAATAATGAAAGAATACAAAAATATATTTAAATTATCTTTGCTAATGCCTCTTGCTGTAATCTCGATAATTGGATGTCAGTCAGAAGGTGAGGTTATAGAGAGACCAGAAAAAATATATTATGACCAGGCACAAAGAAGAATGCTTACTGGAAATTATATTGGTGCGATTGAAGCTTTAGAAACAATAGAAAGCAGATATCCATTTGGCAAATATGCTGAGCAAGCACAGGTTGAGCTGATTTATGCGCATTTAATGAACTCAGAACCTGAGGCTGCTCATTCATCGGCTGAAAAATTTATAAGGCTTCATCCTAGACATCCGAACATTGACTATGCATATTTTATGAAAGGCATATCTAGTTACACACGAGATAAAAATTTTTTAGTAAGGATTACAGGTACAGATCTCTCTAACAGAGATATTTCAGGTGCAAAGGAATCTTTCTCAGAGCTAGCAGAATTTTTAACTAGATTTCCCGAAAGCCAATATAGTCCTTATGCCAAGCAAAGAAGCATATATTTAAGAAACATGATTGCAAGAAATGAACTAGCTGCAGCAGACTACTACATTACAAGAAAGGCATATGTTGCCTCCATTAGAAGAGCAAACTATGTATTGGAAAATATTCCGGGGTCAAGCGAAAATCTTAGGGCATTAAAAATATTACTAGTTTCGTATGAAGCATTAGGATACTCAGAGCTATATGAAGATACAAAGAAGGTTATAGCAATTAACTATAAAGATTTAGAAGAGCCGCAAGAAGAAAGTTCTTGGTTCTGGAATAGTTTGCAGAATATAAAGCCTGAATAGTAATGGTGTTTTTAAAAACAATTTTTATAATTGTTCCCTTGGTAATAGTATTTATATCTCTTTTTCTTCTTATGTCGCTAAGAAATGTTTTTATTAAAAAAAATAGTGCAAAAAAAATTAAAAATGAAATCTTAACCTGTGCCGCTTGTAGCATTAGCGTTCATGAATCTATTGCATTGCAAAAGAATAAAAAATCTTATTGTTCTCAAGATTGTCTTAACTCTTAATCTTATTCATAAACATAAACATTGCTGGTATATAAAGTAACGCTAGAAGAGTTGCACCGAGAACCCCTATTGTCATTGCCCATGCAAGAGGCCTAAAGAAAACACTTGAAAATATTAGAGGGGCAAAACCTCCTATTGTTGTAACTGATGTCGTAATAATGTGTCTTGTTGACCGGATAACAATCTCTGTAATTTCAGCTTTAGTGATCAGTCTTTTTTCAGCCTCTTCTTTGATATGAGATAACACAATAATAGAATCATTGATTGAGAGACCTACCAGACCAACAGCACCAATAGTTGCTATAAAGCCATAGTTTTGATTTCCAATTGTTAGCCCAAGATATGAAAGACCAATACACAAACCACCAACAGATAATATGAGAGCAGTTTGTCTAAATGAATTAAGTGCAAAAACAAGACCTCCGATAATGAGAATTAAATACAATAAAGCCGAAGAGTATATTTGAGATTGAGACTGATTTCTGCTCTCTGCTTGACCAGATTGTTCAACATAAAAGCCTTTTGGTAAGTTTGAAATAAATGCATTCACTGGCTCCGTCAAATAACTTTCTGTAGCAGATGGAAGCTTCCCTGTTTCCACCCAGCCCTGGACTGTATTAAGTTTTTGACTCTGAAAGCGTGTTATTACCCCTGATTTTCTAACTATTTTGCTATCACCAAAATTATCAATATATTCAAGCGAGCCATTGTTTGTAGGCACTGTTAAAAATCTAGCATCATCTATTGCGCTGTTTGATTCGGCACCTACTATTCTAATAGGAATTTCCTTAGACCCGTCAAGCATGGTGCCAACACTTATACCGTTGCTAACTGATGAAAGCTCGCTAGTAATAAGATTTGCATCACCTCCTGAGAAATAAATATTTGAAGAGTCCAATTCAAATTCTAGACTTGTAACATAATTAGAAAGCTCATTCTTAGTCAAAATAATATTTGGGGCTTTACTTACTATCAGTTCAAGTTTTTCACCTAACATGGCTAAAACATCTCTATCATTACCAATAATCTTATATTCAATATCTGCAAAAACAGGAGGCCCAGAGAAGAAATTATCAACAAGTATATTAATGTCAGGATTGTCATCTGATAACTTCTTGCTTAAAAGTGGAAGATTTCTCATCATCTGATAATAATCTTTAGCATATAGGACTGCCTCAGCAGAGTTATTATTTCCCTCTTTAGAATCACCCCCAACAACATTCATCAAAACTCTTGGGAGTCGACTTCCTACAAACCAAACATCTTGCTTAAGCTCTATCAAACCGGAGTTTATAATTTGATTTCTAATATCAATAGATTTTTTAAGCGTTTCTTCTGTTGATGTGCCTTGAGGCATTTCAACTATTACTTCAAACATATCTCTATCTTGAGGTGGGAAAAAATCTTTAGGAATGGATCCAAAAGTTAAAAAGCCAATCAATGGAAATAGTAGAGCTAAAGAAATAGCTCTTCTAGGCTTTAAATATGCCCACGAAAGAAAATTTCTATAATATGAAACTATTCTTTCATTGTGATATCCCTCTTTTGAAATATCTCCTCTATTTAAAAACTTTACTTTCTCCAAATAAGTCATCATTACAGGAACGGCGATGAGTGCAAGAATCAAAGAAGACACGATTGACATGATTACAGTTTTTGCTAACCCTCCTACAAACTCAATACTGGAACCTTCCCCAGTAACTATAGGTAAAAATGCAAATACTGTTGTTGCAGTTGCTGCTGTTAATGGAGCCACCAAATGCTTAACACTTGCTTTGATTGCATCTTTGGGGTTAAGCGCTAAGGATCTTCTATGCTTATAGTCCTCAACAACAATAATTCCATTATCGATAAGCAAACCAAGGGCAATTATTATTCCACTCATTGAAGTTTGATGTAATGGAAGGCCAATAATATTGCAACCAAAAAGAACCAGTGAAACTGAGAATGGCAAAATTGCAGTTACAACAATGGCTGAGCGAAGTCCTAAAAAAAATAAGCTAAAGGACAATACAAAAAATGTAGCTAAAGCAAAACTCTGAAATAATACTGTAAATTTTTCAGATGAATATGCAGACTCATCATATATTTTTTCTATATATATCTCGCTTGGCAGTTCACTATTTAATTTTTCAACAACAGAATCAGCTTGATTAACGTAATCATTGACTCTCTGAGACATAGTGCCAGAAATAGCAACCATTATTGTTTGTTTGCCATCTATAAGAATTATTTCTTCAACAGGTGTAACTGGCTTCAAAGACACTTCAGCAATATCTCCAAGCCTAATCATTTGGTTATTGTCAAAAACTTTGACTGGTATGTCTTTGATTAAATTTATATTGTTCAGATCATCTTTAAGTGCAAATAGATATTCTGATTGTGAGTTGGAAATTAAACCGATCGGCTTTTTAGAGTCTAAGCTTTTAACAATATTAGATAACTCTGTGAATGTTAGACCTGCAGAAGATAGTTTCGCTGAGTCAACTTCAATCAACACCTCTTCATCTGTGCCACCAAAAACTTTTAGCTTTTCGGTATTATTGATGCTATTCAATTGTGTTTTTAACTGATCTGCAATTCTTGACATCATTACAAGCGGGGAAGCGCCTTCCCCCCTCCACTCAACCCCATACATAACAGTTATAGGAGGGCCGCTTGATCTAATAAGTTTTAAATTGGCCCCTTGAGGAATTAGTGGCTTTACTTGATCAATTTTATCCTGCACTTCAGACCACGTTTGCTCAATTAACAAAGGATCAAGGCTCTGACTAAACTCAACAACTGTAGTTGAAAATCCTTGAGATATTATTGAATCCAGCTCATCTATTTCTGTTACTTCTCTTAATTTAAGTTCAAGCTGTTCTAATATTTGTGTTTCTATTCTTTCAGGAGAGGCACCTGGAAAATTTGTAGTTACAGACCCCCATCTTTGCGCAAGCTCTGGGTTTTCTTGAACAGGAAGCGAAAGTGCAGATGAGATGCCAGCTAAGAGAATAAAAGTTAGAGTTAAAAAAAGAACCCTAGGCCTTTCAAGAAAAATATCTAATATTTTCATTTAGAATCCAATACCATGCCTTGAACTACTTTGGATGCCCCGCCCAAAATAATTTTATCTCCGTTAGAGATTGTTCCATTTACATACGCATAGTTATCATCAAAATATATTATTTCTACAAGATCTTTTGTAACTACATTGCTTTTTAAAGTATATAACGACCAAAGACCTTGATCAGATTGTGAAAGAGATTTTAGTGGCACCCAAACACCAGCTGCCTGTTCTTCAAATTGAAGTTGTAACTTTGCAACAACCCCAGGTGTTATAAATTTATCAAATTGAAAAATTGCTAACTTTGAATTTGAACCGCTGCTAGACATAGGTGCAATTCTTTTTAAAATTGCATCATAGATTTTGTTCGATACCTTGAATTTAAATATCTGTCCCAGCTCAACTTTACTGATATATTCCATTGGAAGAGTTACATGTGCTTCAACGAATCTTGAATCGATAATTTCTAGAATTTGTGCACCGCCATTAATTACAGAACCAGGATCAAGAAACCTGCCTTGTATCAAACCATCATATGGAGCTTCAAGCTTTGTTTGATCAAGCTTTACCTGGAAATATTCGAGCTGTGACTGAGCAGTTAAAAATTCTGAGTTAGCTTCGTCAAGCTGTTGGTCGGAAACATGACCGTCTATTTTAAGATCTTTTATCCTTTTCAAAATTTGCTTTGATAAATTAAATCTAGCTTTCGCCTGCTTTAACTGAGCAGATATCTCACTATCATCTAATTTTGCTAATATTTGATTTTGTGTAACCACATCGCCAATATCAACATTCACTGATGCAACTCTTCCTGGTATTTGAAAGGATATTTTTGATTGCTGGCTTGGATGAAGTATTCCTGGAAACTCTTTGTTAATAAAAAATGATTTTTGTAATTTAGCATCCAAAATCTCAACAGATTGGGCAGCAATAAACTGTGGCTGCAGCAAAATTAATGCCCCAATTACTAGCATTCTAAGATTGTTTTTATAGATAAATTTACTTTTCATTTTTAAGCTATATTTTTATGTTTACAGTGTCAACATATTAAACGATATGTTTACAGTGTCAACATTAAAGTGTTAAGATCTTCAACCATAATATGACTAAATCTTCAAAATCGTATCATCACGGCAATCTTAAGCAAGAGCTAATATTGTGCGCATGTAGGCTTTGCGAAGAATATGGGTACGAATCTTTAAGCATGAGATCTATTGCAAAAGAGAGCGGAGTTTCTCAAACTGCACCTTATAGGCATTTTGATACTAAAGAATCTTTATATGCATATGTTGCAATGGAGGGCTTTAAAAAACTTAGTGCTGCAACAAATATAGATATTTCAAAGAAAGTTACTAAAGACAATATGGTTAAGACTGGAATAAATTATATTAACTTTGGCTTGGGTAATGCCAATACATATGATTTGATGTTTGGAACTGCTGTTGGTGATTTTTCAAATTACCCAGATTTGTTAGATTGTGCCAATGGTACATATGAAAATATGAAGTTAAGTTTCTCGAAACTTGCACAAGATCCAGAAGACGTAATTGCATATAAATGCATTACTTTGTGGTCAATGCTTCATGGTCTAGTTGGTATACTTAGAAAAGTTGCTGTTGTTGATAATATGGATCCGGAACAAGACCATGGCCCAATAAAAAGTGCTAGTTTAATTGGTGCTAATCTTGATGAGCATTTGGATAAAGTTATAACAGGTATTATTCAGAGCTAATTACTTCTATAGTTATTTTTTCTGAAACTATAGGACCAATATCCATTCCGCCAAATGGAACTTGCACTCCATGTGTTGAGGAGCCTAGCATTAACTGTAAAGTATGCATTCCCGGCTCTAGCTCTATAATTGCCTCTGTTTGGCCTGCGCCAAAATGCATATGAGTTTCATCAAAAGGTATGAATAAAGAAGGGAGAGCTTCCCCATCTACTAGAAGATGGTGGTGACCACTAACAAAACATTTATTATCAGGAACTTTACTTGACCCAGCAGGATTAATTTCAATATTTTCTGAGCCGAATACAACCTTTATATTTTTTGAATTTGAAACATACGAATCTTGAGGAGATAAAATCGAAACTTTTGGTTCAGC
>ENA-UZWV01005851-UZWV01005851.1-metagenome-genome-assembly--contig:-Day-3-1m-contig-5851_pt1 | contig 10420 bp, 9 predicted proteins | sample MGYA00260342_ERZ794902 | MGnify/ENA metagenome assembly ERZ794902
TTACTCCCCCCCCCTCAAATACCGCGTCAATCGCTGGCTGGGTTCGACGGTGGCTAGCAAGCCAAGGACCGCAAACAAAAGCGCTGTAGAAGCACCAGTCAGTTGCGGACTAAACAAACGTGCCCGCTCTCCCACATTATTCTTCGGTCTCTGGCTCGTCAAGCAAACTTGGGAGAAATAATGTAGAACCGAATAGCTAGGCATCATCTTCATCGTCTCGCACGGCTCGCAGTTGGGGTGCGTTTCCTCTGGCCCACGACCAAAGCGCAGCATCATTGAGTGGAAACATCAGAAAAAGATGCTCAATTGACGCTAACAGCATCAAAGTGGCGATTAAATACAAGGATAGCTGTTGTGTGAGTTCAGCCCCTGCGGACGCACTGCCGAAGAGGGAGTAAGTCACGTAAAATCCCATCAGTGTCGACAGTGGTAAGAAAATACTGAGCCGATCCGTCTTCAAGTACGACACGAGATAGTGCAAGTGGTCCGGTAACCAACGTTCATTGAACGCTCGAACCCCGAGAAACAAATTCAGCTTTGCACTCCAGCGCATCAGCCAAAGCACGGTGAGCGTGTAGAAGGCAGTCGGGTTTGCTTGACCCATACTCATCACCGCCAGAAGCCCTACCGAGAGCAGAACACACACTTCGTGGTAAATCGTTGTGGCAACACCCCCTTTGAACCGCTCCCACATAGTGGCGTTTTTTTCACATACCTCGTGATTCGGCCCGTTAACGTAGCCCAACAAGTAACTGACCTCGAGCCAGGCCCATATCAGGAGTCCCAACATAAACCCCAGTGCCGCGGCCAAAGGCTCGCTCGTGTCCACGGTAAGGGGGACCAAACACCACGCCACAAGCGCCAGAATTGACAGTACGATAAAGCCCATCCTCGCCCGCTCGTGTGACTGATGAACAAGCAATAGAGCAAGCCCGGTCAACAACCACCATGAAGAGACCGCAATGACTAGAGCCGGAAGCAACATCGACTAAGACTGCTCCTGATCTGCAATATCGAAGGCGTGAGCGCGGTCAAAAATTGCGCGAAACTCGCGATAGTTATCGGGGCCAAAGGCTTCAATGGCGATCCAGTAACCCGTCAGCTCGTCAAGCAAGATAAGCCCGCCCGCGGCAGTCAACTCAAGAACGAACTGAGGGTCGCTCTCAATCGATCGAGACACTCGCTCACGAACAAGGGTACGCATAACACCGCGAACAAAGCTGCCTTCGCCGGCTGAATACGTGGCGAGCGGCTCTCTGCTCTCAAGGTGCTGAATAACCACGGCACCACCCTCTCCATCAGTGACAGTGAGGCTGGCTCGCGCCACAATCGGCACCTCCGGCTTTTGAGGTGGTCCCTGATGTCCCTGACTATTGACGGAAATCAGTGCCCATGACAGTCCCACAGCAGCGAACAATAGAACGACGGGGTGCCGTAGCACCCCGAACAACAATCCGGGCCAACCCACAATAATCCCCCCCAGCTAGCGAAGTACTAGCGTTTTCTACACTGCGGCAATCTGTGTTGCCTCTGCATCGCTTGATGTAACGCCCATCTCATCAATGATATTGACGAGTAACCGAGCGACAACATCGGGATCTTCTATCCCTCTCAGTAGCGGCTGCACTCGTCGAAAGCTGAACGGCCGGACGTGAGGCCAGAGCATCAACCAGTAAACCTTAGTACCTTCAATAGGCAGAAAAGTGATGTCGCCCGTTCCGTCTCGCAAACGCCTTAGCCCCGCTGACTCAACCTTCGCCAAAGGAAGATTGATGATCATCGGAAGCGCAACACCTGAGCGAATAATCAGTCGCCGATTCGTGATCGTGTAAAGCGTGCTGTTCGAATACAGTTTCGCCATGAACGCCAAGATGACAAGCACCGAAAGCGCCAACCCGCTTTGCCAAGCCAAAGTGCCTGTTAATACTGACAGGGACGCTCCATCCATGATTCGATAAATAGCGTGCGCAGAAATCAGCAGCAAAAAGTACAGCGATGCCGCATGCAACTGAAACACGCGCTTAGCCATCGATTCCCAAGTAGGTGACGACTGCCAGAGGACTTGTTCGCCCTCAGGCAGCTCCGATGGGAGCCCTACAATCGGCTCATACTCGTACTCATTCACAAGATCGGACCTTGGCGACCCGGCATCGCATACATTGTGCCGCCACCGTAGAAGGCGACGATCTTGTCCTCTTCCTGCAGCGTTACTTGATCTGGATTCGCCAAACCGGGCACCTGTTTAAACTGGTCGCTGCGAATAGACTTCACGTGGACGCTGCCGTCTCGCTTTACTCTTGCCATTGTCATAGGCAAAAGTACCCTGCGATCACCCACCTCGAGCTCCGCGTAGCGAAAGTGTGGTTCTGCGCGATCAACCCACAAATCGACCACAGTGGCTCCCTGAGCACCGTCACAGCCAAACACGGCTTGTCCGCGGGGGTCAGGATCGTTCTTGTGAACCTTGTGCTCACCATCGACCCTCAGCGGGACAATTCGCGGGGCTCCGTCAACGGTCAAATCAGGATGCTCCGGTCGAATTGCGTATGCCGCAGGGCCCACACCGTCGACCATTGGATCGCCGGTAGGCTCCAAAGGCGCACCTGGGTGAGCGTGGGTCGGCGTGGCTTTAAGCTCATACTGCTCAGGCATTGGCCCCGGAACAGTACGCTCGCCCTGGCCATGCGCCAGCTTGTAGGTTTTGGGGTTAGGAAGACCGCCAATACCGTTATCTAACTCATCAATTCGTCCATCGTGACGAATGGGAAAACCCTCGCGTTTTCCTTCTTTATGAAGGTAAAGCACGAGGACGACGAACGCGCCGCAAAATACGGTAAACGTTATCGCTGCAAAGTCTAAGTAAAATTCTCCAGTACCCATGGTGTGTCCTCCTGGCAGTGGTTTCTAGCTTGGGAAATCAGCAAGTTGCATTGTGCTTGGTTGGTTGTTGTTAATGCCTAACCGTCGCACCAATGGACCCAGTGCAATCAGCGAGGCGAATAAGATAATGATTTCGAGGTGGTAAACAGCGCCGTAAGGCGTTGCCGCGCTCGCAATCTCTGCGCTCACCATCCCACCCTCGATTAATACTTGGGTCGCGTCACGAAGCGCGCCACCTAAAAATACGGCGCAGCCTGCAGCGGTTGCCTGAACAGCGCCCCATATACCAATGACCAGGCCCGTGGTGGCGCTCCCCGCGAGCAGCATTGCCGCAGTCAGCGTTCCAACGGCAAATAAGCCGTTGCCAACACCAATCAAAAGCGTACCGAGCGCAAAGAGAGCCAACGACTCAATTGCGCCCGCAATGATCACGGCTGAGAATGCAAAGACCCCGATGACCGAACCGTAAGCAGCAAGCCGGATGGGTTCACCCGAATGTCCCAAATAACGTGCAGCCAGCGCCATTGCGAGTAGCATTCCGATCGCAAACATCGCGGTAAGCCGGGTCGTCTGACTCACCGACATGGCCAACACCTCAGCACCGTAGGGCTCCAGTAAAATTTCCTGCATGCTAAAACCGAGGGTGCCCAGTGCAACAGCGACCAGCAAGCGGTGCGCTCCCGGGTTTGATGACAGGGCGAGCCAGGAGGCTCTCAACGTAGGACGTTCAAGATCGAAACGCGTAAGGTCCGGTCTTCGCGGCTCCATTTGCCACATAGCGATAATATTTAGACCTGCTACAACGAGTGCAGAGCCTTGAATCACTTGAATCAATCTAAAGTAACTAAAAGGCTCCAGCAGAACAGAGAAGCCCAGTGCGCCAATAATCATGCCCACTAAGAGCATGAGGTAGAGCATCGTCACGACCTGGTGACGAGTCTTTTCCGTCGCAAGATCCGTCGCTAAAGCGAGTCCAGCGGTCTGCGTGATGTGCATGCCTGCGCCCACCATCAGCAGCGCGCCCAGCGACATCACAAACCCCAGCCAGGTCGCATTCCCCTCGCCAGAAGTCATAAGAATGAGTACGAATGGCATGAGCGCAAGGCCGCCAAACTGGCCCATCGTACCCATCCATAAATAGGGGAGACGACGATAGCCAAGAAACGATCGGTGATTGTCTGACCGATAGCCGATCAGCACACGTGCAGGCGCCAACAGCAAGGGCAAAGCGAGCATTGCTGAAACAAGCCACGCGGCGCGCCCCAACTCCACGACCATAATTCGATTCAGGGTACCGTTGAGCAGTACAAAGCAGATCCCGACCGAGACTTGAAACAGTGACAAGCGAGCCAATCTCGACAGCGTCAATTCGCCTTGCACCACGTTGAACCACGGTAGATACCGTGGGTTGATCTGCGCGGTGAAGGCGTTCAGCTGGTCACGAGTGATTAGCATGCTCTCACCAACTCCATTGCTTGTGACGTGTAAAACCCTGTTGAAACGCGCCGTTCACGAGAGACCTGCCAATGTGACAGCGCCTCTGAAGTCGTGATCGACCTAAGCAAGCTGTTCGGAGCAATGGGTTCAATGGCAGGCGCTCGATCACTTCTAGGAAACAATTTGCCAATCGCGTGCATTGCCGCCAACGGAATTGTTTTTGGGGCGAACGTGAAAACCATTGAGGTGTTAACAGTCGATGCCAGAGTCTCTAATGTTTTTAGACCGTCCTTCGCTGCGTAATGAATAATCGAGTCCATAGCGAGCACATGATCAAATTGCTCGCCCTCCAACTGACGCATGTCGCCCACAACAAACTGTATACGGCCATACTCATCGAGATCTGAGTAACGCTGATTCGCCAGACTGATCAGCGATTCAGACAAATCAACCGCGACAACTTGTGCGCCACGTTTTGCCAGCTCGATGGAAATCACACCGGTACCGCAGCCGGCATCGAGTACTTTTTTACCGCTCAGGTCGTCTGGAAGCCAACTCAACAAGGTGCTCCGCATTGACTCGCGGCCAGCACGAACAGTCTCTCGAATACCGCTCACCGGCTCATCCGAGGTCAGTCGTGCCCAGACGTCCGCAGCCGTTCTATCGAAGTAGTGTTCGATTTGCGCACGTCGCTGTTGGTAGTTGGCCAATGGCATCAATCAAATCCCAAAAAGTCGAATAGATCGCGATCTTTCATCGGCTTCACATCGTAGGACTTTGAACCGTAGTACAAGCCCTCAGCCAACTGCAGATACTCGTCTTGCACGGCCTTTAATTCGGGCGTCTCGGGCAGCTCAAATAATGTAGACTTCTTCAGTCGACTGCGACGAATCACATCGAGGTCTTTAAAGTGTGCTACGCGCCCCAGGCCCACCTCTGCGTTAAAGCGGTCAATCTCGTCGGTCTCCGCACTGCGATTTGCAATAACGCCTCCTAAACGGACACCATAATTTTTGGATTTTGCTTCTATCGCGGCTGCGATCCGGTTCATCGCAAAAATCGAGTCAAAATCGTTGGCTGTGACCACTAATGCGCGCTCAGCGTGCTGAAGTGGCGACGCGAATCCGCCGCAGACCACATCGCCCAGCACGTCAAAAATCACCACGTCGGCATCATCAAGTAAGTGATGTTGCTTCAAAAGTTTGACCGTCTGACCCACCACATAACCACCACAGCCTGTGCCTGCGGGTGGACCACCCGCCTCCACACACATGACACCGTTGTAGCCGATTTGAACGTAATCCTCCGTTTGCAGTTCTTCTGCATGGAACTCCACGGATTCAAGCACGTCGATAACCGTCGGTATCAGTGACTTGGTCAGGGTGAACGTCGAGTCGTGCTTGGGGTCACACCCTATCTGGATGACCCGCTTACCCAACTTTGAAAAGGCGACGGAAAGATTCGAAGACGTCGTGCTCTTTCCAATCCCACCCTTACCGTAAACCGCAAAAACTTTTGCTTTTGCAGCATCGATCTGCTCATCGAGATGGACTTGGACACTACCCTCGCCATCACCGCGACCCACGTCTTTTACTGGAATAAATTGATTTGGTGAATTCATGCTGCAACTTCCCCCGTGATACCCTCAAGAAGATCTTCAAGGTCTTCACCCGCGCGCCTAAGCGCCTCGAGTTGTTCCTCGTCAGCTCCCCAATAGTCTCTTTCTTGTGCCTCAATGAGTCGGTTTGCGACACGAGATGCAGCAACAGGATTGAGCTCAGCCAACCTGCGTCGCATATCTTCATCAAGAATGAATGTTTCTGACACTTGCTTGTAAACCCATGGAGCCACACCACCCGCTGTGGCTGACCAACCCATGGTATTGGTTAAGTGCGCCTCTATTTGACGCACGCCTTCGTACCCGTGATCGAGCATTGATTCATACCACTTCGGATTGAGCAGACGCGTTCGTGTCTCGAGTGCCACTTGCTCATCTAAAGTGCGAACTTTTCCGTCACCGCTGCCTGTATGATCAGCAATATAAACCGGCACTGAATCACCTTTAGCGCGCTGAACCGCACTGCTGATGCCACCCAATGTATCGAAGTAGTGATCGACAGTGGTGATGCCTAACTCGACTGAATCCAAGTTTTGATAAGCGAGATCGACATGACCCAAGACGTCATTGAGTAACTCAGTTTGCTGAGAGACTTGGCCGTTTCGCCCGTAAGCAAAGCCCTTTCTGTTGGTGTAGTTGTCGGCAAACTCAGATTCGTTTTCCCAGCGCCCTGAATCCACCAACATATTGACGTTGGACCCATAGGCACCCTCTGAGTTACTGAATACTCGCAATGACGCCGTATCCAGATCACAGTCGTGCGTGCGCTGATACTCCAACGCATTGCGACGAATCGGATTGAGCTCAAGAGGCTCGTCAGCAGCCGCTGCCAAATAGGCGGCCTCGGCCAACAGCTGTGTTTGCAGCGGCAGCAGATCGCGAAAAATACCTGACAAGGTCACGATTACGTCGACCCGTGCGCGCCCTAGCTCTTCAAGCGATATGAGCTCAGCACCCGACAAACGACCATAACTGTCAAATCGCGGCTTGGCACCGATGAGCGCTAGGGCCTGACCAATCGCAACGCCTTCACTTTTAAGATTATCGGTGCCCCATAAGACCAATGCGACCGAGGTCGGCAGTGAGCCTGTGTCCGCAAAATGCCGATCTGTCAGCTGGCTTGCTTGACGTTGTCCTTCGATAACAGCGAATGCGCTGGGAAGCCTGAACGGGTCGAAGCCGTGTATGTTACGCCCAGTTGGCAGGCTCTCTGGATTTCGAATAAGGTCCCCCCCCGACACCGGCGAAATAAAGTGACCGTCTAGGGCACTAATCAACGCGGGGAGCTCGTGCTCTTGAGCCAAATTCTCGAAGGTTTCTAGTAAACGCTGCGTCAGTGCCTCGATCTCGTCGCTAGGCACGTCAAGCTCCGCAAGAAGCCCCTTGAGTGCGGCTGTATCACCAGCCTCAAGCAACGCGTCTAAGCGTATTTCATCAATACCAAGCGCACCACCCGCTTCGGCAATCGCAGAGATCGTCTCCGCGCGCTCAGAGGAAAGCATTGGCGTCCCGACAACATGCATACCAAAGGGAATCAGCGATGTTTCAATTTCATCAAGCTGTGTGCGCAAAGCTCCAACCCAACGCTCAGCCTCTGAGAGTGCGTCTGGCGCTCCCCCATGGCTCAACTCACACCGCTCGGCATGACCTGCAATCGCATCGATCAGTAGCCTGAGCTGCTCGTCATGGGTCGCTGGATCTCGTGTTCGCCACCGGTCAATCATCGAGCGTAGCTCTGCAAATTCCTTGTGTAAGTCAGCCTTCGTCACCGGCGGCGTCAAATAACTGATCAGCGTCGCTGCCGATCGTCGCTTTGCAATGAGCCCCTCGGAAGGGTTGTTAGCCGCATATAAATAAAAGTTAGGCAAATCGGCAATGAGTCGATCGGGCCAGCACTTATTGGATAAGCCCACCTGCTTACCCGGCATAAATTCAAGCGCCCCATGTGTACCAAAGTGCAGCACAGCATCAGCTTCATAGTCTTCTCTAAGCCATCGGTAATAGGCTGAGAAACTGTGCGTCGGTGCGAGTCCACCCTCAAACAAGAGCCGCATCGGGTCACCCTCATAGCCCATGGCAGGCTGGATACCGACAAAGACGTTGCCAAAGGTTTGACCCAAGACGAAGAGCTGACGACCATCAGTCCAGTGTTTTCCGGGCGCCGGTCCCCACTGCGCTTCGATTTCCTCAAGGTAAGGTTCTCGCGCAACGTGATCATCAACGCTAATGGTTCCAAAGACGTTGGCCTCTGCCCCGTACTGCTGAGAATTTCCTTTCAGCAACGCGTCCCTCAGGGCATCAACATTTTCGGGTACGTCCACCTGATAACCCGACTTGGCGAGTGCGTTCAGCGTATTGAGTAGCGACTCGAATACGCTCAAATGCGCAGCGGTACCCGTAGCGCCACTATTGGGCGGGAAGTTAAACAAGGTAATGCCAATTTTGCGTTCCGATCGAGACCTGCGTCGCAATGTCACTAACTTCCGCACCCGGTCTGCAAGGCGATCGATACGCTCGCTCTCGGGACTCATATCAAATGAACGTTTCGGATCCTCTTGATCCCTGCCGCTGAACACCATGGGGCCAATTGCACCGTCCAGCTCGGGAATAGCAACCATGATCGTCGCTTCTACAGGCATCAGGCCCATTGGCGATTCACGCCACTGGTTGATGCTTTGAAATTCGAGCGCTTGCACTGCCAGATACGGCACATTGAGCTCAGAAAGAATTTCCTGCGCCGCATCGGTATCGTTATAAGCAGGACCCCCGACCAGTGAAAAACCCGTGAGAGAGACGACCGCATCGACAATTGGCGTTTTACCGTCCATAAAGAAACGCTTTATCGCGGGTCTTGCATCAAGCCCTGCGGCAAATGCGGGTATGACGCGCAGTCCTCGCGCCTCGAACGTGCGAATAACGGCATCATAGTGTCGCGTGTTGCCGGCCAGAGCGTAGGACCTCATGAGCAGCAGTCCGACGGTTCCTGATGTCTCTCCAGCCTGAGTTGTAATAGCCTCCACCGAATCAACAATACGCTGACGACCCTCAAGCTGATAAATACCAACATCAGGGTATTCGATCGGCGGCTCCTCTCGCGCAACCTTGCGTAAGACCTCCCTCGGGCCCGCGGCGTAGCGATGCACGAGAAAATTAACCATTCGGGCTAAGTTGTCCTCTGAGCCGGCCAGCCAATATTGAAGTGTTAGGAAATAGGCGCGGACGTCTTGCGCCGTACCGGGAATAAATCGCAAAATTCTGGGTAGTCGTCTGAGCATGGCGAGTTGACGCTCACCGGAGGCCCCAGGCTTTCCATCTTTTGGGGCACCCCTGAGTCGCTTCAGTAATGCAATCGGACCAGACGGCTCACCGTCCATCGTGAAACGTCCCATGCGCGTCAACTGCATGATGTCAGGTCCAGACATGCAGCAGATCATCGCGTCACAATGGTCTCTACGTGCGGCCAGCGCTTCAGAGACAGCCTTGATGTGGGCTTCCATGAATAGCATCGTTACGATCACGATATCACCCTGCGCAATAGCGCTGTGGCAATCGGCCAGAGACTGGGGATCACCGTCCCATTCTGTGGCTGCAAAGCTGGAAAAATGAATACCTGGAAGATCGTGTATGAGGCGCTTCTCAGCGCGCGCAATAGCACCATTTACATGGTTATCAAGCGTAACGAGTACGACGTTTATTGGCGTCGAGTCGTCAGTTGCTGAAATGTGCTTTTGCGTCATAGAGCGTATCTACTTCAATGGTCAAAAGACCTTGTTCTTCTGCAAATTTTTCGGTATTTCGTCGGGCCTTTCCCCGAACAAAAAATGGAATTTTCTTCAGTTCTTTTTCTGCTTCAAAGGCCCAAACAATCGTCTCGTCAGTCTCGGCGTCCTGCGCGTTTCCGGCCTTCGCCGCGCGCGCTCCCTCTCCCTCACTTCCTAAGTGCGACGGGCCAACACTATCGTTAAATTCAAAATCGTCCCTGAACATGTGCAGCAAGTGCTCTTCCAGACCCATAATGAGCGGATGAACCCAGGTATCGAATAAAACATTGGCTCCCTCAAAACCCATTTGAGGCGAATATCGTGCGGGATAATCTTGCACGTGTGCTGGTGTTGAAATAACCGCGCATGGAATACCCAAACGTTTTGCGATATGCCGCTCCATCTGAGTACCGAGGACCATCTCGGGTTGCAGCTCTTGAACCCTCGCTTCCACCTCTAGATAGTTGTCCGTAATCAGCGCCTCTAATCCGTATTCTTTTGCCGCGGCGCGAACATCGCGCGCCCTTTCTCTGCTGTAGGTGCCAATGCCGACGACCTCGAACCCCATTTCATCCCGCGCAACACGCGCCGCAGCAACGGCATGACTGCCATCGGCAAAGACGAAGACGCGTTTCCCTGTGAGGTATGTTGAATCGATGGACCGTGAGTACCAGGGGAGTCGAGAGGCACCGACCTGATCCATATTGACCTCAATTTCCAGCGT
>ENA-UZWV01011925-UZWV01011925.1-metagenome-genome-assembly--contig:-Day-3-1m-contig-11925_pt1 | contig 10412 bp, 11 predicted proteins | sample MGYA00260342_ERZ794902 | MGnify/ENA metagenome assembly ERZ794902
CACAGCGGTAAAACCGCAGAGGACGGCGCGTCGTTATTGATTGTGAGAGTGCATGACGCGGGTCAGCCAGAGCGCATCCTAGCGGAGCAACCCCGGAGAGCCAGTGACGCCTCGCGCTAAGGTGTTATCCCCCGGCGGGTAGGAAGACAAAAGTGTTGATACACAAGGACTATCATTCAAACACGCCAGGAAGAATTGATACACAGTGACCATTAAAAGCGGTAATCAATGAAAATCAGGCTGGGTCCCGGTGCGATCGTAGCGGCGGCATTTATTGGCCCCGGCACGATCGCGACAGCCGCTGCCGCTGGTGCGAGTTCAGGTATCACATTGCTGTGGGCGATTTTACTCTCGGTATTGGCTACGCTTGTATTACAGGAGCTGTCGGTGCGAAGCGCCCTGGCGACGAATCGGGATTTAGCTGCGCTGATTCGGTTGCTGGGTGAGGGCCAGTGGTGGAGCGGAGCGCTCGCTATATTAGTGTTGTGCGCCATCGGTGTCGGCAACGCAGCCTATCAATCTGGCAACCTGTCAGGCGCCGGTTTGGGTCTGAGCGCGGTATTACCGGTTCCCTTTGCTTTCGCGGTGATCGCCAGCAGCCTGGTGTCGGCGAGCCTTATTTTGCTCGACCGTTATCGCATTTTAGAACGTGTCTTAGTGATCTTGGTAGTGTTGATGGCCTGCCTCTTTATTGGGCTCGCGGTGTTCTGCCTGCCTGAGCTATTTGCTACGCACCACCCCCCCATCATGGCTTCTGACGCCACGAGGTCGTTGACACTGGTATTGGCGCTCATTGGCACTACCGTAGTGCCGTATAACCTCTTTCTACACGCCACTGCAGCTCGGCGACGATGGTTGGGGGTGCCATTGGCGCAAGCGATACAGGAGGCACGCACCGAGGCCACCTTGGCGATTGCGTTGGGCGGCATCATGACCGTCGCCGTCATGGTGGTGGCAACCGTGGTGCTGCAGGGAGATAGCGAGGGGCCCATTTTGGATCGGTTAATGATCGCAATTGATCACCGTCTTCCCGGAGTGGGCACGTGGGTGGTCGGTGGTGGTTTATTTGCGGCAGGACTGACATCGGCGATCGCGGCGCCTATTGCTGCGGGCTGGACCGTCTGTGGTGTGATGGGGTGGTCGACCGATGCCCAGAGTGGGTCGTTTAAGGTAGTGGCGCTCAGCGTGTTAGGCGCAGGCCTAACGTTTGCACTGCTGATCCCGCGGCCGGATGTGCTGATCATCGCCGCGCAAGCCACTAACGCGGTGCTGTTACCGCTCATTGCGGGTATTTTGCTGATTGTCGCCAATAGTGCGCTGATACCCGCGCTGTATCGTAATCGCCGTCTGCACAATGGTGTGGCTGCGAGTGTGATTCTGCTCGTGCTTATTTTGGGCCTAAGTAAGGTGATCAGTTTGGTAGGCTGAGTGGCTGCCGTTGCCCAACCGAAATTGGCTTTATCTCTTAGAAATGCCTACTGATCGGCTATAGGATGCTCAATAAGCAGTGTGGGAATCGCTAACGTATGCGATTTCACAGTACATACTCGGGTGCCGGGTTTCCGGCCTGCTTTGACATCCGTCACACCGACACCCGCCGACAGCAACCGTTTTTGCGTGGCGTCGATATCGGCTGTTTTGAGCGCGAGCCCCCACATCTCGTCATGATCGGGCGCTTTGTCAGAGGCGATTACTTCAACGCTCATGGAGCTTGCTCTGAAAAAAAGCTGCGTCCCACCCCATTCGGGTACCGCTTGCTCGAGTGCTAAACGAACGCCGAGCTGGTCACCATAAAACCGTTTGGCAGCATCTGCACTGTGCGTTTTTATAACGACATGATCGACAGCAGTAATGGGCGATTCAGTCAATACCGCCGACATCGGCAAAGCGGAGGTTTCGCTGTGCTCGATACAGAACGAGAAGATGCCCCGCGCGGCCTCAGTATCCCAAAAGATATTCCGCCAGTGACGCTGCGCTCCGGTGTTGTCATCGATGCCCTGTCCGGGTACCGGATCAGATGCCATGAGGTCAAACGAGCGTGCCCGCTCTATAAAAGCGGTCGCGTCTTGCGTACCAAAGACAAGCCCGCCCAAGCTAGAGCCGCGCTTGTCCAATAACGTTTGTACTATGTCGGCTGCCGGTCCATGCCCTTTTACCGCGAGTAATTCGAGATAGATATTGTCGAGTTGGAACAGCGTATTGGCAGTGCCGTAGTCGGGATGAGTCCCCTGCCAGCTGGGCGATCTCCCCAGTAAAACAGAGTACTGATCGGTCGCATCTTGCAGATCTGGAACGACGATAATGAGATGATCAATACGGGTGTTTTGCTTGTCTTGATGGCTCATTGACGTGTCATCCGTGCAAAATTTTTAGTCAGTACTGCGCTATGTGAGCGCGCTGGCAATAATCAATGCGCCACCCTAGGTGATCTGCAGTAAGATCGCCACCGCGGATGTGAAAAGAGCATGGCACTGCGTCAGTGACCAGGCCGTTAATGAGCACGATGCATGCAGACTGACCCGCCACAGCAAAGTGATACGCGATGCCGCTAAAAAGAGACAGCTTCCCACCATGACAGATCAAGCATGACGTATCAGGGCCCTCGCTACATGATGATCAGCGCCTTGGCGTTTGCGCTGATGGGATCATTAGTCAAATTAGCCGGTGAAATGGCCATCCCTTTGCTGCAGATTATTTTTGTGAGAGCGGTGATTTCTGCGGTGCTGTCGTTATGGGACTTGAGACGTGTCGGGGTCAATCCCTTGGGTCATCGGCGCGGTTTATTGTTGGCCCGAGGATTGTCAGGGTTTTTAGCGTTGATGGGCGTGTTTTATGCCTTGATGCATTTGCCTCTCGCGCAGGCCACCGTGTTGCAATACTTGCATCCGGTATTCACCGCTTTGCTGGCCTTTATTTTTCTTTTGGAACGCCCCTCGGTCGCGACGGTCCTTTGTGTGCTGCTGAGCCTCGTCGGCTTGGGTTGCATGGTGTCTCCTTATTGGGGGAACACTGAGCCAGCGGGTTTATCGCAGGTGGCGTTGTTAGCTGGGTTAGGGGGCGCTTTGGGCAGCGGTGTTGCTTACACACTGGTGCGGAAGCTGGTCGCCACAGAGCATCCCAGTGTGATTGTGCTGTATTTTCCCCTGGTGTGTATTCCCGGCACCTTATTATTGGGTGCAGAAGGTTTCATCTGGCCAACCGCAACGGGGTGGCTGATATTAGCGGGCATTGGCTGTTTCACTCAGCTAGGCCAAGTGGCTTTGACCAAAGCGATGCAGTGGGACTCAGCCAGTCGCGCAACAAGCCTGAGTTACGTGCAAATTTTATTTGCGGCGGTCTTAGGCTGGTGCTTTTTTGCTGAGACGCCTGCTTTCACTACGCTCTTGGGCAGCGGCTTTATTTTACTCGGTGCGGGGATTAACTTTTGGTTGCAACCATCCCGGCAGTCACCACACTGACTATCCTATCGCCGGCTAACTGCCATAACCTTGATCCGGAACGAGCCTATGATTCTTGATCACGGGTTAGCGCGTTGGGCCGGCAAATTGAGGGTCTCAGCCGATACGGCTCAGGCACCGGGCTATCATTTGATAAAGCATCGCGGTGCCAGTAACGTACTCCCTCACGAATAACGGGAAATACCATATGAAAGCGACTGCTGAATTAGTGCCGATGGGCACGATCACAGTGCAATTAGGCGAGCGGGTCGATGTAGGGCAGGGACCCAAAGGGCGACGATTAGTGGTCGACGTGTTGTCGGTTGATGTCGACTGTGATCGAGTCAAAGCCAGTTTGGCAGTCAATGATGCGGCTGATTGGCTCACGCTCAATCACGATAAATCGGTTGGCTGTGTCGACGTGCGGTTTACCTTAAAAACCGACGATGGTGCGTATATCTATGTCGAGTACGCTGGCCGTGCGGATATGGCTGCGGGGCTGATCACTACGGCACCAACGTTTCAAACGAGTCACGAAAAGTACAGCTGGATGAATGGCTTGCAAGCGGTCGCGGCGGGTGTTGTCGATGGTGACGGCGTCCTGACTTATAGCCTATACGAGGTGGCTGTTTCAGCGGCGTAGCTAGCAGACCGGTCACAGCATTCTCGTCGCCAGACGTGCTTGGCGAAGCATTAAAACAATAGCGGACCCCACTCCGCTTTAAAGGGAGCAGTCAGTAGTGATGACAGGCGCGTGTTTTTGTAAAGCCATCAAATATGAAGTGCTGTCAGAGTCGATGATGCAAGGACTGTGCTATTGCGCCGACTGTCAGACTGTCGGTGGGAGTGCCTATTGGGCGTCCTATGCAATCTCCCCTGATGATTTTCGTTTGACGTCGGGGGAGTTGAAAAAGTATACGTCACGCTCTGCTGCGGGCAGGGAAGTTGAGCGTCATTTTTGCGGCGACTGCGGCACTCAGATCAAGGTGCAGTCCAATGACGTGTCGGTCGCGTCCGTCAACGCCATGACATTTGACGATCCCGCTTACTTCAGACCTCAGTACACGCACTTTGCGGCGAGTGCGCCAGCATGGTGTGATGTGCATCCTAAGTTATTGGCTTTTCAGCCACCGGGTGAATAGCCCTTCAAGAAAACGGGTCATTCACAGCAGGCGTTTTCAGCCAGTCCCAATATGCTGTGGGTATGAGGACTCATGCCGACTTTGTTGAGTGGCACACCGCGATTTAGGCCGCTGAACCTCGTGCTAACCTGACCGCCATGCCTCACGACCAACTGATTGATCATAGCGCCCCTTGCCCCTGCGGCCACCCAGCCTCTTATATGCAGTGCTGCCACCGATTTTTGAGCGGTCATGATCATCCGAAAACGGCAGAGCAATTGATGCGTTCCCGATACAGCGCGTTTGTTGTGTGTGATCAGGCCTATCTGCTGGCGTCATGGCATGAGGAAACGCGGCCCAGCAAAGTGCGCTTTAACGACAAACACCGCTGGCTTGGTTTGCGTATTTGCGCTGCTGATGGCGGAGGCGAGGACGACATCATCGGCGTCGTCGAGTACGTGGCGCGTTATAAGGTCGATGGAAAAGGCCATCGGCTTCACGAAACGAGCCGTTTCTCGAAAACTGGCGGTCGTTGGTATTACCTCGACGGCGAACATCTGTGAGCGACTGTCAGCTCGATCCCTTGTTAACTTGCCAGTGTCGGTTGGTTGAGCAACCTCAGGGGATTTCGTCTGAAGGAGAAGCGAGACAACCGTCTCAGCCCTTGGTGGGTTGGTTTTTGCCGAGTATGAGCCACAGTTGGCCGATAATGATAAATAGGGAGCCGCTGGAAAGGAGAAAAGGGTCGATATAGAGCGCCTCATTGAAGGCAAAGGTTCCTTTCGAGATTTTCACCCATCCCATGAAGTTTTGATTCACGGCGATCACCGCACCCAAAAAGCCGATCACTGAAGCGAGATAGCGTACGACCCAGTGATGGGTGAACGGCAAGACCATCGCGACGCCGAGCAGTAAGATCACAGTGCGCTGTACCCGGCAATACGGGCAGATATAGACGGTGCCGGCAAACTCCATAGCCCAAGCGCCGGCCCCAACTACAATAGCAACAACGCCGAACAGTCGCCGGTGTCGTTGCCAAAATGAGAGGTCCAAGAAAGTGATGGCTAGGTCCTCGTTGTCATTGCGCGATATTTAATCGAACCTGATGGCTGAGGAACGAGCATCAAGCCGCGGCTTGCTTGTCGTCCTCGGAACTATCACTTTGCTCAGCATCTGCAGACGCCGCAACCTCTGCCTCAAGGTCTTTCACTTTTTGCTCGAGCTGGGTATTTTCTGCGCGCGTTTGGTTGAGCGATTTTTGTAACTTGTCCGCTGCAGCGGTCTTGTCTGCCAGCTTCTTTTTCGACGTATCCAGGTTTTTGCGCAGTCGCTGTGGATCATACTTCTTGAGTTCAGCCAGTTCTGCACGTTCGGCAGCTAGATCTTTTTGGAGCTCCTTGACGCGGCTCTTTACCGTTGCCACTTCGTCTTTCATCTTATCGGAGCGATTATGTAGTTCTCGATTGCGTTGTTCCAGCGCCTGAATGTCTTTGGATTTACTCGAGAACTCGGTAATGGTAGCCAGCTGAGTCGCGATGGTTTTCTCGCGCTCGCTAATTTGGGCCTCCAACGCAGTCTTGTCGACGGTGAGCTGGGCAATGGAGACGTCTTTGCTATCGAGTTGTTGCTGGTACTCTCCACGAAGCTGCGTTTCGAGCTCGATGAGTTTTTCTAATTTGTTCAGAGTCAGTTTATCGTTCATTAACCTTCCTACTTCGTTTGGTGTTAGCTATTAAATTGTCTTTCTTGGCGGGGCGATATCAAGCAACCCAACCCACTGTTCAGTCACACTGGCGCACAGACGGACTCACTGTTTAAAAGACGCTTGTGTCCTAACAGACCGCACTCAACACTGGCTAATTGGCTACTATGCGAAGTGAACTCGACAGCGGTTTGAGCATAAAGGTGGACTCAGAAGGACTATTGCCTTTCGGCGGGGGGAGTATGAAGGTCGCGAGGGGTGCCCACAATAGTTTTTTAAGGCGATAAGGTGGTAGTTTTCTGGCTTAAGGCGTTGTTGTAGCGCTGCTGAGAGCGCTGTGGGTGGGCTATCACATAAGTGGTTGCCGCCTGCTGTCGTCGGAAACGGGTATCAAGTCCCGCCAACAACGACCCTGATTGCTTTTTGGCGGCGAAAAAAAAGGGGCGCTCAAAAGAGCGCCCCTTTCAACAACTGGCCAGACTTATTGTCCGAAATTGTACTTAAGGGTCAGTCCATAAGTAGCGGGTTGGTTCGGATAACCGCTGATACTGCCTGACTGTGCCACAGAGGGGAATGCCGACAGCAGATACTCGTCGTCGAACATATTACGGCCCCACAGGTTGAACTCCAACCCATTGCTCCAGCTCATACCAGCGCTCGCGTTGATCATATTGACCTCACGCCCGGCGATGGAGGAGGGAATATTGTCGACTACCTGCACATCCTCTTCATAAACATGCTCTAAACGCACGTAAGAGTAGGCGCCCAGTAGCTCAAAGCTGTAAGAGATGTTGGTATTAGTGGATAGCTCAGGGATGCCTGAAGGTTTCTCACCCGATAGATCCATCGGGCCGTCTGGGCCGAGTGCTCCGGTAAAGGAATCGTACAGTGGATCAAGCCAGGTTGCCGCGAATCCGATCCGCAAACCGTCGACCGGCAGCCAGGTCAGCTCAACTTCTACGCCATCGGTTGACTGTTTACCCGCGTTGGCCAAATTAAAGCCGGTACCGGAGAAGACGTTGGACTGAAAGCCATCGATTTCTTGCATGAAGATCGCCATGTTCAGCGATACGGTATTCCACTGACCTTTCAAACCCAGTTCGTACACCAGCGACTCCTCAGGATCAGCAAAGCGGGTGCCGACGGCAAAGGTGGCAGCGCCTGGACCAAAGCCAACGTTAGGTAGCACCGGGTCGGCAGCCGCGAGCAGACGGGCAACGTCTGCAGGAATCGGGCCGCTATCTTGTGACAAGTTCCACGACGTGGCCTTGAACCCTGTGCTGACGCCTGCATAGACGTTGATCTCTGATGTCAGGTCATAAGCGAGACGCACTGTGTAAGTGGTATCACTGTCGTCAGATTGGCCGTCTTCTACCGAGTTTGGGTAATTGATGACGGGGGGCAAAAATTGCACCGCGCTGAGCGCGCCCAGTCCCAATGCGTCGAGTGGTAACGCCCCGAACAGGTTGTCGTTGACCACATTAGCACTGGCATCTTTCTCCGACTGCGTGTGGTTCACGCCCGCTGTCAGTGTCAGCGCGTCAGTAAGGTCGTAATCAAACTGCACAAATAGCGACAGTGTCTCGTCGTCTAGGGTGTACCGCTCTGACTGATTACCCGTTCCTGTCGCATAAATGGCACCGGCTGGTAAGCCCAGAGCTGCTTCGACACCGCCAAGTGCGCCTGGTGCGCCCGCTGCGGCCAGCAGAACATCGACATAAGAGCGGAAGTCGGGGCCGAGGCCAAAGGTCTCATCCTGGACGACTTCTTCGTTGAAGTAGAAGGCACCCGCTACCCATTGGAGCGGACCATCGCCGTTAGAGGCTAGGCGAATCTCTTGCGTAAAGGTTTCGATCTCGGTGTTCCTGAAATCGCCAGCTTCCGGCAAAATGAGTCGCGCGCTCGTAAAATCAACGTCGCCTGATTGAAACTGATCCAGCGTTCTAAAAGCCGTAATCGATGTCAGAGTGAAGTTGCTGAAATCGTAATCGATGTGTAGCGAGGTACCTTGAGTCTCAATTTCGTTTCTTGGGTCGAAATCTAAGTAGTTGCCATAGGCAAACGGATCGTTTGATACCAAGTCGCCGCCGAGCAGTCGCACCACGCCACCCGTTGGACCATCGACCAAGTTTGCGACACCACAGCAGACCTCGTCGATCTCTTCAGCGTCGGTGATCAAACGGACTTCCATCCGATCGCTAGGGGTCCATAAGAGCTGGCCGCGAAAGTTCCAACGGTCCAGGTCATTGGAGTCAGTGCCCAGCGTTAAGTTATCAAAATAACCGTCGCGCTCATTCACGCTGCCGAACAGGCTGAAGCCAAAAGTATCTGACAGTGGGCCGGAAACGTCTCCGCGAACGATGGTCTGGCTGTAGTTGCCCACTGTGGCCCCAACAGAACCGCTGTAGCCAGTCAGGTCAGGTTTGGCGGTGGTGACGCTGATCACACCGGCAGACGCGTTCTTACCGAACAATGTGCTCTGCGGCCCGCGCAGCACTTCGATTCGCTCAAGCTTTGGCAGGTCAGCGAGGGCGCTACCGACGCGCGAGCGGTAAACGCCATCAATGAACACACCGACTGAGGGCTCGATCCCGGCGTTGTTTGCGCCGTTACCGAAGCCGCGGATGATGAAGTTCGTCTGTGCACTACCTTGCAGCTGCGTTACCCGAAGGCTCGGCACCAGCGTTTGCAAGTCCTTAATGTCTAGGACCTGCGCTTGCTCGATTGTCTCCGCAGTCACAACGGACACCGCGATCGGAATTTCTTGCAAGGTTTGTTGGCGCTTGGCGGCCGTCACGATGACTTCTTCGAGCATGCCACTGTTTTGCGCCAGCGCGGGAAGTGCTGCGGGGAGCATGAGTGCTGCGGTCGCAATCGCGTGGGGCAGCGCTTTGCGGAAAATTGCTACGGGTGATGCTACAGACATAGATCGTTACCTTTTGTGGTTTGGATTTCCAGTTACCAGGAACTTTGCGCGGCGCGAGTATAGGTTTTATGGGCCGCAGGGCCAATGTAAAAGTTACAAAATAGGTGGGTCATAATAGTGCTGGCTCGCTATCAGTTCGTCTGTTCATCGTTTTTTGCCCACGATGCACGAACACTGTGCCTTCAAACAGCGCTTAACTTCAGTAGAGCAGACCAGCCAGAATGTGCTTTTCAGTTAGGTGACAGAAGAGCGAAAAATGAGGCCGCCGCCTTGACCTCTGTCCGCCGGCTCCTTCATAACGTTTAGTCGGTCATGATGTTGATATCGCCTTGGGGCTCAGGCAGCGCAACTCTGATGCCCCGGTGACACGTTATTGGCATGCTTTTTGGAAGATAAAAACAGGCGCTCTTGTGAGCGCCTTTTTGAGGGGGTTTGGTCTATTGCCCAAAGTTGTACATAACTTCAAAGCCGTAAGTACGCGGTGCCCGCACGGCTGCGTAGGACCACAGTCCCGCCACATCGTACCCATGTGAATATCCGTCTTCGTCAGTGAGGTTTCGTCCGAAGAGGCTAAGCTGTAGGCCGTTGTTCATGGCGTAGTTAATCGAGGCGTCAACGAGTTGCTGGGCATCATTCTCCAGTTCAGGCGAGTTGGTCACATTAGTGAAGTGCTCGCCAATGTAATGGAAAGAACCCCTAACCCAAGCGCTGCCATTTGCCATGTCCCACTCATAGGTCGCGTCTAACGTGCCGGTGAGGTCGGGCGCACGACGGAACTCAAGTGCAGACAAGTCGACAACGCCACCATTGATATCCGTGTACTTAAATTCATCGTACTCGGTGTCTAGGTAGCCCAAATTAGCTCGCAGACTCAGGTTGTCAGAAAGATAAGCCTGTACGTCGAACTCCAACCCTTGAATCGTGGCGCTTGAAGCGTTGGTCACAATCGTTTTCTGCCCAGTACCGCTAGAGTCTGGCAGCTGCAACTCCTCCTGCTTGTCCTCATATTCCATGTAGAAAATATTTGCGTTAATACGCAACCGGTTATCAAGCCACTCTGACTTAATACCCAGCTCATAGTTATCTACCGTTTCGGGTTCAAATGGGTCGCGCGCCTCCTCGACCGAGTTCACTCGACCGTTAAAGCCGCCACTGCGATAACCCTTGGAGTAGGTAAAGAAAGCCATCAGATCATCCGTAAACTCATAGCGTGCGCCGGCCCTGGG
>ENA-UZWV01001268-UZWV01001268.1-metagenome-genome-assembly--contig:-Day-3-1m-contig-1268_pt3 | contig 10394 bp, 9 predicted proteins | sample MGYA00260342_ERZ794902 | MGnify/ENA metagenome assembly ERZ794902
CCGGCTTCCAATACCACTACTGACTCGCCGGCCTCAGCCAGTCTCGCCGCCAATAGCAACCCTGCAGCACCTGCGCCGACAATCACGGTATCGGGTGAGCTTTGTTTCACCAAGTAGTCTCCGGTCGAATGTGAGCACTGTATGGGATACCAAGGTCAGCAAATCCAGCTTCTGATCCGTAAGTCACATCGAGAGCATCAGCGCGCAGTAAAAAAAACACATAGCTTGCGGGCGGACCCTGCCAATCGGAAACGGTATCTGTTGCCATCGCAGCGGCTACAGACTTCACCGGCTCTTTATCCAAAGCATTCATCACCGCATCAAGCGCGGATGAGTAAAAAGCCGTTTGTTGTTCAACAGGTACCCCGACATATTTAGCCATGAGGAGTGACTCGGGACCCGCGGCAAGCTGTGCATCGATGTAGGCGCCTATGCCGCTTTTTGCACTGCCAGGAACAAGGTGATCGGCAAGGGAGGTTAAGGCTTGGACTTGGGCGCTAGTTAAGATTTGAGGTGTGAAATCTTGAGCGACAGCCTCGCTCGGTGTCGCCCAAACCTGCCGCCCACTTATTAAAAATAAACCGAGGGCGGCAGCGCCCCCGGTAATTACATCACGCCGGTTGGGGCCGGCCGCCATTAAAACTCCTTGCGCAGGCTAAGAGCGTAATAACGTGGAGCTTTATAGGCTACCTCGTTACAGCCACACAGTGTTGCCAAATCAAAGCCCTGAATTCCGGGGCGCTCATCGGTCAGGTTTCTAGCCGCCAGTGTTGCTAACCAACCGTTGTTTGCGTAACTGATCTGAGCATTAAAGACGGTGTAGCTATCGAAGATGTCAGCATCGAAATTACGCAGGTTGTAGTAATACTCATCCGAATAGCTAACGTCCCCTTGGATGGCCATCTGACCTCCCATGGCGTCGAAGCTATAACGTGCTAAGCCGGTCACTTGGAACTCAGGAGCATAGGTTGGATCTACGTCGCTGGCGGGCAATGGTGAACCGTTGCGCAGAGAAACGTCTTTGACCGTTGCGTCAAAGTAAGAGCCGCTGAGTATTAGGTCTAGGCCTTCAACCGGGTTGGTTTGAATTTCCAGTTCAACGCCGTAGTTATCAGCATCTTTATTAATAACGACACCACCTACGCCCACAAAAAGGAAGGCTTGGTAATCAGCGTAGTCATAATAAAACGCCGTACCGTTGATGCGAGTCTTCCCGCCACCTAACGTGGCCTTAAAGCCACCTTCATAGGATGTAAGTTCTTCGGAATCGTAGGGGAGGCCAGCGTCGCCCCCAGAGCCAAAGTAGGCACCCAGCAATGGCGCGTTGTAGCTGCCAGCTTTCACACCTCGGTTGACGCCACCGTAGAGCATGAGATCGTCATTGACCTGATAAGTCAGCTGTAGCTTTCCAGCCCAAAGGCTTTCAGAACGGTCGTCGGTATAGCTGACGCCCGTACCCGGAAAGCACTGGTCTAGCTGCCCTGAAAAGCAAGGTGAGCTGTTGACGACAAAAGACGACTCGGAAGGCGCAACACCAAGGACCAAGCCAAAGTCTTTCTCTTCGCGCATCGCACGCAAGCCGGCGATGACTGTTAGGCGATCAGAGAGGTCGTACTCATACTGGCCAAAAATACTGTATGAGTCTGTTTCTAATTGCGCCGTGGTGCCGACATCAATGGGAACCCCGCCAAATACATCGGCAAACGATGCTTGCGGTCCCTTAAGACCGTTCTCCGACTGGGAATCAATATTTAAGTAGTAAAAACCCGCTACCCAGCGACTTCGATCATTTTCTCCATTGAGGCGAAGTTCTTGTGTGAAGCTGTCGGCATCAACCGCGGCGTAGTTGGCCAGTTGGTTTACAGGTGCTGAGTCGACGTCAATGAACAAAAGCTTCTCGTAGTTTTTATAGTCGGTAATTGACGTAAACGTAATGCTGTCTGACAAGTCCCAGGACAATTTGAAATTGACGCCCGAATTCTCTGTGCTGCCTTGGTCGGCAAAGGCAAAATCTCCGGAGAACGTGAAGTCATCGCCATCGGGGTCAAGATAGCCAAAAAAATCAGCGCCGGGAGCGAGTCGTCCTGGTAGCCCGCCACCGCCGCCCGGTAAGAACGAGTCGCCATCTTCGATATCGGCACCGGCATCTAGGCCCGTATCGTTGCCGCTAGCGTCGAACAGTGCAGTTAGGCGAGTTTCATTGCTAGGGGTGTTGATGACATTGATAAGCTCGGGTGGTGTGTCTGGATTATTGTCGTGGTCCTGAGCAATACCAAGGGTTGATTTGCTCTGATAGGGACCGGTGGAGACTTCGCTGTCGGAGTAATTGAAACTTAGGTCCATGCGAAGGCTGTCACTGGGCTGAAAAGCAAACCGTAAACGCGCGGCCATGGTGTCATCGTCACCAAGGTCGGCACCGGAACCGGGTCCAGGATCGCCTAAAAATGGCAGTTGGTCGGCGTTGCTGTAGAGGTTCTTNNGGCGAGTTGGAAATGAAGTGGACTAAGCCGCCCGTGGCGTTACGCCCGAACAACGTTCCTTGAGGCCCCTTCAGAATTTCAACGCGGTCAATATCAAAAACAGCAAAAGTCTGCGCTTGAGCGACAGCGATATAGCCTTCATCGAGATAAACGGCGTTGGGTGCCTCGATAATGTCGTTGAAATCGTTTTGGGTTACGCCGCGAATCGAGAACTGGGTGTTCTGGCCGGCGAGGTTGCCTGAAATGTGAACGCCGGGCGCGAAGGTGGCGATGTCAAAGCTCTCAGAGACGCCGAGGGCATCCATTTGTGCGCCGGTAAAAGCGGATATGGCGATTGGGACATCCTGAAGGTTTTGCTCGCGTTTTTGAGCAACGACTACGATCTCCTCTAAGACGCTCTGACTAATGGCAGGTACCGCGATTGTCACCGCGCTGATGGCAACGGCTAATTTGGATATCGAAATTTGTTGTTTCATCATGAGCTCCAGAGGGTGATTTATTGGTTTTATATTTGTTTAGTTTGTTATTAAAATTTTGCGACGTCCCATAAATACACTTTAAGAGTCTTGTTTGGGTAGCCGCAACCCTTTGCTTTCCAATCGAGGTAAAACTTCCTGTCGAAAATAGGGAAACTCTTTGGCGTAATCGACGAAGGATAGCGTAGTGCCGGCTACCCCAGTGTTGCTTAACTGCTCCAACAAGTCGGCGATTTTGTCTGGGGTTCCCACAAGAGGGAAACCGCCATGACCCGCCGCGAAGCGATCCCTGAACATTGCCAGCGCTTCGGGAGGGAATGACTGGGCATGTAGCCCCTGAAGCGTCATTAGATTGTCGACGGCTTCCCAGTCAGCGTTCTCGTTCGCGTACCAGTTGAGATAATCGTCAGCTTCTTTTTGGGTAGGGCGGCACACAACTGAGCAAAAAGTAAGTAGGTCGACCTCGCGCTGGACACTCGCGGCTCTTGCGGTGATGTCCTTGACCGTCTCAGCGGCCTGCTCAAAATCGAAAACGGGCGTAAACAGGAAGTCAGCGTTGCGCATGGCAAAATTACGGCCTTCATCAGAGGCCGCTGCGTTGATGACGGGCATTCTGTCCTGAATGGGATGAGGAAGGCTATACACGCCTTTGCCCTGGTAGAAGGTGCCGTCCCAATCGAAGGGTTTGTCTTCAGTCCAAAGTTTTTGCACGTAATCAAACCACTCTTGTGCCATGGCATAACGATCAGCGTGATCGCCGGGTAGATCCTTGCCGAAGGCGTCGTACTCGGGTTTGTTCCAGCCAGCGACGACATTAAGCCCTAGGCGTCCTCCTGACATTTGGTCAAGTGTCGCCAGTTGTTTTGCCGTGACTATGGGGTGATTGAAAGCTGTGTGGACCGTCGCGAACACCTGAATGTTTTTCGAGTGTGCTGCTAACCCGGCAGCCCAGGTCACAGTTTCAAGTACATTGCCGTGAAAATCCTTCTCACCGCCGTAGCCAATCCAGCGTGCTATGGGCAGCATGAACTCAATCCCAGCCGCGTCGCACTGCTTGACCAGGTCGATGTTATTTTCCCAGTTATTATTCCAGCGCTCATCGACCTTGGTCACTGCCATACCGCCGGAGCAATTGGCTGAAAAGGTACCGAGTTTGAGTTTATTTTTTGACTCTCGCATCAGTGACTTCATGGTCTTAAACTCCAGTGCGCGGCTGATTCATGAGTAGTCGGCGGCGCTGTAATATCGACCACTCTTTTCTGAGTGAAACACTTTAAGCTTAAAACATCAATGCGCTGCAGTTTCTGCCAAAAGTTTGCCGGCTCGCGCTGGCATTGAGGTTGCTGCTGTAGCAGCTGTGGTTGTAATTAATGTTGCTAAATCCACACTCAATGAGGAGACATTGACGTTCATGGCAGCTTGCGTCAGCAAGAAGTTTTTATGCTGTAGTGGCGTTCGCAGGTCACGCGCCGGCGATATGGCTCGCAGCGGTGACAAAAACGCTGACTGGGGGCGCAATGCTAACCCGCTACCACTGAACCGAGGCGGGCTGCACTCTATCGAACTGCAGTGACTTCCACCTCAACCAGGGCTTGATCCTCAATTAGGGCGGTAACTTCAACAACACTCATCGCAGGGTAATGCTTGCCCATGACTTCTCGATAAATTGCCCCCACCTCTCGCAGATTGCCTAAGTAGGCTTTTTTGTCGGTGATATACCAAGTCATTCGGGTCATATGTTCTGGGCCTGCCTCGGCTGCCCGTAACACGGCGAGAACATTTTGAAGCGCCTGACGCAGCTGCCCAGAAAATTCCTGGCTTTCAAAAACCTCATCTGAATTCCAGCCAATTTGCCCGCCGCAAAAAATGTGATGGTTGCCTTGGGCCATAATGCCATTGGCATAGCCTTTGGGTCGCGGCCAGCCATCGGGAAGTAGGGTGGTATGCATGAGCTAATCCATTTGCAATGAGTTGTGAAGAGTAATACTTTATATCTAAAGTATCACTGGGAGTGGCCAGGAGGCCAGCCCAAACTATGGCAGCACTACCGTTATTAAATTCAGTGTTCGCGCAGCGACGCGAGGGGGAGCAAAATGAATAATGCACTTATGGACGTTGCAGCAGGCTTGGTGTCGGGCACCATCAAAGTTGTTGATCTTAGTGTGACGCTCACGTCCGAGACGCCTATTTTACAGTTGCCTGAAGAGTTTGGATGGAAGAACGCTTGGCCATTTAGTAAGGAAGAAATATCACGCTACGACGAACGTGGACCGGCTTGGTACTGGAATAACATAAAGTGCGGGGAGCATACCGGCACGCATTTTGACGCGCCGATTCACTGGGTTACGGGCAAGGATCATGAAAACCATGCGACTGATACCCTGCCGCCAAGTACTTTTGTAGGCCCTGCTGTCGTTATTGATGCCACCGCTGAGAGTCAGGCCGATGAAGACTTTCTGCTCACCGTAGAGTTTCTCAAGAACTGGGAGGCAGAGCATGGTCAGATCCCCAAAGGGGCCTGGGTGCTCTACAGAACTGACTGGTCCAAGCGCACTGACCCAGAGGACTTTCTCAATAAGCGCGATGATGGTAATCACAGTCCCGGGTGGGATCCTGCTACTATTACGTTTCTTGCCGAGGAGCGAGATATTCTTGGCGTAGGTACTGAAACTGTAGGGACTGACGCTGGACAGGCCGCTGCACAAGACCCCATGTTTCCTTGTCACAATCTTATGCACGGCGCCAATAAATGTGGTTTGGCCAGCTTGTGCAATCTCGACGAGTTGCCAACTACGGGGGCTATATTGGTGGCGGCACCGCTTAAAATTCAAAACGGCTCTGGCAGCCCCTGCCGAGTCATTGCGTTAGTGCCTGCCTGAGCGCGGACGCTGTCTTTAGCGCTTGATGAGCAGGAAACGAAAGTATGGCTGAACGCTCTTTCTCGGAGGAGGTGAAGAAACTGCGAGCTGGTGCAGGGGATATCTTCGAAGGCGAAGGTATCTTGGCTATCACCAAGGCGCTGCTGCAATCTGGGGTGTCCTATGTTGGCGGGTATCAGGGCTCGCCCATCTCACACCTCATGGATGTCCTCAACGACGCTCAGGAGATTTTGAGTGAATTGGGCGTACATTTTGAGGCGAACGGTTCTGAAGCAACAGCGGCTGCAATGCTGTCGGCATCGATTAACTACCCCTTGAGAGGGGCGGTCACTTGGAAGTCTACCGTTGGCACCAATGTGGCCTCAGATGCACTGTCTAACCTTGCCTCGGCGGGTGTCACGGGTGGCGCGCTGGTGATCGTTGGCGAGGACTACGGCGAGGGCTCCAGCATCATGCAGGAGCGTAGCTATGCCTTCGCGATGAAGGCTCAAATGTGGCTAATGGACCCAAGACCCAATCTGACGAGCATTACCGACATGGTGGAGCGGGGCTTTGAGCTGTCAGAAGCCTCTAATACTCCGGTCTTTTACATGATGCGCATTCGCGGCTGTCATGTAACGGGTGAATTTATTGCCAAAGACAACGTGGCGCCAGTTTTTAATAATAAGGTGCCTGTTACACCTCAGCGCGAACCTGAAAAAATCATATTACCGCCCTATGTGTACGAGCAAGAACGGGAAAAAATTGCTCAGCGTTTGCCGGCGGCGATTAAATTTATTCGTGAGCAGGGGCTCAATGAGCACTTCCCGGGGCGTTATGAGTCTCTGGGAATTATTACCTGTGGTGGCTCCTACAATACGGTCATCCGAGCGTTGCAACGGCAGGGTTTGGCCGACGTGTACGGCAAGGCCGAGGTGCCTATTTACTGTATGAACGTCGCGTACCCTTTGGTACCCGATGAGTTGGTCGAATTTTGCATCGGCAAAGAGCAAGTGCTGGTGCTTGAAGAGGGGCAGCCTGAGTACATAGAGCAGGGCATACAAACGATTTTGAGACGCCGTGACATTCAAACGCGAGTGTATGGCAAAGACATTATGCCCATGGCCGGAGAGTACACCGGCCAAGTCATGCTGGAGGGTGTAACTCGATTTTTGTTGGCTGCTAAAGACACGCAGATTCCTCTGGAATTGGACATGGCGTCGGTGCTGGCCTTGCAAACCCCTGTGAGTGACGATGATATTGCCGCACTCATGGAGAATTTGCCCCCTAGGCCTGCGGGGCTCTGTACCGGTTGTCCGGAACGGCCTCTGTTTTCTGCTATTAAGCAGCTGCAGGAGGAAATAGGTCCTTTCCACATATCATCAGACATTGGTTGTCACTCCTTTGCCACCGCAGCTCCATTTAACCTCGGCAACACGATTATGGGTTACGGGTTGTCGCTGGCGAGCTCTTCCGGAATGCGTCATGCATTACCTCACAAGGCCATCAGCATTATGGGCGATGGCGGTTTTTGGCATAACGGATTGACCAGTGGCGTGACCAGCGCGGTGTTCAATGGCCACGATGGGCTGCTCATTATTATTGATAACGGCTATTCGGCGGCAACGGGTGGGCAGGATATTCCCTCGTTAGTAGAGCCGAATTTGATTGCATCGACGATCGACGCCCAGCGTCCCCAACGTGAACAGTGGCAAAACATTGAGGATGCGTGTCGAGGGGCAGGTGTCGAGTGGCTGCAAACCGTGAGCACCTACAATATAGAGGCGATGAAGCACACCTTGCATGATGCGTTAACAACAGACGCGCCGGGCCTCAAAGTCGTGATCGCAGAGGGTGAATGTATGCTCAACCGTCAGCGGCGGATAAAACCCCTGCTGAAAAAAGCGATCGATACGGGGCAGCGTGTTGATAGAGCACGTTTTTACATCGATGCTGAGACTTGCACCGGTGACCACGGGTGTATCCGTCTATCAGGTTGTCCCTCGCTAACCATTAAAGATAACCCAGACCCTTTACGCGTCGATCCTGTTTCTTATGTAGACAATAGTTGCGTGGGGTGTGGGGTTTGTGGGACTAACGCACACAGCGCTGTATTGTGCCCGTCCTTTTCTCAGATTGATCTTGTTTACAACCCCACGCGCTTTGAACGACTTCGTCATGGGTTGCGTTTGCGTGTTCGCAACTGGTGGCGAGACCGCGATCTTCGCCGAAGGGAGCGGGCAAGGCTGTGAGTGCGCCGTTGAAGACGATAAATATGCTTGTCGCCGCCCTAGGAGGTGAGGGCGGTGGCGTTCTGACCAACTGGCTGATTGAGGTCGCAAAGCGTTCGGGTTGGTATTGTCAGAGCACATCGTTAGCTGGAGTGGCGCAGCGTACTGGCGCGACAATTTATTATTTGGAGTTTATACCCCGCTCAGCAGATCAACCTGAACCGGTCATGAGTTTGTTTCCCGCCCAAGGAGACATTGATATCGCAGTGACCTCTGAGATAGCCGAGGCGGGCAGAATGATCAGTCGCGGCTTTGTATCACCGGAGCGAACCACGCTAATTTCTTCAGACCATCGGGTATACGGCATCACTGAAAAAAGCGATACCACAGACGGTACTGCTGATACGGGTTTTATTCTTGACCTTTCGACACGCTACGCCAATCGCTTCGTGCATTTCGATTTGCTCGAGCTAGTGCAGCGTCATGGCACGGTCATTTCTGCAGGCTTGTTTGGAGCTATCGCCGGAACAGGGGTGTTGCCTTTCCAGCGAGATGTCTTTACTGAAGTCCTTGCAACCGGAAAGGGCGCGGCGGCAAACCGCGCTGCTTTTGACGAAAGTTTTGATCGAGCGCAATCGGGGGGTGTGGCACTTTATGACCCTGTTCCCCCATCGGCGTTTGGTTTGCCTGACGCCACAACACCTTTGGGGGCTAGGCTGTTACCACTGATTGCTGCCTTGCCGCAGGAAGTCCATGAGGTTGTTTATCAAGGGGTAGTCCGTCTGCTGGATTATCAAGATGAAGCTTATGCCCTAGACTTTCTTCAGCGAGTTACGCAAGTGGTGGGTATTGATGGTGGGCAAGACAGCTATGGCCTGACCGAGGAGACAGCTCGGTGGCTGGCGCTGTGGATGGCCTTTGAGGATATTCCAAGAGTAGCGCAACTTAAGTGCCGGCCTGCTCGAGAGGCGGAAATTCGTGAGGAAGTTCGTGCAGCTGCAGGTCAGTACATTCAGGTCACCGAATTTTTCCATCCGCGGGTTGAAGAAGTTGCCGCGCTACTCCCTAAAACATGGGGGCAGCGATTGTTGAACTCCGATTTGCTGACAAAAGTCTTGGGCTCCGTGTTGGGCGCTAGAAAATTGCGAACAGACAAGGTGCTGACTCAGTGGGCATTGCGACGGCTCGCAGCACTTAAAGGCGGCCGCCGTAAAACTCTGGGTTTTAGTCAGGAATGGGAAATGATTGACCGCTGGTTTTTAGCTGTGTTGGCGGCACCCTCGACAGAGGTTGCAAAAGCTATTGCGGATTGCGGTGGTATGGTCAAGGGGTATGGCGCAACGCGACACCGAACGACCTCGCGGTTACTCGCCATTTTAGACGCGGTAAAAGCGCAGGATGTGGTGACAGCAGACTTTATTCGTCGAGCACAAAAGGCCGCGATGTTGGGGGAGGATTCGGCTGTTTTTGATGATTTAATTCAGAGTGAGTCATCCCCGATCACACAGGTTGCTCAGTGATCGACCGTCTAACCACCGCCTGGGCACAATACTTTCCCGGTGTCGCTGTAGCCACAGCGGTGGCGCTTGCGGCCTCGTTTATTGCCCAGCGTTACGGTGCCCCTGCCATGCTAATGGGCCTACTACTCGGCATGGCCTTTCATTTTTTAAACGAAACCCCTCGCGTGGGACCAGGCTTAGAGTTGGCAGCGGTGAAGGCCCTGCGGTTAGGTGTGGCATTGCTGGGGTTGCGTCTTACCGTGGCAGATGTAGCCTCGCTAGGGTGGACCCCCGTGTTACTTGTTATATTTGCAGTGCTAGCAACCCTGCTGTTTGGTGTTGTGTTGAGCCGACTCTTGGGTTGTGACCGGCAGTTGGGTGTACTGACGGGGGGCAGCGTGGCGATTTGCGGCGCTTCGGCGGCGATGGCGATTAGCAGCGTGCTGCCAAAAGGGCCAGATACCCAGCGTCAAACGCTTTTTACCATTATTGGAGTAACTAGCTTGAGTACCATTGCCATGGTGCTCTACCCGATTATCGGGGACGTATTGCAGTTGAATGATCAGGAAATGGGAATTTTTATCGGCGCAACAATTCATGATGTTGCGCAAGTAGTCGGAGCTGGCTATAGCGTGTCACCCGCAACAGGCGATTTGGGGACTTTTATCAAGCTCCTTCGAGTGGCAATGTTGGTGCCGGTGGTGTTGATGATAGGGTTTGTTTTTCGCACCAAAGTCAGTGCAGCCGTGGATCGGCAAAAAGCGCCTGCCGTTCCTCTGTTTCTCATTGGCTTCATTGTTTTATTCGCGGTGAACAGCTCTGGTTTCATACCTTCAGAGGTTATTCAGCC
>ENA-UZWV01004149-UZWV01004149.1-metagenome-genome-assembly--contig:-Day-3-1m-contig-4149_pt1 | contig 10380 bp, 8 predicted proteins | sample MGYA00260342_ERZ794902 | MGnify/ENA metagenome assembly ERZ794902
AGATAGGCAGGCATAATGTCTTCAGGTGACGCAATGCTTTCTGGGTTTTCAGCAGGAAAGGCAGTAGCGCGCATCTGCGTGCTAGTAGCGCCAGGGTTGATGCAGTTCATACGCACTGAGTTTAGTCCTTCATTTTCTGCCGCCCAAACTTGAACCATACCCTCTATAGCAAATTTTGATACCGCATAAGCGCCCCAGAATGCGCGGCCTAAACGACCAACTCCTGATGTGGTAAATATAACCGAAGCATTTTCTGCGGCTTCTAGGATCGGCATCAGTGCTTTGGTGAGCAAATGCTGCGAGCTTACATTAACTTTCAGCACCTTATCCCAAACATCTTGACGATACTTTGAGATTGGGGTGCGCTGGCCTAAGATGCCAGCGTTGAGGAGAAGGCCATCCAGTCGACCGAACTGTTGATCGATCTGATTGGCTAGTTCATTAAAGTCATCTTCAGTGGCGCCTTCAAAATCTACCGGATAGATTAAGGGCTCTTCGCCGCCAGACTTAATGATCTGATCATAGACTGCTTCAAGTTTTTCAACGGTTCTTCCCGCCAGAATAACTGTTGCTCCTGCAGCTGCGAAGGTTATAGCTGCCGCTTTACCAATGCCTGAGCCAGCACCTGTGATCATAATAATACGATCTTTCAGTAAGTTTTCTTTGGCTTGATACTGAACAATTTCTTGAGCTGACAACAAGGTAGTATTCCTATAATTAATTAAATAAAAGAGCGTTAAGGTCAGTTGAGTCTTCAACAACCCAATCCGCGTGCCATTCAGAGGTGTTTTCATTTTCTTCGATGTAACCCCAGCCTGCAGCCAGAGTTCGCATTCCAGCGCTTTTACCTGCCTGTATGTCACGAATATGATCGCCCACATAGATGCAGTCTTCTGGCGCTAGATTAATTTCTGAGCAGGCGAGCAATAAACCTTCGGGATCCGGTTTGGGCTGAGCCACATGGTCTGGGCAGATAGTGGTTGATGACTGTTGCTCCATACCCAGTGCTTCGAGTAGCGGTTGGGTGTATTTTAGGGGTTTATTAGTTATTATCCCCCANNGGAATGCTGTGTTTCTTGCAGTTGTCTAAAACAGACTGTAAACCATCAAAGAGTTGTGATTTTTCAGCAATATTCCCCAGATAAAGTTCGAGAAATTCTTCTTTTAGACTTTCAAATTGTGGATCATCTTGTTTGATGTCATATACGCTTTCAATAATACCGATAGAACCATGGGTTACTGAGGTGCGAACTATGTCGCCATCGAGTAACTGGCCGCCTCGAATTTCCAACTGTTTTTTTACGGCAGTGATAAAATCGGGTGCTGTATCTACAAGCGTGCCATCAAGGTCGAAAAGCAGTGCCTTAAAATCTAACATTTTTGAGTGCTAATCATGTAATTTACATCCACATCTGACGGGCTAAGTTTGTAGTTTTTAGTCAGCGGGTTGTAGAGTAATCCTGTCATTTGATTGACCTGTAAATTGGCTTCTCTTGACCAGTTCGCCAGTTCAGAGGGGCGGATAAATTTACCGTATTCGTGGGTGCCCCTTGGCAGCATTCGCAATACGTATTCCGCACCTACGATCGCTAGTAAAAAGGCTTTTGGATTCCGGTTTATGGTAGAGAAAAATACTGCACCACCGGGCTTAACCATTTTAGCGCAGGCATTGATTACCGAGCTGGGGTCTGGGACATGCTCGAGCATCTCTAGGCAGGTCACGATATCAAAGGTATTTTCGTGGTTTTTAGCGAAATCCTCCGCTGTCGACTTTTGGTAATTAATAGATAGCCCTGATTCAAGCTGGTGTAATTTAGCTACACCTAGTGGAGCGTCGCCCATATCAATACCGGTCACATCAGCGCCACGCTGAGCAAGAGACTCACTGAGAATACCCCCTCCGCAGCCGACATCGAGTACCTTTTTTTCTGCTACCGGTGCTATGTTATCGATCCAGTTGGCTCGCAGTGGGTTGATGTCATGCAGAGGTTTGAATTCACTGTTTTTATCCCACCAGCGACTGGCAAGCTCTTCGAACTTTCTAATTTCATTGGGATCAACATTACTTGTACTAGCCATGCTATTTGATTTTCCTTTTAAGCTCAGGGTCAATGACTGGTTTGTACTTTGATACCCCAGTCTTGGGCTGTTTGGATTAAATTATGTTCATCAAGTTGGCATAATTTACCCTTTTCTAACAACGCGTTGCCTGCAATCCAGCTATGCGTTACGAGCTGACTGGTATTGTTGGCGATTAATTGTGCTGCGAGATTATACAGAGGTTGGTGGCTGAGAGAATTAATTTCTATCGCGATAATATCCGCATATTTTTGTGGTTCTAGACTGCCTATTTCCGCATCGAGCCCAAGGGTTTTGGCGCCATTAATGGTGGCCATGCGCAACGCTTGGTGGGCAATAACAGTCTCTGCCTTGTGAGGAGAGTTAAAAGCGTCTAGCTGAGTGAGTGCTTTTAGCTCAGGCCATAGGTTGTAACTGTCATTATCGCTAGAGGAGGTTGCGAGACTAATATTATTCTCTGTATCCATTAGTGTTTTGATGGATTGCATAACCGTTGGGTTAACAAGATCTGACTCAGGGCTGATAACAAGATTGCAATTAGACTTTTGAATAAGCGCTAAATCTTCAGCTTCAAGATGGATCACATGGGTGAGCTGAGATTCTGGAATTAATAGACCTGCATCAAATAATCGCTGTATGGGAGTGCTACCCCATTGTTTTATCGATTGTTGGATTTCATAGCTGTCTGAGCTGCACTGAATATGCAGTGCCAGTTCGAGTTCATTAACATAAGATGCAAGCCGGTCTAAGGTTGCATCTGTCAGACGATTAATACTGTTGAGATTACATACCATTTGAATAAACGGGTGTGAGGAACAGTAGTCCCTTAGCTTTAAACCCTGATGTAAATAGTTACTAGCATCTGATCCGTAATCTGTAGGATTTTCATGCAGCGCGAAGTTAAGTTGACTTCGAATGCCAGAAAGCTGAACCGATTCAATAAGTGAGTTATTTGCATACTGTTTTTCCGCGTAGCATGTTGTACCTGACCTAAGCATTTCAGCAATTGCTAATTCGGTGCTGGCGGTAATAAAGTTCTGATCTGCTAGAAGGGTCTTATTGGCTGGCGAAGCTGAGCCAGAATCATTCCCCCTGAAGAGTCTTGTTGCACCATGAGCTTGGCTGTTGATTAGCCCAGGCATTACCGCATGATGATCAAGATTTTCAATTTTATTAGCGCTATATTTGTTGCTTGCATCTGCAATTGGCAGTATTTCTAGGATACGACCCGCTTTAATAATGATCGCATGGCGCTCAATAATTTGGTTCTCGGGTACTATGGGTATTAGCCAGCGACAGTTAAGAATGAGATCTACAGAGATGGGTTGCATAGCGATTCCTTAGTTGTTGGAATGAGTATACCCAGTTTTTGAATGGGGTTGTGTCTGTTTGTGTAAATTTGATGATATACAGTGATTAAATAGTCATATTTTAGGGCTAGAAATGAGTCTTATTTAGACTGTAATATTAATGGGTTATGGCGTGGTTTGTATGGTAGAATAATTTCCCTGAATCCTGTTGCCAGAGGGGCTTGGTCAAATCTTTTAAGAGTTGATCATTCTGAGTCAAAAATTGGCATTGCAACAGTAAAATAAAATCGAATATTTAGAGATTAATTATGGTCGATCTAGAGAAGGCAATCCTTCCGGTCAATATCGAAGACGAATTAAAACAATCATACCTAGATTATGCCATGAGCGTAATTGTCGGCAGGGCATTACCTGATGTTCGGGATGGTTTAAAGCCTGTTCACCGTCGAGTTTTGTTCGCTATGAGCGAGCTTAATAATGACTGGAATAAGGCCTACAAAAAATCTGCTCGTGTGGTCGGTGATGTAATTGGTAAATATCACCCTCATGGTGATTCTGCCGTTTATGAAACCATTGTAAGAATGGCGCAGCCATTTTCTTTGCGTTACATGCTGGTTGATGGGCAGGGTAACTTTGGTTCCATTGATGGTGACTCGGCCGCGGCAATGCGTTATACCGAAATTCGTATGCAAAAATTAGCCCATGCGCTGCTTGAGGATTTAGAAAAAGATACTGTCGATTTTGTTCCAAACTATGATGAAACAGAATGGATTCCTCATGTGTTGCCAACCCGAATCCCCAACCTTTTGGTCAATGGTTCGTCGGGTATTGCAGTGGGCATGGCGACGAATATTCCGCCTCACAACTTAACTGAAGTGGTTAAAGGCTGTTTGGCGCTGATTGAAAACGCGGATATTACTATCGATGAGCTGATGGAATATATTCCGGGGCCGGATTTCCCAACAGGAGCGATTATTAACGGCAAGGCCGGTATTATCCAAGCCTATCGTACGGGTAGGGGTCGAATTTATCAGCGCGCAAAAGCTGACATTGAGGTCAATGAGAAGACCAAGCGCGAAACCATCATTATTTCAGAAATTCCTTATCAGCTGAATAAGTCTCGATTAATCGAGCGTATTGCTGAGTTGGTTAAGGAAAAGAAAATTGAAGGTATCTCGGAGCTTCGGGATGAGTCTGACAAAGATGGATTACGCGTCGTTATTGAACTTAAGCGCGGTGAAATGGGAGAGGTGGTTTTAAATAATCTCTATGCCCAGACGCAACTTCAGTCTGTATTCGGAATCAATGTGGTGGCACTTGTAGATGGCCAGCCTAAGATTTTAAACCTTAAGGAAATGCTTGAGGCCTTTATCCGTCATCGCCGAGAAGTGGTGACACGTCGAACCATTTATCTTTTGAAAAAGGCGAGAGAAAGAGCGCATACCTTAGAAGGTTTTGCCATTGCTCTGGCTAACATCGACGAAATTATTGCCTTAATTAAAAAGTCGCCATCACCAGCTGACGCTCGAGAAGCATTGGTGGCTAAGGGGTGGACCCCAGGTACAGTAGTTGCCATGTTGGAGCGTGCAGGTCCAGAAGCCAGTCGGCCTGAGTGGCTAGAAGACCAGTATGGATTGAAAAAGGGGAAATACTTCTTAAGTCCAGAACAGGCCAAAGATATTCTTGAATTAAGACTGCACCGCCTAACCGGCATGGAGCAGGACAAAATTATTGAAGAATTTACTGTTAAGTTAGATGAAATAGCAGATTATCAAGATATCTTAGGTAGTATTACCCGCTTAATGCTGGTTATTAAAGAAGAGCTTGAAGCTGTTTTAGAGCAGTTTGGTGATGAAAGAAGAACTGAAATCATTGAGTCGCAGCATGATCTAACGGTTGAAGACCTAATTACCGAAGAAGAGCGTGTTGTCACTATTTCTCATGGCGGTTACGCAAAAACTCAACCGCTTACCGACTACCAGGCTCAGCGCCGAGGTGGAACGGGTAAGTCAGCAACTGCAGTTAAAGACGAAGATTTTGTTGAGCATCTATTAATCGCTAGTACTCATGCAACCATTTTGTGCTTTACTAATTTGGGTAAGGTTTACTGGTTAAAGGTTTATCAAATACCTGTAGCCGGTCGCAACTCAAGAGGGCGACCCATGGTGAATCTACTGCCGTTAGATGAGGGTGAGCGCATCAGTTCTATCCTGCCAGTAGAAGAATATAGCGCAGATCAGTTTGTGATTATGGCAACTGCTAATGGCACCGTGAAGAAGACCTCATTAGATCAGTACTCGAGACCCAGAAGCGTAGGTTTGCGTGCGGTTGATTTGGTAGAGGGTGACCATCTCGTGGGCACCGCCATTATTGATGGCAGCAAGGATATTATGCTGTTCAGCTCTGAGGGCAAGGCAGTAAGGTTCTCAGAGAACGATGTGCGTGCAATGGGCCGAGTTTCGAAAGGTGTTAGAGGTATGCGTCTGCCAGAGGATCATTCTGTTATCTCAATGGTTATCCCTGAGGATAATGGTTTGTTACTAACAGTCTGTGAAAATGGCTATGGTAAGCGTACTAAAATTGAAGAATTCCCAACTAAGGGACGTGGCGGTAAGGGCATGATAGCTATTCAGGCAAGCGAGAGAAATGGTCCTTTGGTGGGGGTTACTCAGCTGTTTGATGGTGATGAGATCATGCTTATTTCTGATCAGGGAACTATGGTTAGAACCCGTGGTGATGAAGTGTCCATTGTAGGTCGGAATACACAGGGCGTTCGTGTTATTCGCCTTAAAGAAAACGAAAAGCTGGTAAGTTTGGCAAGAATTGCTGAACCTGAAGAAGAAGACCAGCCTGAAGAGGATGAATAAAGGTTAAGAAATGGCGAAGAAGCAATCTTTAGAGTCATTAAGAAATAAAATTGATGCGATTGATGCCCAGCTGATTGAGAGTATTAGTGAGCGAGCTCGCTGTGCTCAGCAAGTCGCTGAGGTCAAAGAAGGGCAGGGCGATCAAGCCTATTACAAGCCTGAGCGTGAAGCTCAGGTTTTGCGTCGCGTCATGGAAATGAATAATGGTCCATTGGAAAACGAAGACATGGCCCGTTTGTTTCGTCAAATCATGTCAGCCTGTTTGGCGCTTGAGAAGCCTGTCAAAGTTGCCTATCTGGGGCCCGAGGGAACCTTTACTCAAGAGGCTGCGCTCAAACATTTTGGAGATTCTGCGGTCAGCGTCCCTCAGTCAGCCATTGATGAGGTTTTTCGCGAGGTTTTGGCAGGCTCATGCCACTACGGTGTGGTGCCTGTAGAAAATTCAACAGAGGGTGTAATTAGTCATACCCTAGATAGCTTTATGGATTCATCGCTAAAGATATGTGGTGAAGTAGAGTTGCGTATTCATCAGCATTTCATGGTGGGTGAAAATACCAATAAACAGGGTATCACCCGTGTGTACTCCCATGCCCAGTCATTAGCGCAATGTCGTCAATGGCTCAATGCTAATTATCCCGCTATTGAACGAGTCGCAGTAAGCAGTAACTCTGAGGCAGCTAAACGAGTTCAGGGTGAATGGAACTCTGCGGCAATAGCCGGTGATATGGCCTGTGAACTTTATAGTTTACAAAAACTGCATGAAAAAATTGAAGATCAGCCAGATAATTCAACACGTTTTTTGATTATTGGCAGAGAAAGCGTGCCTCCTAGCGGTAAGGATAGGACCTCTATTGTAGTTTCTGTTCGCAACAAACCGGGTGCATTGCATGATTTAATTGCTCCTTTCCGACGTCATAACGTTGATATGACGCGTTTGGAGTCAAGACCATCACGCAATAGTAAATGGAGTTATGTTTTCTTTATAGATTTACAAGGTCATATCGAAGACCAGCCAGTTGCCGCTGTATTGGATGAATTAAATTCCCAAGTCGTTGAGCTAAAAGTTTTGGGCTCCTATCCCAGCGCTGTTTTGTAATTACAGCTGCATAAAATTAAGGACAATCGGGTAAATTTATGGCCGAGAAAAAAACTGAAAAAACAGTTAATCGATTAGTGATTATCGGTATGGGGCTTATAGGCTCTAGCCTTGCTGCGGCTGTGCGGGAAAGAAATATTGCCAAAGAAGTTATTGGTGTATCAAGGCGCAAATCTACCTTAGAAATTGCCCTCAATAACGGCATTGTGGATCGTTGTGCTGAGGATCTAGCTCAGGTGGCTAGTGAGTTGTCTGCTGGAGATGTGGTGGTTATTGGCGTGCCAACCCTGAGTGTCCCAGAAGTTTTAAAGCAATCTGTTGAGTTGCTCTCTCCGGAGGTCACTATAACCGATGTGGCTAGTGTCAAAGAATCTGTGGTGATTGCAGCTCAGGAAATGTTTGGTGAGGTGCCACCACAGCTGGTGCCTGGGCACCCCATCGCGGGCTCTGAGAAAAGCGGTGTGACTGCGGCTGATTCTGAACTATTTATCGATCATCGAGTGATTTTGACACCGGTAGAATCTACCTCGGCGGATCATCTAAAGCGCACCTCAGCCCTATGGGAAGCAGTAGGCGCTATGGTATCCACGATGACTGTTCAAGAACACGATCAAATTCTTGCAGCAACCAGTCATTTACCTCATTTTCTTGCTTATTCTTTGGTTGATACTTTGGCGGGTATGAATGAAAAAACTGATATTTTTCGTTACGCCGCGGGGGGATTTAGAGACTTTACTCGAATTGCAGCCAGCGACCCAATTATGTGGCGCGATATTGCTGTAGCCAATAAAAAAGCTGTTATCGAGGTGATGGATAAAGTCATGGCAAACTTGGTGAGTCTTCGTTCTCTAATTGAAAACACTGAAGAAGATAAGCTTATTGCAATGTTTAAACGAGCAAGGGATGCCAGAAATCACTTTGGTAGCATGCTTGAAAGTAATAAATTAGATACTGGATCACAAAGCCCTATGAATGAAAAAGTAATTAACTATATTGTTTCACCTGGCGGAAATGCACGTGGCGATCTTCGCGTGCCAGGCGATAAGTCTATGTCCCATCGTTCAATTATGCTCGGCTCCTTGGCAGACGGCATGACTGAGGTAACGGGTTTTCTTGAAGGTGAGGATAGCTTGGCTACGTTGCAAGCATTCCGTGATATGGGTGTAGAAATAAAGGGTCCAAACGAGGGTAGAGTTGTAATTCGCGGTGTAGGCCTTCATGGTTTAAAAGCGCCTAAAAAACCTTTATATCTGGGTAATTCTGGCACCTCTATTCGCCTTTTGAGCGGGTTACTTGCCGGTCAGGCATTTGATGTTGAGTTGCAGGGTGATACTTCTTTATCTGGTAGACCTATGGGTCGCGTAGCTACTCCGTTGCGTAAGATGGGCGCAGTCATTGAGACTGAGAAAGATGGTACGCCACCCATGCGAATCAAAGGCGGCCAAAAACTCAAGGGTATTAATTATACTATGCCAATGGCCAGTGCTCAGGTTAAGTCCTGCGTGTTGCTGGCTGGGCTCTATGCTGAGGGCGAGACAACTACTGTTGAGCCGGCGCCTACAAGAGATCATACCGAGCGTATGTTGCGAGGTTTTGGCTATGAGGTTGATTCTAACGACGATACAGCCAGTCTGAGTGGCGGCGGTCGTTTGACCTCAACTAGAATTAATGTACCAGCAGATATTTCTTCTGCGGCTTTCTTTATGGTTGCTGCGGCGATTGTTCCAGGGTCAGATATCACTTTGCGTCACGTGGGTGTAAATCCTACGCGAATTGGTGTGATCAATATACTTCGTCAGATGGGCGCTAATGTTGAACTATTTAATCCTGCTCAGGTGGGTGACGAGCCGGTAGCTGATATTCGCGTGCGTTATGCGCCACTTAAGGGTATTGCTATCCCGGAAGACCAGGTCCCGCTGGCTATTGATGAATTCCCTGTGTTATTTGTCGCTGCAGCCTGTGCTGAGGGTAAAACTATTCTAACCGGTGCCGAAGAGTTGAGGGTTAAGGAAAGTGACCGTATCCAAAGCATGGCTGATGGACTAGTGACTCTTGGTATTGACGCAGTTGCTACCGACGACGGTATTCATATTGAGGGTGGTGAAATTGGCAGCGGAGAAGTTGAAAGTTTTGATGATCACCGTATCGCTATGGCATTTAGTATCGCTGCACTGCGAGCTAATGGGCCAATTACTGTTAAAGAGGCTAATAATGTTGCCACCTCTTTTCCTAATTTTATTTCCTTGGCAAGACAGGTTGGAATCAATATTAAGTTAGCATGAAGAAGGTAAAAATTATTACAATTGATGGGCCCAGTGGGTCTGGAAAGGGCACGGTGAGCCGTATTCTTGCAGAGCAACTTGGTTTTCATTATCTCGATAGTGGGGCACTTTATCGCCTGCTAGGCCTGGTTGCTGTTCGTCATGGTATCGAGATTAGTATCAATGCAGACCTTACTCAGTTGGCAAAAAACATGGATGTGAGTTTTCAGGCAAAATCTGATGGTCAAAATATTGTATTGTTAGAGGGTGAGGACGTGACCGATGAGTTGCGCACGGAAGAGACGGGCGCGTTAGCTTCAAGAGTCGCAGAAAATCCAATGGTTCGATCTGCTTTGTTAGAGCGTCAGCACCATTTTGCAAGGTTGCCTGGATTGGTTGCCGATGGCAGAGATATGGGTACACAGGTATTTCCAGAGGCGCAACTAAAGGTGTTTTTAACCGCAAGTATTGAAGAACGCGCAAGTCGGCGTTATAAACAGTTGCTTGAAAAGGGTGAAAATGTTAAATTGCGCGCCCTCGAAGAACAGGTTCGTTCTCGAGACGAAAGAGATATGAACAGAGAGACATCACCATTGGCTGTTGCAGCAGATGCAGTTGAGGTGGATACATCTGACCTTACTATTCAAGAAGCGGTTGATAGAGTGCAGAACTTAGCTATCTTGCGTGGACTTTTATAGATATCTCAAATTAATCGGTGTATTAGCAGTCGCCAGCTATTGCTGTTAATCACCTTATTTTAACTGACC
>ENA-UZWV01004990-UZWV01004990.1-metagenome-genome-assembly--contig:-Day-3-1m-contig-4990_pt1 | contig 10357 bp, 7 predicted proteins | sample MGYA00260342_ERZ794902 | MGnify/ENA metagenome assembly ERZ794902
GTTAAGGTAGGAGACACCTTACTTGTCCATCACAACGTATTTAAATTTTACAATGATATGAAGGGTCGGCAGAAAAGCGGAAGAAGCTTTTTTAAGGATGATCTTTTCTTTGTAGATTACGAGCAGTTCTTTATGTACAAGAACGATAAAGGTTGGAAAGCCCACAGCAAGTTTTGTTTCGTTGAGCCTATTAAAAGAGAGGAGTCTGTTATATTCAAAAACACAATAGAAGAGCCTCTGATCGGTACTATGAAGTATCCGAACGATTACTTAATCTCTATGGGTATAAACCCCGGGGATAAGGTTAGCTTTACGCCTGATAGCGAGTACGAGTTTACTGTTGACGATAAGAAGGTCTATAGGGTCTATGATCATCAAATAACAATGAGCCTATGAATGTAAAAGATACCAAGAAAAAAATAATAGAAGCGGGTCATAGGGCTGTTGAGCAACTAATAAAGGTTGCTAAGGAAGATATTATAAAGCACGACCCGGAAGATGACTTGTCTGCCGATAAATTAAAAAATGCAGCAGCTACAAAGAAGTTAGCAATATTTGATGCGTTTGAGATATTAAATAGGATAGAACTTGAAAGGGAGGCTTTAGAGTCTGCTGAGAAAGGTAAAAGTAAGATAGATACAAAACAAGGATTTGCAGAAAGAAGGTCAAAATAACTTATACGTCACGCTAGAAGATTACGTTCCAAAAAGTGTCTTGAAAAATAAAAACAAGGCAAAAACGTGGAAGTACGGATATGACGAAAAGTATGATATGGTTATCATATCTAAGACCGGAGAGATTGGCGAGATAGTGTCTATACAGGGATTGCCTATAGCGTTACCACTAGTGCCTAAGAAGGTGTACAAAAGAAGTGGTAAGAAGGAGGAGCAATATTGGGAGAGAGAAGAGATACCAAAAGACTTACAAAAGATTCAATCTATATTCCAATGGAATGATAAGCCTTCTGAGTTTAAAGATAGGTGGGTAGATTATATTGAATCTGAATTTGATTCAAGAGAATATGGACATTGGTTCTTAAACAATGGTGTGCCCACATACATAACAGGGGCACATTATATGTATCTCCAATGGACATCTATTGATGTTGGATATCCTGACTATCGTGAAGCAAATCGAATATTATACATATTTTGGGAAGCTTGTAAGGCTGACAAGAGAAGTTTTGGAATGACTTATCTTAAAATAAGGCGGTCAGGTTTTTCGTTTATGTCATCTTCTGAATGTGTAAACACAGGTACGCTTGCAAAGGATTCTAGGGTTGGAATATTATCTAAAACAGGTTCGGATGCTAAAAAGATGTTTACCGATAAGGTCGTACCTATAAATAGCAGGCTACCTTTTTTCTTTAAGCCTATAATGGATGGTATGGACAAGCCAAAGACAGAGCTTGCATTCCGTATACCGGCAGCAAAGATTACTAAAAAGAATATGTACGACACAAACGATGATGAGTTGTTTGGGTTGGACACCACAATAGATTGGAAGAACACAGATGATAACAGCTATGATGGTGAGAAGTTATTATTACTAGTACACGATGAAAGTGGTAAGTGGATTAAGCCAAATAATATTCTAAATAATTGGCGAGTAACTAAAACGTGTTTACGATTAGGTAGTAAGATTATAGGTAAGTGTATGATGGGCTCTACATCCAATGCACTCAATAAGGGTGGTGATAATTTTAAGAAGTTATACAACGACTCGAATGTATTAAACCGTAACTCAAATGGTCAAACTAAAAGCGGTATGTATTCACTTTTCGTCCCTATGGAATGGAATATGGAGGGCTTTATAGATAGGTTTGGGATGCCTGTATTTAGCAATCCTGACAAATCTATTAGAGGGGTCGACAATGAGATGATATCTCAGGGTGCTGTTAATTATTGGGAAAACGAAGTTTCTTCATTAAAGAACGATGCAGATGCACTCAATGAATTTTATCGTCAGTTCCCAAGGACAGAGTCTCACGCATTTAGGGATGAAAGCAAACAGTCTATATTTAACCTAACTAAAATATATCAGCAGATAGATTATAATGATGCATTAATAAAAGAGCATCACGTAACACGGGGTAGTTTTCATTGGAAGAATGGCGTTAAAGATAGTGAAGTTGTGTTCAGCCCGGATAAGCACGGAAGGTTTAATGTAAGTTGGACACCTAATAAAAATCTTCAGAATAGAGTTGTTGATAGGAATGGTACTAAGTATCCCGGTAATGATCATATAGGTGCATTTGGGTGTGACTCTTATGACATCTCAGGTACAGTAGGTGGGGGTGGATCTAATGGAGCACTACACGGAGTTACTATGTTTAATATGGACGAAGCTCCTAGTAATGAGTTCTTTTTAGAATACGTAGCTCGACCTCAAACAGCAGAGATATTTTTTGAAGAGGTTCTTATGGCTTGTGTCTTTTACGGTATGCCAATACTTATAGAGAATAATAAACCAAGGCTATTGTATCATTTTAAGAATAGGGGTTACAGAGGGTTTTGCACAAATAGACCCGACAAGGCTTATAACAAGCTATCTAAGACAGAAAAAGAACTAGGAGGGATACCCAATAGTAGTGAGGACGTTAAGCAAGCACACGCAGCAGCTATTGAGTCATATATAGAGAAGTATGTAGGGTTTGATGTGGAAGGTACATATAGAGACTCGGAAGACATAGGCTCTATGCCGTTTACTAGAACACTTGAAGATTGGGCTAAGTTCGATATAGCTAATAGAACAAAGTTTGATGCTTCGATAAGTTCAGGGTTAGCAATTATGGCTACACAAAAGCATCTATATGTATCAGAGAAAAAACAATCGAAAATAAAGATTAACTTTGCAAAGTATAGCAATAAAGGAAATACAAGCGAAATTATTAGATGAATGATGTTAAAATAAGCATATCATCTGCGGGATTCCCTAGCCAATTTGTGTCAGATTCTGAAAAGGCTACTGATGAATTTGGCTTACAAATTGGACAAGCGATTCAGTATGAATGGTTTAAGAAAGATGGGTCACAATGCAGATTTTATAGTCAATGGGGAGATTTTCACAGACTAAGGTTGTACGCTCGAGGAGAGCAATCTGTAGGAAAATATAAAAATGAGTTAGCAGTTGATGGTGACTTGTCTTATTTAAACTTAGATTGGACACCTATTCCTATATTGCCAAAGTTTGTTGATATCGTTGTTAACGGTATGTCTGACAGGTTGTTTAAAGTTAAGGCATATTCTCAGGATGCTTTGTCACAATCAAGACGAAGTAGATTTCAACAATTACTTGAAGGAGAAATTGCTGCAAAACCTATATTAGAAAATATACAGGAGCAGACAGGTATTAACCCATTTACTATGAATGCTGAAGAGATGCCTTCTTCAGATGAAGAACTAGCATTGTATATGCAGCTTAACTACAAGCCTGCGATTGAAATAGCGGAAGAGACTGCTATTGATACAATGTTTGACGAAAACCACTACCAAGATACTCGTAAAAGAATTGATTATGACTTAACGGTACTAGGTATTGGTGTAGCTAAAACAGAATTTCTACCGGGATCAGGTGTAAAAGTTGAATATGTAGACCCTGCTAATGTTGTATATAGCTATACTGAAGACCCTAACTTTAAAGATTGTTTTTATTGGGGTGAGATTAAAACAGTTCCAATTATTGAGCTAAAGAAGATAGATCAAACTTTGACAAATGCAGACTTAGAAGAAATATCTAAGTATGGGCAGTCTTGGTACGACTACTATAATGTAGCTCAGTATTACGACAACGATATATTTTACAGAGATACCACTACTTTGATGTATTTCAATTATAAAACAACTAAAAAAGTTGTATATAAGAAAAAGATTAAAGATAGTGGGGCTATATCAATGGTAGAAAAAGATGATCAATTCGATCCACCTCAAGAGATGATGGAAGAAGGATCATTTGAAAAGGTAGAGAAGACTATTGATGTTTGGTATAATGGAGTAATGGTAATGGGGACTAATATAATCCTTAAGTGGGAAATGGCTGAGAATATGGTTAGACCAAAATCTGCTACACAACACGCACTACCTAACTATGTTGCTACAGCTCCAAGAATGTATAAAGGTGTGATAGAGTCTTTAGTTAGACGTATGATACCATTTACTGATTTGATTCAGATTACACATTTAAAGTTGCAACAGGTTATAGCTAAAGTTGTCCCTGATGGTGTATTTATAGATGCAGACGGTTTGAACGAGGTAGATTTGGGCACAGGTGCGGCATATAATCCTGAAGATGCATTAAGATTATATTTCCAAACAGGTAGTGTGATTGGAAGAAGCTATACCGGTGATGGAGAGTTTAATAATGCTAGAGTTCCAATACAACAGTTGACATCTAATTCAGGTGCATCTAAAACACAGATGCTTATAGGCAACTATAATCATTATCTAAACCAAATAAGGAATGTTACAGGACTTAATGAAGCTAGAGACGGTAGTATGCCTGACCCTGATTCGTTGGTTGGGTTGCAGAAATTAGCAGCAGCTAACTCAAACACAGCTACTAGACATATACTAGACGGTAGTTTGTATATGTACAGATCATTAGCTGAAAGTTTATCTTACAGAATAAGTGATGTTTTAGAGTATTCTGACTTTAAGGATGAGTTTATAAATAAAATTGGGAAATACAATGTAAGTATATTAGAAGATATAAATGAATTATATCTGTATGACTTTGGAATATTTATTGAAGTCGCTCCCGATGAAGAGCAAAAAGCAATGCTTGAGCAAAACATTCAGGTAGCACTATCTAAAGGAGGCATAGACCTTGAAGATGCAATTGATATTCGTGAGATTAGAAACATTAAGTTAGCTAATCAACTACTCAAGGTTAAGCGTAAATCTAAGCAAGATCGAGAAGAAAAAATGAAGATGCAGGCTCAAGCTATACAGGCACAGCAGCAAATGCAATCTCAACAAATGGCTGCTGAGGTAGCTATGCAAAAACTTCAGGCAGAAACTCAATCTGCAATGCAGATTAAACAAGCAGAAGTAGCTTTTGATATTGAGAAAATGAAAAACGAGGTAATGTTCAAGGAGCAGCTTATGGATAAAGAGTTCCAAATGAATATGCAACTTCGTGGTATGGAAGCACAACAGCTACAAGGCAGAGAAGATCAAAGAGAAAAAGCTAAGTCAAGTAGAATTAGTCAGCAAAACTCTGAGCAATCAAAACTAATAAATCAAAGAAAGAATAATTTACCACCTATGAACTTTGAATCTAACGAGGACAGTCTAGATGGGTTTGATCTAGCAGAATTTAACCCTAGATAAAACATAATTATTTTTTGTTTAATTTTGCATAAAATCAAATCAAATGGAATTAAAAGTAAAAGAAGTAGGTGTAGTAGAAGAAAAGTCTGTACAAGAAGTTGAGCAGGAGCTACTAGACAAACACGAAAAAAGTTTAAGCGAAGAGGTAGAGGATACACCTGTTGAAGAAACAAGTGTAGAGGATACGCCTGTTGAAGAAACAAGTGTAGAGGATACGCCTACACCCTTAGAGCTAAATGACGAAAACGTTCTTTCATTTATTAAGAATAAGTACGGTAGAGATATAAGTTCTCTAGATGAGCTGACGGCAGAAAAGGAATCTGAAGAGATGCCTGAAGATGTTGCGGCTTATTATAAGTACAAAAAAGAAACAGGTCGTGGATTCGATGATTTTGCAAAACTGCAAGTTAATCACGATGAAATGAATCCTGATAAATTGCTAAGAGATTATCTTATGGCAACTGAAGATGGATTAGATTCCGAAGACATCGATATGCTTATGGAGGATTATTCCTTTGATGAGGATTTAGATGACGATTCAGACATAAAGAAAATAAAAATAGCACGAAAAAAGACTATTGCTAAAGCTAAAAGCTATTTCAATGAGCAAAAGGAAAAGTACAGAGTTCCCCTTGAGTCAAGTGGGGATTCTATTTCTGAAAGCAATTCGAAAGAACTTGAAGCATATAAACAATATATAGAGTCATCAAAGACTTACGAAGAAGAGTTGCAAAAAAGGCGGGATTGGTTTTTTAAAAAAACTGATGATGTTTTCGGAAGTGAGTTCAAAGGTTTTGAGTTCACGCTTGACGATAAAAAAGTAATGTATTCTCCGGGTGATTCTGCTGAATTAAAGAAGATCCAATCAGATCCAAACAGCTTTATAGGTAAGTATTTGGACGACAATGGTCTTGTAGAAGATGCAGTAGGATACCACAAGGCTTTGTCTGTTGCAATGAATCCTGAAAAGTTTGCCAAGTTCTTTTACGAACAAGGTAAAGCAGAGGCAACTGACGATGTGATGCGTAAGACGAAAAACATTAATATGTCTGAACGCAAAACACCTGAAGTAACTTCTAAAGGCGGGATGCAAATTAAATCTCTCGGCAACGACTCGGGTAGAGGTTTAAAAATTAAAAGTAAAAATAAGTTTAAAAATTAAAAATTAAAAATTATGGCAGGAAGTGTCCAAACAACCCCCGGGTTTGATTTGCAGCCAAGTGCATCTCAAGTAACCCTACCAACAAATTATATTACCAACTTTGATTTCTTGAATCAGTATCTACCTGATACTTATGAGAAAGAATTTGAGAGATATGGTAATCGTACAGTCTCCTCATTCCTTAGAATGGTAGGAGCAGAAATGCCTTCTAACTCTGACCTTATTAAATGGGCTGAGCAAGGAAGACTACACATTAAATATACTAGTGTAGGTACAGCAGCAACAGCAGGTGCTGACAATGGTATTATTTTACAAGTAAATGATGCTTTAGTTCCAACTAACCAACCTTTAACAGGTTCTGCATCTGAAATGGCTATTAGAGTAGGTCAAACAGTAATGATTTCTACTGCAGCAGTTTCTAACAAAGCAATTGTTACAGCAACTGACCCTGCAAATCAGCAATTTACAGTAGCAGTATATGAAGCAGGTGGTTTAGCATTTACAGGAACAGGTTTAGGAAATGCTGATTGTGAAGTATTTATTTACGGTTCTGAATTTAAAAAAGGAACATTCGGAATGGATGGTTCTTTAGAGGCTAGCGACTTGATCTTTGATAACAAGCCAATTATACTTAAAGATAAGTATTCAGTATCAGGTTCTGATATGGCTCAAATCGGATGGGTAGAGGTAACTACTGAAAACGGTGCTACAGGATACCTTTGGTACTTGAAATCAGAGCACGAGACTCGTCTACGTTTTGATGATTACCTAGAAACATCAATGATTGAAGCAGTTCCTATGGATAACGCAGCAGCAACTAACGTAGCAGCAGCTAGCGGTTCTGAAGGTGTTTTCTATTCAGTAGAAAACCGAGGAAACGTATGGGCAGGGGGTAATCCTTCTACTTTAGCTGATTTTGACAACATCATCAGACGATTAGATAAGCAAGGTTCTATTGAAGAGAATGTTATTTTCTTGAACAGAGAATTTGGTTTTGATATTGACGATATGTTAGCAGCTCAAAACTCTTACGGTGCGGGTGGTACGTCTTACGGACTATTTGATAACGATAAGGATATGGCTCTAAACCTAGGGTTCACAGGATTCCGTAGAGGTTACGATTTCTACAAGACTGATTGGAAATACCTAAACGATCCAACTATGCGTGGTGGTCTTACAGGAGCAGGTTCAGTAAACGGATTATTAGTACCTGCGGGTTCTACTACTGTTTATGACCAAGTTCTTGGAAAGAACGCTAAACGACCTTTCTTACACGTTCGTTACCGAGCTTCAGAAACTGAAGATAGACGTTACAAAACGTGGATTACAGGTTCAGCAGGCGGTGCAATGACTAGCGACCTTGATGCAATGGAAGTAAACTTCCTTTCTGAAAGAGCTGTATGTACACTAGGTGCAAACAACTTCTTCCTCTTTAAAGATTAAGAAGAACCAATACTATAAGGGGTGTGAAATATCACCCCTTTTTTTAAAAAAATTATAAATTAAATCAAATGAAAAATAAAAAAATAGCTGTAGACAAAACCTATAGATTAAAATCAGACAGAGCTCCCTTATCGTTTATGATACCAACGAAAAGTTCTAGGAGCTACTCATTACTTTACTTCGATGAAGAAAAGAATGAAAACAGAACACTTAGATATGCTAGAAACCAAAAGACTCCATTTGAGGATGAACAAGATGGCAATGTAATTTTAGAGCCAATTGTTTTTGAAGATGGTATGCTTTACGTTCCTAAAAACAATCCTGTACTTCAAGAATTTTTACATTATCACCCTATGAATGGAAACAGATTTGTGGAGGTTGATGAAGCTAAAGATGCAGAAGATGAGGTTGAAATATTGAACTTAGAGGTAGATGCACTTGTTGAAGCAAGTAAGCTATCTATTGAGCAGATTGAATCATTATCTCGTGTATTGTTCGGTAGAGACACATCTAAGATATCTACTGCTGAATTAAAAAGAGATATATTAATTTTTGCTAAAAGCAATCCAAGTGATTTCTTAGATGCTATTAATGACCCAACAGTAAAAATACAAGGTACAGTACAATTGTTTTTTGATAAAGGGTTATTGACTTTTAGAAGAAACAAAAAAGAGATATGGTTTAGTACACCATCTAATAAAACAAGAATGCTTGTTGTGCCATTCAATGAAGACCCATTGTACTTAGCAACATCATACTTGCAGAGTGATGAAGGAATTGACTCACTAAAAATGCTTGAAAAACTTATAGAAAGTTAACAAGCATTAATCTATATGTAATAAGAGTCCGATTTTCATCGGACTCTTTTTTTTTGCTATCTTTGTATAAAAGTTTACAATGATAAACTCAGTAAGAAATACAGTGTTTTCGGTTCTTAACAAGAACAACTATGGATATATATCTCCACAGGATTTTAATCTGTTTGCAAAGCAAGCACAGCTAGAAATCTTTGAAGATTATTTCACGGACTACAACACATCGATAAATAAAGAGAATGCTAGAGTGTCAGGTACGGAGTACGCTGATATGACAAAAGGCATTGAGGAATCTATAGATACGTTCTCAGTAATTAAGAATTTAGGACAAAAGAACTATAATAAGTACTTTACACCGTCTCAAACAACTACAGGTGATGATTACTACCTATTGAATAAGATATTGGCTTATACCACGTTTAACGTGGGTGGTACGAATACAGCGTTCTTGATTAATTCATTGGTTGATAATACAGCTACATTTACGGTTACTGCTGCTGTGGGGGATATAGTGGTAAACACATCATCTCTTGAGCAAGCGGAAATATTAAATGTTGTGAATGATTCAACATTATTCTTAGACGAGAATATATTTATTCTACCAAACCAAAACTACTCTATATTTAAGCCTGAAAATTATCAGGTAGAGAAGGTTACAAACAGTAAGATTAGTATGTTAGCTAACTCTATTCTAACAGCACCAACTAAAACATTCCCTGCGTATTCTTTGAATTCTGATTCGGTAACTGTGTTGCCTAAGACGATAAACAATCCGGGACAAATATTCAGTCAGTATATTAGATACCCTAAAGACCCTAAATGGACGTATAGTACGTTACTAGGAGGTCAGCCTGTGTTTAACCAATCGCAACCTGACTTTCAGGACTTTGAGCTACCTATTGACGATGAGGTAAGGTTGGTGACTAAGATACTACAATATTCAGGTATGCAGATAAGAGAGACTGAGGTAGTTCAGTTTGCTAATTTAGAAGAACAAAAAGATAACCAACAATAATGGCATATATATCACAGTATCAATATTACGAGAATGGGGGAGCAGCTCCTGAAGATGCGAATTGGGGTTCATACCAATATGTCAGCCTATATGATATAGTCAACAATTTTATGTTGATGTATAGCGGAAACCACTCACTAGTAAATAACGAGGAAAGATTTAAGGTATTGTTTCACGCAAAGCGAGCAATACAAGAACTTAATTACGATGCGTTTAAAGAGCTTAAAGTATTGGAGTTGAATGTGAATGACTCTTTACGATACATATTGCCTTCAGACTACGTTAATTGGGTTAGGGTGAATATATATAAGGATGGTTTACTTAGACCACTAACTGAGAATATTCAGATAAACTCTTCGCTTGCGTATTTGCAAGACAATAATAATAGAATATTATTTGATTCTGATGGTAATGCATTATCACCACAGTTTTCTCAGATTGATTTAGATAGAATTACAAATCAAAAGAAAAGTATATACCTTAATCAGGGGAGTCAATTTGATGGGATGGAAGGATACTATTATGAAGGTAATTGGTACTTTGATTATGCTATCGGTGCACGATATGGTTTGAATACAGAAACAGCAAATAT
>ENA-UZWV01004300-UZWV01004300.1-metagenome-genome-assembly--contig:-Day-3-1m-contig-4300_pt1 | contig 10351 bp, 9 predicted proteins | sample MGYA00260342_ERZ794902 | MGnify/ENA metagenome assembly ERZ794902
TCCTCAGCCTGCCATTCTTTATAAACCTGTTCCGCTAAGTATTTAGTCCGACCATAATCATTAAAATAATTTGGCTCGCCTGACTCATCCGTGTCTGCTGGTGCAAAACCGTAAATTGCAACGGAGCTGGTAAAAATAATTTTATTTATGTCGTGCTTACGAGCTGCCTCACAAACATTTACCGAGCCCTGGACATTGACATCATCATAGCGACTTAGAGGGCGAATATCGTCGCGATGAACAGCGGCCAAGTTGATTATCGTATCGGCACCTTCAAGCTGATTTAGAGAGTCAATTTTCTCTATGTCTAAACTTGAAATATTCAAATCATTTTTTGTTTCAATATCATATTTTTTAAAAACAATATCCTTGGCAACTAACCGATTACCAAGTCTTGAACCAACAAATCCAGCGCCGCCAAGTATTGCAACATTGAAATTATTTATCACTTTAAACACACCTCTTTTTCAACTTAAATCTCCAAAAATTTGGATCATAGTCAAAATAAAATTGACCATCATCTAAACCAACATAAAATTTTATTTACTAGATAACGTTTTCTTAAAAGATTGCTGTCCGAATCTTACGAAATACATTACGGGAAACATAATAGAAGGCTTTAAAGAAACCCATTCCTTCACATTTTCGAAACATCAAATAATTGAATAGAAGCATTTCTAACTTATTTCTTGATATGGACTCAGGCATTATTCTGTAAGTGGCTAAAACAGAATTAATAGAATAGCAATCTGCAACTTTTAAAATATTTAACCATAAAGCAAAATCCTGACGTTTTCGAATTTCAGGCATTTTTCGAAAACCTAGAATCTCAGTATCGAATATTACAGTCAAACAACCAATAACATTTTCACAGAGTAGGTCTTTGTATTGAATCTTTGAGGGGGGCTTTCTAACTCCGACCAAATTACCAGACGAGTAATCTTGTACTTGATAATTAGTACAAGTGAATGCGTACCCGTTAGTCTGCATAAAATTTATTTGAAGCTCTAATTTTCGTGGCCACCAAAGATCATCGGCATCAAGAAAGGCAATATAACGGCCTGTGGCCTCATCAATAGCTCGATTCCTTGCAACGCCAGCACCACTATTAATCTCGAGTGAAATTAGCCTTACTCGAGGATCAATTCTTGAAATATCTCTGACAATTAACGGTCCACTGTCCGTAGATTTATCATCAACAACAATCAATTCAAATTCTTTAAATGTTTGATTCAAAACAGAATATATACTATCTTCAACAGTGCTTTCTGCATTGTATAGAGGCATGATAACAGAAACAGTTTTATTAGGATTCACTTTAATAACCTAGCGGGAACGCCACCATAAACACCAGGCTGGATCAAAACTTTAGTAACAACTGCACCTGCAGCGATTAAAGTTGATTCAGGAACTACACTGCCAGCTACTAGCACGGTATTTGCGCCTAACCAACTCCCACTTCCAATGGTAATCGGAGACTCTCTCCTAGCCCCCCAGCGATAAGATCCATCTGAGATTGTATGATTTCCAGAAACAATTACACACCCTATTCCAATCATAACCTCATTTGCAATGTTTATTTTTCCACCACCATTAACAATAACATTTGAAGCAAAGTATACATTTTCACCTACTCTAAGCGTATCCATTGAAATCAATCTACAACTTGAGGCGACCTGAAAGTTTTTTCCGCTGGAGTGCATACCGAAGGAATATAACCATCCTCGAAATCGCATTGAAAGAGGGAAATCAGGAATTATACGGGTTATCATCCAAACAAACCAAGACCATATCAATGAGAACTTATGAAACATTTATTGTCCTTCTAATAAACTTTGTCCAATAATCAACGGTGGAGTATTTTTTCATATCCATAGCTCCTTCCTTGAGTAATTTATAGATATTTTCATCCAATGTTTTGATAAGCGCTGTTCGCAACTCTAGTTGATTACCTGGCGAAATCACAAGACCATTTTCGTCATTCTTAACAAAAGCACTGATTCCACCAACATTTGAGACCACTACAGGCTTTTCATACGCCCAGGCCTCCATTATAACTCTGGGAAACCCTTCATAGAAATTATTAGAAGGAACACAAACCAGATCTATTTCATTTAGAAATTTATGTAATTCTGAGTGAGGCAACTGTCCAGTAAGCTCAATATTTGACGATTTTTTGATTGCAATATAATCGTTCAATTCTTCAAAATCAGGGCCCCCGCCTATGATCGTAAGACTAAACCGCGCATCACTACCAACAGTATCAACCAGATCAAAAACTCCCTTATCTCTAACTATACGGCCAATAAAGAGAATTTTCCTAACTTCGTTGTTAACTGAAAACGTTCTACTTTTATCAATGTATTGTTCTGATATCATCATATCAACCATCTGATACGTATTGCTTTTCGAATACTTTTTTGAGAAAGATTGTAATTCAGAGCCAGTAGTAAAATTGATTGTGTTTTTGTGTCGACAAATTCTTGAAAGTAAATGTTTTATGAGGATAGATGCGCAAAAACCAAAGGCTTTTTCCAGAGATGAATACTTTGGGTCTCTCCAAGTTTTACCTGCATTTGCACAAATATGATTTATCACTTTAAATTCATTTTTTAATGCGCAAAGTCCAAACATTATGCTGCCAATAGATGGTGTTCTAATCCAAACATAATCAATTTTTTTTTCAGCCAGCAACTTATTGATATGTTCAATATATTGTTTTAGAAATCCTTTTTTGAATAACGATTTCCACAAAAAATCTTTAGTAGAATCATAACCTGTAATTTCATAAAATGAAGATGAGTTAACACAAGAACTGTAGTTTTCGGTGTTGGAATCTTTATCTATAGCTCCAACCACTTCGACTTGTGCTTCACCAAAAACTTTTTGAACAAATGCTACAGAAGTTTGCTTAGACACATATCCATCAATATTTTTAGAGAATTTTTCACCAGTGAAAGTAAGTATTTTCATAAAACACCTAAAGGTATACAAAAACAAAAGTTTTTGAGTAAAAAGCCAAAAGAATAAACATGATTAACATTAGATTTTGTTTTTTGTATCCTAGTCTTTCAAAAATAGAAAATATTATGAATGGCTCAAACAATAATACGAATTTTGTAAGTCTACCCGAGACAACACTTGAGCTTTGAAAAATTATTGCTGTGATTGCCACAAACAAAAGTAAACATATTTCATGCCGATATTTATAAAAAGTCTTTTTGAGTAATAAAAGACAACAAATTACACACATTAAAAATAGATATATGAGAGAAGACCAAGACTTACCCACCGAAAATCTGGAATCTATGTAGTAAGTATAATTCAATGATAGAAATATATTATTTAATTTTGTGGCTACGTACCCTGAAAAAACAACAAAAAACAGTAAGAGAAATAAACTTCTATAACCCGATAGATAAAAGGTTTCCTTTATTTTTTTTGAACAAATTGCAAGTACGGTGTAAAAAATTATACTAATATGAAAAGTTACTGGTATCAATAAAGCTGGGATATGGAGCTTATTTTTTTTAAATGAATACCTACGAAATATAAAGAAAAAGGTTGTTATAGCAAGTGCGTATCTTAGCTGTGTGCCTAAAAAACCATTAGCAAGAAAAAATAGATTTGGAGCAGAAATAAAAAATAACTTACTTTCCCAAAATATACACCCTATGAAAACCGTAATTATGCCAAAAAAGAAAATCCAAACAGTCTCAAACTCTAAACCAAAACTCCTGAAAAGTTCCAAGATTAGTTCAAAACCGAATTCAAATTGCTTAAATTCACTATAGTAATTGTCTTGGTAAGCATCAAAATCAAGTGTTTTTTCAAACCCAGAAATCAAACTCAAAAAAAGAAGTATTAAGAAAAAAAATTTCAGCAAGTTTAAAGAGAGACTATGACTCATAGTGGTAGCCCATTTTAGAATCCATTGCGCGTCTGCTTAAATATTAATTTTATCCGCAAAATTGATTTCAAACTAAACTTTAAAAAGTCCAAGAAAAAAACTAAGGACTTATATTTAAATGCCATTTTTAGAGCAGATTTAAATCTTCGCTGTTTAAGCATGCTCCTTATGACAACAAGCTCTATGAACCCTTTTTCAGATTCTTTAGAGAAAAAATCTTTGTATCTCTCCAAAAATAATAATGAGAATTCAAAGTCGTTAATCTTTGGCGTTTGAATAAACTCATACAATACATCTGGCACTAAATAAAATTCTGCATCGTTTTTCTCTAATTCTAGACAAAATTGATAGTCTTGATGACGCTTTAAATCATCAAATTTATTTTTTAATGCCATCTCTCTTTTGAGAAATAAACCACTTGTCTGAATTAGCTCCCTACTTGAAAAAAGATACTGTGAAATTGATTCTGATGGTTTCAAATTTCTTGTAGGTCGAACCCAAGATCGATCTCCCTCAATAATTTTACACCTACAAAATAAAACCACATTTGGACTACAATCATTGTTTTTCCAAAAATCCCACTGTGTTTGAAGTTTTTCTGAATGCCACTCATCATCACTATCCAAAAATGCTACAAATTGTCCCTTGGCATTTTTAACACCTGTATTTCGAGCCAAACCACCCATAAGATTTTTTTCATGCATGATTATCTTAACTCTGGGATCACTTAGACCTTTTAATTCGCTTTCAGCTGAAACCGGAGAACAATCATCTACAACAATCAATTCAATTGATTCCAATGATTGAGATAATACAGATTTGACAGCACCTAATAACTTTCCAGGATGCTCGCTGTAAAAGGGTATAATGACACTTACTGTAGGACTATTCATTCAAATAAGGGCTTAAAAAAGCAAAAACTTCGTCCCACATTGATTTTGATCGTTCTTTCTGATGGCAACCCATCTTTTGAATAGAATTCCTTACACGATCAAATTCTGATGCATCGTTAATGACGCCATCCATTATTTTTATTAATTCTTCCTTATTTACATCGCATAATAACGAGGTAACTTCATAATCAGCCAAGAGTTCTTCATACTTATGGGACCAACCCATAACGAATGGAATTACTCCGGTGCTTAATGCACTGACTGCACCATGAAATCTGGAGGTAATGATAAATTTCTGCTTAGATATAATTGCTTTTATGACCAAAGCATCTTGTGGATCTATGATGTCAACAGGAGTTTTTGTATGCTCACTAACACGGCGAGCAAGTACATAATCTCGGATCCCTTCATGTACTAGCAAAAAGGGTTCTTCACCATTCTCACGTAAATAATCTATACAACTGGCTAAAACCTGCACATAGTTACCATTTGATTTTTCCATTTGGAAATTTGGTATCACTGCAATTCGATTATTTAATTTATTGGGTACGGAAATATCATTGGTAACAACTAAATTTGTAAAATCAGGCGCATTAATCACATTACTGACACCTAGATCGTGTAAATAAGCCGCAGATTGCTTATCTCTGCAATACAATAGGTTAGAATTTGCTGCTAATTTTGAAAACCCTGATCTTAGTTTAGTACTTTCAAATGGTCCAAATGCCTGAGGCAAAAGTACTATTGGCTTTCCATCGTAACAATTAAGCTCTTTAAGAAAACGATGTTGTAACAAGCTAACACCCCACTTATCTCCATAAGCAAATCCTGAAGCGTCCAGAACAACATCTACTTCATTGGTATTAATTATTCCATATCGCTCCCTGAGCACTTTTGGCAGAATTTTAAAGAAGATACCAAAATTCCACCCTCTCGCTGAAAAACGAGACTTATAGAACAAAGGATATTTACTTCGCGTTTTAAAATCACCCATAGGCTCGACAACAAAGTTAACATTTAATCCACGCTCCTTAAATTGATTAATGATAGCAACAAGCATCAACTCAGCTCCGCGATTAGGGAATCCTATACCTTTAACTTCTACATTTATCATTTGAAAGTTACCACTCCTTCTTTTTTTTGTGAAAATGGGACTAAAGCTTCGCTTTTAGGAAAACCGACTGCCATTAAAAAAACAACCCTTTCATATTCTTTTAACTTCAAAATTTTTCCAACTGAATGATCTCGCGATCTAACTTCTGGCCAATTCAGCATACATGTCTCCAAATTATGACCCCGACAGAGAAGCATAAACTGCATTGCTGCAAGTGATGAGTCGATAAAAATAGCATGGCGGTCACGCTCATAAGGATAAGCGCTTAGATCTCCAATCCAGACCAGTAAGTTTGGAATTTGATGTGAAAAACCAGATGTTCCAGATGCTAATTTTGAAACGGAAGCAATAGTTTCATCATCGCTTAAGGCAATTACACGGTATGGTTGCCGATTACATGCCGAGGGGGCAGAAGTTGAAACGCTTAAAATTTCTTGGATTAAGTTTTCAGGCACTCGTTTTTCTTGAAACCAGCGAGTTGATTTTCTGGTCAGAATTAACTGTTCAATAAGGCTTACATCAAAATCAATCTTAAAGTCTGATGAGGGCACTGGAATTGAAAGCCCCGTGGGATTGAGATTTAAACTTGATAGATTAATTTGAGCTTTTTGAAAAACTACTTTTGCAGCTGAAGTAACTTTAGTCACAGATACCATCTTAAAATAGGATTCCAAAACATCATTTGCCCACCTAGCCTCACTCATATCAACTTTATTACTATGAGACATGCGCTCGAATTGGACCACAGTTTCATGGATGTATTTTTCTGCAAAAAGATCTCTCCGAGGAACCATGATCATACCCTTTTCAAGACGATGTATATTTCGCCTCAGTAGATACCGATTATAGTCATCATCCTTTAATCTGCGGTAATACTCTTTTCTACCTGCTAAAACAGTCTTATTCTCAAATGAGAAATTTTTATTAAATAAGAAATAATAAGCTCTATTTAATAAATTCGCGTTTGAAAAGATCCTGATCAGTGACTGATCAGCTAACTGTTTTAAATTCCATATATGCGTTACAAATTTGGCTGGAAGTAATGATTTTATAAGATCTTTCAATTTCTTCTCCAGTACCTATACCCCAAAGTAGGGATAAGCAAATATGCTGAAAATTGTTGCTTAAAAATTTTTCTAGCTGGGGATAAAAAAGCAAACACAAAAAAGGAAGCGAATGCATAAGAGATAACAGTAGACAGCGCCGCGCCCATACCTCCATGACTTGGAATTAAAAAAATATTTAATACAATATTAATTAGCGCCCCAAATCCGTGACTAACCAAAGAGTATTTATAAAAGTCATTCATAATAAGCCATTTGCTTACTACTGCACGTGTAAATACAAACAAGCATCCTATTATATGTAACTTTAATATTGGAATCGAAGCTAAGTAGTCTTTACCATATAAAATCGTAATCAACTGATCCCCAAAGGCGAGAATCACAAAAATCAATACTACCGCAGTAATCACAAGAAAATCTAAACAGGTTTGAAGAGTTCTTACTACATCTGATCCCCTTTTTTGAAGTATGACGGGGAATACTGCAGCCATAAAAGCCTCTGGAAAAAAATACCAAACCTCAGAAATTTTTGAAGCTACGGCGTAGATACCAACTTCAGTGGGTCCCATGAACTTCATAAGCATAATCTGATCAATTTTTAAGTATAAAATTGCCGCAATACCGGATAGAAAAAGCCAAACACTTTTCTTTATTAAAGATAATGCATATGAGGTATCAAAATACTTTAGACTTACATTCACATGCTTGTTTCTTAATGCAAATGAGTATGCTAAAAACAGAACCAACGTCTCAAGCGCCATAGCAATCAGCAAGTACTCTAGCTTTGCATATATAAATAACAAAGGTAATTTAAGTATGAGAAAAATTGAAATTATACCCATACGAACCGATGCAATTTGCTTGTTTAATTGTTTTCCCTGATAGAAGAAAACGGCCACCTGAAAACCTGACAAAATATAAGTTAAGGTGAATATGATTCCAGCAATCTTAATCTCAAGTTGTAGATCGGATAAGAATATTATTAAACCCACACTCAGGGTACAAAAAATGGCACCGGCTGATCTGATATAAAAAGCTGTGCTATAAATGACGTTCACATCTTTTTTTAATCCGCACTGCTCTTTGATTAATAAGCTGTTCAAGCCAAATGAAGATAATGGAACTATAAACGAGATTAGCGCAATGAGAAAGCTGTAATTACCAAATGTATTACTTCCTAATATTCTTGCACAAATTACAGATAGAATTAACCCACAACTCATCAATACAATCTTTTCAGAGAATAACCAGAGTGTGTTTTTAATTACTACTTTAGGCATTTAAAATATCGATTCCATAAAATTAACTTTTGAAGTTTTTTTACTTCAATTCTTAAAAATTGATAGCCTATCAACGAATAGACTTATGCCACTGCCAAGCGGTTGCAATGATTTTCTCAAGAGTATCAAATTTAGGACTCCATCTGAGTTCATTAATAGCAATTGAGCTTTCAGCTACAAGCTTTGCAGGATCACCTGGACGAGGGCTATCTATTTCATAGGGTATTTCAATCTTTGTTATTCTTTTACAGCAATCAATGACATCCAGTATCGAAAAGCCATTCCCATTACCTAGATTAAAAGCAGAGAAACCTTTATGGTCTTTCATTCTTTTCAATGCTAACAGGTGTGCCTGTGCAAGGTCTGTTACGTGAACATAATCACGTACACAGGTTCCATCCTGAGTTGGGTAATGATTCCCAAACACTTTTAACTTACTATCATTTGATAAAGCTGCATTTAAAATATTTGGTATTAGGTGGGTCTCTGGATCATGTGCCTCACCAATATCACTAAGCTTATGTGCACCTGCAGCATTGAAATACCGCAAGCATGTAGCATTAAACTCATTAGCCAAACATAAATCTTGCAGGATATTCTCCACCATCAATTTACTCTGCCCATATGGGTTGATGGGAGTTTTGGGGTGGTTTTCAGCTATTTTATCAGTAACTGGATTACCAAAAATTGCAGCCGTCGAAGAGAAAACTAAATTATTCACTCCATTTTTTTGCATTTCATTTATAAGATTTAAGGTGCCGAATATATTATTCCGATAGTATATCTCCGGCTTTTTAACAGACTCACCAACCAATGACTTGGCTGCAAAATGAATGACTCCATCAAAAAATCGACCCTTTAATAATTTCGATAATTTCGACTGGTCAAGCAAATTGACTCTGAGAATTTCACATTCCTTGATAGCCCATTCATGACCAGTTGAAAAATCATCTACTACCACAACTTCATGACCATGCTCTTGGGCATACCTAACCATGTGTGAACCAATATAACCAGCTCCACCGGGAATTAGTATTTTCATATTTAAACGACCTACTGTAATTTAAATCAAGATATAACTGTCACAAAAAGATTTTTCATTAGTCAACTTCAAATACGTCTCTTGTAAATACTTTTTTTGAAACATCAGCAAGCTCATCATTCAATCGATTCGAGACAATCACATCTGTTATATTCTTAAACTCATCAAGTGACTTCAAAACCTTTGAATTAAAGAATTCAGCTTTATCATAGGTTGGTTCATAGATAACAACCTCGATGCCCTTGGCCTTGATTCTCTTCATGATTCCCTGGATGGCGCTTGCCCTAAAATTATCACTACCCTGCTTCATGACCAGCCTGTATATACCAACAACCTTTGGGTTCAATTTGATAATGGAGTCTGCAATGTAATCTTTTCGCGTCGTATTAGAAGAGACGATCGCCTGGATAAGCGTTTGCGGCACCTGATCATAGTTTGCCAGAAGCTGCTTAGTGTCCTTTGGTAGGCAATAGCCACCATAACCAAAGGATGGGTTGTTATATCCCTCACCTATGCGCTCATCCAGACACACGCCATTTATAATGCTCTTGGTATCTAGGTCATGGACCAGTGCATAGGAGTCTAACTCGTTAAAGAACGACACGCGCATGGCCAAATAGGTGTTGGCAAAAAGCTTGACTGCCTCGGCCTCGGTTGAGCGGATAAAAAGTGTTTCTATTTCACTTTTTTCAGCACCTTGAACCAAAAGGTCAGCAAACGCTTTTCCAGCTTCTAACTGGCTACCCACAATAATGCGTGATGGATAGAGGTTATCCTTTAGTGCCTGACCCTCTCGCAAGAACTCGGGCGAAAAAATTACACGGTCTGTGTTGTGATGTTCTTGCAATGATTTTGTATGGCCCACAGGGATGGTCGATTTGATCACTACAAGCGCATCTGAGTTGAGCTCTAGAGCGTCACTTACAACCCCATCTACCGAGCTGGTGTCAAAACGATTGGTATCAGAGTCATAGTTTGTAGGTGTTGCTACCACCACAAAGCTAGCACCCTTATAGGCAGCCTGCTTATCAAGGGTTGCTGTTAGACT
>ENA-UZWV01000998-UZWV01000998.1-metagenome-genome-assembly--contig:-Day-3-1m-contig-998_pt1 | contig 10350 bp, 7 predicted proteins | sample MGYA00260342_ERZ794902 | MGnify/ENA metagenome assembly ERZ794902
TTGATAAACTCCAGCACTGCTTATGATTCCTTAATTTTTTTTCAATGGCAAAAAGCATAGTGAGGTACAGTGGTCAAAGATAGCAGTAAAAGTGTGAAGGCGGATTTGGCTATTTAGGCTGGTGAGTTTTTATCAGTAGCTAGTTGTGTGCTTGTCCTACGATGACATCTTGTTTGGACACTACATCCATAGCTAGATATTGGATTTTTCTGGGGGAATCTTGCTAGTGATTATAGAATAATGCATAGTGAGTTCTCACTATAAAAACAACTTAGGGAAAATTTACAATGAATACTGAAGCTCAAATTTGGGAATTGTTTTACGCGGGTCTAACGCCTAATGCTATGTTCATGGTAGCAATGGTTTTACTCACTTGGTTAGGATTTAGATTTGCTGGTGCAATTAGCAATGATTCTAATACTCCTTTATTGGCCAAGATATTATCTAGTGCTTATTTCGTCATCATAGCAATGATGTTTTATAGCGTAGCGGAAATTGGAGGTATTATGGCCTCTGCGGCTGCGGATAGTTTCGCGATGCTGCCTGAGATGTCTAGTAGAGCTCAAGCGTTTATTGAAAGAGTTGAAGCGGGGCAAATCCCCGGTGGTCCTCTGAGCGTGGCTTTAATTGTAGTTATCTTATTCATGCAGTTGACTATGACCTGGATGAAAAAAGCGTAACAACGCAAGTATGTAATCCGAAAGGCCCTGTTAACGCAGGGTTTTTTTATGCCTTGAGAGTGAGCTAGTCCACAACCACTTTCTACAGTATCTGTGCAGGATTGGTCGCAATTACAAGCCCTCAGCAGGCTCCTCCGCCTCCTAAGAATATCTGGGCACAAGACTACTCAAGGGCACGTTGTTTGGGGCTGAAGTAGACAAAATGGTAGACGAATGTGTGCTTTTGACAATGTGCTGGAGGAGTTTCAACGCCAGTAATCACATGGGTCAAAGGTATTACAGGTGGTCTACCTATGGCAATGATAGGAGGCCTTGCGCCCCAAATGCAGTTTACTCAGCAAGAAACCCTGACAAAATATATTTTGTGGGAGTCGAAGCGGTCAGTCATCTTTGGCTAGCCTATTGTTAGGGTATTTTACCGACGTATATAACCTCCCATGCGCTGTTATCTTGAAAACGGCTATTGAAGTTCCAACCCATATATGACTTTAGGTCAGAATTTAAGTAGTATCTGAACTAGGCATTTGCATTGGGGTAAATCAATTCCTCAGTTTCAAAGCCAAAGCTACTTGGCAGCTATGTGCCCATTGATAATAAGAATAAAAATGACCTTAATATCAGGCGAATACCTAACCAATCTTTATTGCGATACTGAGAATTGCAATAGGTCTCTTGTTAGTGCTCTATATTTTGGCGTGTGGGAGTAAATACGCAGTGATTTATAAAGTAAATTCATTAAGCTCTTTATCTAATACCTTGTTAATCGTCTGGGTCGCAATAACAGGATTCTGCTTCTATGCGCTTACCTCTCTGGAACTAGGTATGGTAACCAGTGAGTTGGGGACCATTGAGAATGTTATGTATGCAGAGCATGGTTTTATGGAAAATCTACAGGTTTTTTTGTTAACACTTGCCTGTGTGGGTTTTATTTATACAGTGCGGAATTCAAAGGCATATAGCAGGGATCTTTCGCAATTCCTGGCACTTTTAATGGTTGCTTTTATTGTGCGAGAACTAGGGATAAACGCGATATCTGATACCAAGGTAATTCTCTTTGAGGGCGATATTCGGTTGCTCTATGTAGTACCTCTTTTCGGTTTGATACTCAAAATTCTCTTTAATTGTAAGTTCTATTTCAAGCACCTGAGGATTTTCATGGGGACACGCTCGTTCCAGTATCTTGGCTTGTCAGCAATTTTTTATGGCGTAATAAGTCGTGGTTTTGAAAAAGGATATTTTCTTGTTTCAAATTCCGAGTTCTGGGAAGAATCGGTTGAAATAGCTGCCTGCCTGTTGTTGGTTGCTATAGGCTGCCGAACAATAGGGCCAGATTTGGCGCATATAAGAGCCAAAATCGAACAGTAGCTTAGTCTTTTTTTAGTGATGCGATAGTCCGCTTTTTCTTTGTGGGCTCTGCCCGTGGCATTGTCATCTGTTGATGGCATGGATCTCAATCCTGAGTGTTTTGGGCATGCACGGCGCCTTGAGCGGTTCCATACGCATATCGGTTAAATAGAGTGCTCGATAATAAGCCCCCGAGATTTTTGCCGCGCTAGTCATTGCTGTATCAATGTCACCCTCTAAAACGTCGGATTCGCGATCTACTTCAACGCTAATACAGGGGTCAAAAAGTAGGGTCGGGGTATAGAATTGCTATCAAGCATGCACATTACACTGTCCAAAAGCGCATTTCTGCCTGGTGCCCTTTAGATTTAGGAGCAGTCGTCGATAATAATCCGTAATCTAGCCATGTGCGTAAAGCTTTGGCCCCTAATTTTAAAGGGATTAAGCAGCGAATTTTTTTATTGTCCTCACCAAAGTTCGCCGCTAGAATGCCCGATCTTTGATGTAGGAAGAAAGTACGAGTATGACCATTGCCACTTCACCCGAAACGTTTGCTCCGCTCGATGGTATTATCGAACCAAAGTGGTGGACAGGTACGCCTGCGATTTCTCCTGAATTATTTACCATCGACGGCAATGAATTCCGCGTTCCTGGCGAGCCATTAGCGCCCAGCGCAGAGCTTGCTCAGCGCATGCAAAAAACCTTTGATGATATTGGTTTGGTGCATGTGATCAACACTGGCCTAACTGATATGCAGGCCATGCGCCTTATTGCGACTCAGGTGCTAAAGAACGAGCGTCAATATGAAGGGGGCGCCAATCCGCGCAAGACTTTGCAACCCAATGTCTACGAGGTGGGCGCGCCACTGGAAGCCTCGCTGCACTACCACCACGAGATGGCCTACATTGATTCAAGCACCACAATGGTCAGCTTTATGTGTAATAAAATACCTGCCGAAGGCGGGTATACATTTGTGTCGGACAATGTAGCGGCCACTGAATCTATTTTAGCGACGCCCTTTGGCCAAAAGCTTAAAGAGCTCGGCATTTGCTATCACCGCGATCTTACCGACCGTGATTCGTTTAAAGATCGTATTGAGTACGGTGTTTACAATCACTGGCAGCTGTCCATGCTGACAGATGACAAAGACGAGGCCATCGCAGAGGCGCGCAGCCGTGGTTTGACCGCAGAATGGGGTGAAGACCGCAAGTTGAAGACTCGTTATACGATTTCTGCCTTTGAGTATTTTCCGCATATTGATCGCAACCTGCTCTATAGCAGCATGGCCGATGATAGCGCATGGTTTGATACCTGGCCTCTGGTGCAGCATCTGCCTGCAGACGAGCGGCCATTGAAGTTGACTTTTGGTGATCTCACTGAGATGACCCGTGAAGAAAAAGAGTTGTTTATCGACATCTATGACCGTCACGGTATTCCAATTCCCTGGAAAGTCGGTGATGTTGCATTGATCTGTAACTATCGGTTTGCTCATGGCCGTCCCGGCATTCACCTAAAAGAGGGTGAGGATCGCGAGTTGGGTGTACTTATCGGTGAGTCTTTTAATCGACTGCAAACATTTGAAGATAAGTGGTAGGGGCGCTATTGTTGTCATTCCAAAATGACAGCAACCCGTCTACATGAGCACTCTACTCGATCAGCTTAAAACCTCCCTGGATAACGCCAGCCTAGTTCTCGGCGACGCGATCAGCGATAAATATTACTCTGATTGGAGTGGCACCAAGCCCTGTCCGCCTGCGGCACTGCTAAAGCCTAAAACTACCGACGAACTGTCCTCCATCATGGCTCTGTGCCATCAATACGACCAGCCTGTTGTGGTGCAGGGTGGCTTGACTGGCCTGGCCGGTGGCGCAACTCCGCAAAGTGGTGAGTTTGCTATTTCTTTAGAGCGCATGAGTGCTATCGAAGAGATTGATACCACCGCCATGACCCTGACTGCCCATGCAGGAACACCATTGCAGCTATTGCAGGAGGCTGCAGCTGAACATGATTTATTTCTACCTCTCGACTTAGGTGCTCGCGGCAGCTGTATGATTGGTGGCAATGTTGCTACCAATGCCGGTGGCACCGAGGTGATTCGCTACGGTATGACTCGATCAATGGTCTTGGGTCTGGAGGCTGTGCTGGCTGATGGCACTGTTATCAACGCCATGAATAAAATGGTCAAGAATAATTCTGGCTATGACCTCAAGCATCTCTTTATTGGATCCGAAGGTACTCTGGGTATAGTCACTCGTGTTGTGTTGCAGCTGCAGCCAACATCTCGCAGCTCTCACACTGCGCTCTGTGCACTCAATAGTTACGCAGCGGTCACTGCGCTGTTAATTGAATTAAAGCGCAGTCTGGGTTCTGGCCTAACCGGTTTTGAGCTGATGTGGGACAGTTACTACGACAAAGTAATGGAGGTCGTTCCCAATCTATCTAGCCCTTTCGCTGAGTCACATCCATTCTATTTATTAGTTGAATATAAGGATAACGACGAGGTCTCTGGTGAGCAGCGTTTTGAATCTACTTTATTTGCCCAGCTTGAAGCGGGGCTGCTAACCGATGCGTTAATAGCTCAGTCACATCAGGATGCGGCAACGTTTTGGCAGATACGCGATGGCATTGGTGAGTTATTCCAGGTATTGGGTCCAGTGTCGAATCAAGATGTCAGTTTGCCAGTGACCGAAATCGGTGTTTTTGCTGCCGACCTCGATAAGCGTCTTAAAGACAAATACGCCAATATTGGCGTGCTGTTATTTGGCCATATTGGCGACAACAACCTGCATGTTACGGCCTATACCGGTCGCGACGAAGACAAGACCAGAATCAATGAAGATATTATGCTGATGATTGGCGAATATTCTGGTGCTATTACGGCAGAACATGGCATCGGTGTACTTAAACGAGATTTCTTACCGCTGTCCCGAACTGATAGTGAAATCAGCTTAATGAAAAGTATTAAACTGGCCATGGATCCTAAAAATATTCTCAATCCAGGACGTGTGATTTAACACTGCAATTGCCCTGAGCGAACTGCCGATTAATAACCACGGCGGCATTTTAAACGACCCAATTTTACTTCGGTTAGCTGAAAATCATTTTTGGTTATCTCTGGCCGATAGCGATATTTTACTTTGGCTCGGGGCGTAGCTATTAATTCTGGTTTGGATGTAAATATCTGCGAGCCAGATCTTTCGCCCCTGCAGCTGCAGGGTCCCCAGTCTGGAAATATAATGCGCAGCCTGTTTGGTGAGCACATAGATGCAATGGGTTATTACTGGCTAGAAGAATTTGAACTCGCCGGTATTCCGTTAGTTGTTTCACGCACAGGTTGGTCCAGCGAGTTAGGTGACGAACTATACCTGCGTGTTAGCAGTAACAGATTTCTTTGTAGTACCAGAAACCCTTACAATGGCGCAGCTTTATTTAGCAGCTTTCATTAAGGGTTCAATAGTTATGATTACAGGCAAAATTATCGCAGGAACGCTGGGTTTTATGATCGGTGGCTTTATTGGCGCAGGTATAGGCGTCTATATTGGTCATCAGTTCGATAGAGGCCTTGGCGGCTTTCTAAATCCCATCTCTGCTGCCGAGCAGGAGAAAATCCGCGAATCATTTTTTGTCACCGTATTCAGCCTGCTGGGTAATCTGGCTAAAGCCGACGGTCAGATTTCCAAGGTAGAGATTGCTCAGGCAGAAGCTCTGATGGGTAATATGGGCTTGAATTCCAGCCACCGTCGCGAAGCTATTGAGTTATTTAAGCAGGGTGCTAAGGCTGACTTCTCTGTCGATGATGCCATGCGCAGCTTTACCCATGTCTGTGGTCGACATGATAATCTTAAACGCCAACTACTTAACTATCTAATTTCTTTGGCCTTAGCCGACGGTGAGCTGCACGATGGCGAGCATGACCTGTTGCGCAAAGTTGCCGAGCATTTGGGTTTCTCAGTGGCGATGTTCGATCAGTTTATTGCCATGATCAAAGCTCAGTCCCAATTTAAAGGTGCTGGGTCAGGGCCCAAGTCCTCTGTGGGGCAGTTAGATGCAGCCTATGCCGCACTGGGTTGTAACAAACAGCATTCAGATGGCGAAATCAAAAAGGCCTATCGTAAACTGATCAGCCAAAATCATCCAGATAAGCTTATTGGCCAGGGTATGCCCGCCGATATGGTTAAGCTGGCGACGGAACGTACCCAAGAAATTCAAACCGCCTACGAGCTGGTTGTTAATAGTCGCAAATAAAACCGCATTGCAGAGCAATGCTTTGTTGACCTTGCACTGCCTGCTACCTATAATGCGCGTCCTCTTTAGGAGGCGGTTTGGATGATTAAACCGTTGTGTCGGTGCGGGATGGAGCAGTCTGGTAGCTCGTCGGGCTCATAACCCGAAGGTCGTTGGTTCAAATCCAGCTCCCGCTACCAATTTTCACAGGATATAATCTGCTGAAGGTTGGAGACATAAGAAGAAGTTAATGTAGGAACGACGTTTTTTGTCTATGCTTGCATTATCAGCGGAAAAGGGAGCCGCCTGTTAATCGAAATTGCGATTCAGGTAATTCTGCTATGAAAATTAGCGTCGGGGTCCGGCGCAAATCGAGGAGCCCCATTTTGGGGCTTTTCTTTAGATGTTAATAAATGGGCCCTTGGCCCATTTTTTGTTTGTCCGGGAGGTATCCATGGCTGTGGCCGATAGTAAGTTAAGGCAGTTATTGCAGCCGGTGGTTGAATCATTGGGCTGTGAGCTCTGGGGTTTGGAGCTGCAGGCTGGTGGTAAAACCAAGCTGCTGCGTCTATATATTGATCGTGCAGAAGAGGGTGTTGGTATTGAGGACTGTGAAAAAGTCAGCCGTCAGTCCAGTGCCATACTCGATGTAGAAGATGCGATTAATGGCGAGTACATTTTAGAGGTCTCTTCGCCAGGTATGGACAGGCCGTTGTATGAGCTGGCTCAGTACGAGCAGTATATAGGGGAAGATATTTCCCTGAAATTGCGTTTCCCATACGAGGGGCGCCGCAATTTCAAAGGTCGTTTGTCAGCAGTTGATGGCGACGAAATTGTTTTGGTGGTTACAGATCATGAGTTTCTGTTTCCGGTTGAAGGTATAGAGAAGGCTAACGTGNNTGAGGCATGTGGAGTTTGAACAATGAGTAAAGAAATTTTAATGGTTGCTGAAGCCGTATCCAATGAAAAGGGTGTGGACCAGGAAATTATTTTTGAGGCGATTGAGCAGGCACTGGCCATGGCGACTAAAAAGCGCTATGAAGAAGGCGCCAATATTCGTGTCGTTATTGACCGTGAGAGTGGCGATTATCAGTCATTCCGCTGGTGGGATGTGGTCTCCGACGATGAGATGGCAGAGCTGGGTACTCAGTTTACTACTGAGGAAGCGATTGAAAAGGATCCTACTTTAAAAGTGGGTGATACCTTTGAAGAGACTGTTGAGAATATCGCCTTTGGTCGTATTGCCGCACAGACTGCTAAGCAGGTTATTGTTCAGCGTGTTAAGGATGCCGAGCGCGAGTTGATTGTTAATCGCTACCGCGACCGCGTTGGTGAATTGCTTGGCGGTACTGTCAAGAAAGTAACCCGTGACCATATTGTTGTTGATTTTGGTGAAAACGCTGAAGGCATGTTGCCTCGCGAAGAGTTGGTGGGTCGTGAGATCTTCCGTATCAATGACCGTACTCGCGTTATATTGCAAGGCATTCGTGAAGAGACGCGCGGCCCCCAGCTATCAGTGTCTCGCGCCACACCAGAGATGCTGGTACAGCTATTTATGATCGAAGTGCCAGAGATTGCCGAAGGCATTATTGAAATTAAAGGTGCTGCTCGTGACCCCGGCCAGCGGGCCAAGATTGCGGTGAAGAGTAAAGATGCTCGTATCGATCCAGTGGGTGCCTGTGTGGGCATGCGTGGTGCGCGTGTTCAAGCTGTTTCTAATGATCTCGATGATGAGCGTGTTGATATTGTGCTGTGGGACGATAATCCTGCACAGCTAGTAATTAACGCAATGGCACCTGCGGAAGTAGAGTCTATTGTTGTTGATGAAGATACCCATTCGATGGATGTCGCTGTTAATAGTGAGAACCTCGCTCAGGCAATTGGTAAAGGCGGACAAAATGTTCGTCTGGCTTCTGAGTTGACCGGTTGGGCGATTAATGTGATGACTATTGAAGACGCTCAAGAAAAGCAAGAAGCAGAATCTTCAAACATTGTTGAAAGCCTGATGGAAGCGCTGGATGTCGACGAAGACGTAGCGGTTGTCTTGGTTGAAGAGGGGTTTACCAGCATTGAAGAAGTGGCCTATGTTCCTCTCGAGGAAATGAGCGCTATTGAAGGCTTCGATGAAGATATAGCTGAAGAGCTTCGCGCTCGTGCCAAAGATGCACTGCTGACCAGAGCGCTGGCCAGTGAAGAGCAATTAACCAATGTAGAGCCTGCTGAAGATTTGTTGACAATGGACGGCATGGACCCAGCATTGGCCTACAAGTTAACCGCTAAAAGTATCATCACCATGGAAGATCTGGCTGAGCAAGCCGTCGATGACCTAATGGATATTGATGATATGGATGAAGAGAAGGCAGCAGCATTAATCATGACTGCTCGAGCACCTTGGTTTGCAGAAGAATCAAGTGAATAATTAATCGGGCGGTAATAGAGGACAACCGATGGCTGAAGTTACAGTAAGTGAACTAGCAAAAACAGTGGGCGCATCCGAAGATCGTTTGCTTATGCAAATGAAAGAAGCGGGCCTGTCGCATACCTCCGCAGATGCAATTGTATCTGACGAAGAAAAGCAGACTCTATTGGGCTATTTAAAAAGCCTGCACGGAGACAATGCAGGCGAGCCGAAGAAGATTACGCTGCGCCGCAAGACTGTTAGTACCCTTAAATCGGGAAATCGCAAAACCGTTAACATTGAAGTGCGCAAAAAACGCACCTATGTAAAGCGCAGCGATGAAGAATTATTGGCTCAAGCCGAAGAAGAGGCCGAAGCCGCAGCAGCTGCCGTAGAGGAAGTTGTTGAGCCGGTTGTTGTTGAGGAAGCACCTGCGCCAGAGCCAGCTGTTGAGCCAGCGCCAGAATCCACACCAGAGCCGACTTTTGTGCGTGGTTCAGGCACTGACAATATCGAAGAGCAGCGTATTGCTGCTATTGCTAATCGTCGCAAGGCCGCAGATGACGCCAAGCTAGCTGCTGAAGAAGCGGCAAAAGCTAAGCAGGAAGAAGCTGCGCGTAAAGCGGCTGAAGCTGCCTCTGCGCTGGAGAGCGAAGAAGCCAAGAAGGCGGGCAAGCCAACCAAGACCGCGGCGCCCGCTGCTGCGGAGCCTGTTCATAATCGAGGTCGACGCCACGGCAAGCCCGTCAATGATGACGATGATAAGCCTGGCAAAAAGAATGTTAAAAAGCCCTTAGGTAAAGGCGGCAAGAAAAAAGGCCGTCTGCAGATGGACGACAGCGGCGATGACCGCAGAAAAGGTCGTCTGCGCTCCTCTGCTGCAGTACTTAAGGTTGATAATAAACACACCTTTAAGAAACCTGTTGATAAGAAGATTATTGAAGTCGCTATTCCCGATGAGCTGACCGTGAGTGATCTAGCTGGGCGCATGGCTATTAAAGCCGGACTGGTGATTAAAGAGCTGATGAAGTTGGGTGTTATGGCCAACATCAATCAGGTTATTGATCAGGAAACTGCATTTTTGGTGGTTGAAGAATTAGGCCACACCCCAGTAGCCGCTAAGGATGATACGGTTGAAGACGAACTGGCCAAGCAGTTTGAAGTAATTGAGGACGAGGGTGACGAAGAGCCAAGAGCGCCTATTGTTACTGTGATGGGCCATGTTGACCATGGTAAAACATCACTGCTTGATTATATTAGAGAGTCCCGTGTTGCCTCAGGTGAAGCTGGCGGTATTACCCAGCATATTGGTGCCTACCATGTGAACACACCAAAAGGCATGGTCACGTTCTTAGATACCCCTGGTCACGCAGCGTTTACTGCGATGCGAGCCCGCGGTGCCCAGAGTACCGACGTGGTTATTTTGGTAGTGGCTGCCGATGACGGTGTTATGCCGCAGACCGAGGAAGCTATTCAGCATGCTCGCGCTGCTGGTGTGCCTATTGTTATTGCCATTAACAAAATGGATAAAGAAGGCGCTGATCCAGAGCGAGTTACCACTGAGCTGGCGGCCAAAGATGTTATCCCTGAAGAATGGGGCGGTGATACTCAGTTTATTAAAGTATCTGCACATACAGGTGATGGCATAGACGAATTACTAGAAGCCGTGCTTCTGCAATCGGAGCTGCTTGAGTTGACAGCACC
>ENA-UZWV01002194-UZWV01002194.1-metagenome-genome-assembly--contig:-Day-3-1m-contig-2194_pt1 | contig 10341 bp, 9 predicted proteins | sample MGYA00260342_ERZ794902 | MGnify/ENA metagenome assembly ERZ794902
GCTATGGGTGACTTGTTTGTTTTTTTGTTCTTCGGAATTGTAGGGGTTGTTGGCTGCTATTTTTTATTTTCAAAATCTTTAGGTAATTATGTTTTTTTGCTTGCCATAGCTATTGGGTGTATGAGTACTGCGGTCTTGAATTTAAATAATATGAGAGACAGAATTCAAGATGCTAAAGTTCAAAAAAATACATTGGCAGTGGTTTTAGGTGCTAAAAAAGTAAAGAAGTATCACAGTGTTTTAATTCTCACAGCGCTTATTTCTGCCCTTATGTATTTAGTTGCTAGCCAAGCAAAACCACTTTATTATTTTGCGCTTATTGCCTTTATTCCTCTACTTATAAATATGGTAACGGTTTTTAAAAATGATGATCCTGCAGCGCTGGATCCTGAGCTAAAGAAAATAGCGCTTAGTACTTTTGTGTTTGCACTATTGCTTTTTGTCACCAGTTTTTTTTAAAACACAATCTGCTTTTGCATTTTCTATTTTAAACTCTTTAAAATATTGTATTTTTAAATTCTTGGTTTTACAATCATGCATTTCGTTTTATAATACTAAATACAGATCTTGAAAGCACATTATAAAAAACATATTCTTGAGTTTAAAACACCAGGTGGTACCTCTCGCGGTATATTAAAAACAAAGGAGGCTTGGTTTATTATCATTGAAAATAATACTGATTTTGGAGTTGGGGAGTGTGGTATGTTACGGGGCTTAAGTATTGATGACCGTCCAGATTTTGAGCAAACATTACAGTGGGTTTGTGATAACATAGACCTAGGATTACACCACTTGTATGATCAATTAACAGCCTTTCCATCTATCCAAATAGCGGTAGAAACTGCTTTTAAATCTTTGGCGGCTCGGGATCCATTTCAAATTTACCCTTCTGGATTTTCAAAGGGAAAAGCCTCTATTGCTATCAATGGTTTGATATGGATGGGTGATAAGGCCTTTATGACTAAGCAAATTGCCAGCAAGCTCAATGAAGGTTTTGGGTGTATTAAAATGAAAATTGGCGCCATTAACTTTGATACAGAGCTATCACTTTTAAAGAGTATTAGGCAAGAATTTTCTGCCTCAGAAATAGAAATAAGAGTTGATGCCAATGGTGCTTTTACTCCAAAAAATGCACTCGAGAAATTAAAACAATTATCTGACCTTGATCTGCATTCAATAGAGCAGCCTATTGCTACAAAACAATGGGACCAAATGGCCTGTTTGTGTGAGCAAAGCCCACTAGATATAGCTTTAGATGAGGAGTTAATAGGTGTGTTTTCTATAGAAGATAAACAGGAGCTATTAAATCATATTAAACCTCAATATGTAATTTTAAAACCAAGTTTTATAGGTGGTTTTAAAGGGAGTGATTCTTGGATAGCGTTAGCTCAGGCAAAGGGCGTGAAGTGGTGGGTGACATCTGCACTTGAGAGTAATGTAGGATTAAACGCAATTTCGCAGTATACCTTTACAAAAAATAGTACATTGCCTCAAGGTTTAGGTACGGGGAGTTTGTACACAAATAATATTGCTTCTCCACTGCAGATAACAAAAGGGTCATTGTTTTATAACCCAAGTAAAAAATGGAATTTTAATTTATGAATTATATACAGCAAGCAAATAAAGGTAAAAACGAGCCGTGGATGTTTATTCTCACCTTTTTGTTAACGGCAGGTTTATTTATTTATAGCCTGGTGTTTTTTTTATTTTTTAGCGATGGTGTAGATCTAGCTCAAGAACAACAAAAGCTTTTAGAATTATTACCTAGCAAAAATTTTTGGTTGGCATTTAATTTATTACCATTTGCTTTTTTATTGGGTTTGTTATTTTTACTTGTTAAAAAACTCCATCAACGAAGCATACGCTCTCTCACCACATCAAGAAAAAAAGTAGATTGGTCTCGCGTATTTTTTTCATTTTCTCTTATTGTACTTATTACTTTGGTCTCTTTTGGTATCTCCTACTATAATGATCCATCAGAAGTGATACTGCAGCTTGATCCTGTAAAATTTGGGATATTAATCTTTATTAGTCTTTTATTGTTTCCATTTCAAATTGGTCTGGAAGAGTATCTCTTCAGAGGGTATATAATGCAGCACCTAGGAGTGCTGCTTAAAAATAGGTGGATGCCATTATTGATTACCTCGATTTTGTTTGGTGTTTTTCACAGCGCCAACCCAGAGGTAGCAGAGATGGGCTACTCGATCATGGTGTTTTATATTGGTACTGGATTATTGCTAGGTATCATGACTTTAATGGATGAAGGTATAGAACTTGCCCTAGGTTTTCATTTTGGAAACAACCTATTGGCAGCGACTTTAGTGACCTCAGATTGGTCTGCACTGCAAACAGATGCTGCTTTTAAGTATACGGCAACACAGGCCGGTACAAGTACTATAATTGACGTTATATTACCTGTTTTGGTTTTATATCCTATAATATTAATAATATTATCAAAAAAATACAACTGGACTAACTGGAGTAAAAAGCTCTTTGGAAAAGTTATTGCAACTAGTACTTAGAATATTTAAATTTTAGTGTAACCAATCTATAGATATAACTGTTTTTAACACTTAACTTTTGGAACCATTACAAGAATTACATCCTTCATTTAAATTTAACGGCCTTGAGTTTGCGACCGCTGAAGAAATTGTTGTGTTTGCCAAACAGTTAAAAGAGAAGGGCGCTTCTCATGAAGTTGCAATTGCAAAATTTATTGTTAAGTGGTTTAATGACAAGCCGTATATAAAAGTTAAGACCTCAGGCTCTACAGGTACTCCAAAGAAAATTAAATTACTGAAAACAAATATGGTTCATAGCGCTTTTGCTACTGGAGTATATTTTAATATGGGTGCAAATAACACAGCGCTGCTTTGCTTGTCTGCAAAATATATTGCTGGAAAAATGATGTTGGTACGCGCCTTGACCATGGGTTGGGACTTACACGTAGTGGCTCCAGATAAGGATGCTATTACCCAGTATGACAATACCTATGACTTTGCTGCCATGGTACCCTACCAGGTATACCACACCTTAAACGCTCTTGATAAAATTAAAAAACTCATCATTGGTGGCGGTGTTATAGATCCAGATTTGGAAGCTAAATTGCAAACAAAATCAACACAGGTGTATGCTAGTTATGGCATGACAGAAACTATTTCTCATGTAGCTCTAAGGCCCGTAAATGGTGTAGATAAAACCAATGTATATACTGCATTACCAAATGTTAGTTTTGATCTAGATGACAGAGGTTGTTTGGTCATTGATGCTCCTAGTTTAGGAAACTTACATCTTGTTACAAATGATGTTGTTACCCTTCTTGACGCAAAAAGTTTTGAATGGCTAGGGAGGTTTGATAATGTAATTAATAGCGGAGGTGTAAAATTATATCCAGAAAAAATCGAACAACTATTGCGTGATTTTATAAAAGTTCCTTTTATTATTTCCTCCCTGCAAGATCAGGCTTTGGGTGAACAGCTCATTTTAATTCTAGAGCTTGATGATCCCAAACAAGTTGCAGACTACCGCAATATTATCTCTGAGTTAGAATCTTACCATAGGCCTAAAAAAATATTTACACTTTCTAAATTTCCAGTTACAGAAACTGGTAAAATAAAACGTAACGATATTAAAGACCTAATAAAAGGCTACAATTAAAGAACCACCAGTATTTAGTGTGACGTGGTTTTATAGTAATTTTTTATTTTTTAAGTATCACTAAAAAACAAATGCCAGGCTCATGAAACATTTTTATTCTCTTTTACTTTTCTCTTTTATTTTATCTGTGGCAACAGTCTCTGTAGCCTATTCACAAATACTACCCGAGCGAGAAAGAGCCACTTTACGTGACGAAATTTTAAAAGATAGGTTTGACAACCTGCTACCTCAACTTATGGATGATACAGGCATCGATATGTGGCTAGTAATTGCTAGAGAATACAACGAAGATCCAGTGATGCGCACAATGCTTCCAGCAACTTGGCTGAATGCTCGTAGAAGAACCATTTTAGTTTTTTATAGAAATAAAGAGCAAAATACCCTGGAGCGTCTTGCCGTTGCAAGGTATGATGTTGGAGCTAACATCACCTCTTCTTGGGATAAAGAAAAACAGCCCAATCAATGGGAGCGTTTGGTTGAAATTATTAAAGAGCGCCCTGTAGATAAAATAGGAATAAATATCTCAAAACATTTTGGTATTGCAGATGGTTTGGTCCAAACAGATCATCAAGAGCTTATGGAAGCGCTGCCAAGTAATCTAGAAGAAAAAATAGTTTCTGCAGAGAAACTTGCCATTGCATGGATAGAGACCAGAACAGAAAAAGAAATGCTTCTTTACAATCAATTAGTAGATGTTACCAGCGCTATTATTGACCAGGCATTTAGCGCCGCTGTGATTACTCCAGGAAAAACCACTACAGATGATATTGTTTGGTGGATGCGGCAAAAGGTTACTTCTTTGGGTTTAGAAACATGGTTTCACCCAACCATTGATATACAAAGAAATAACGAAGCTCTGCAAAGCCATATCTATTCCTTCACCAAAGGCGAAAAACAAAAGACAGTTCTTCCCGGAGATTTGTTGCATTGTGATTTTGGAATCACCTATATCTCATTAAATACAGATTGTCAAAGACATGCTTATGTTTTGAAAAAAGGAGAAACTCAGGTGCCAGAATATTTAGCCGCTGCTTTTGCAAAAGGCAATCAGGTCCAAGATATCTTTACGGGTAATTTTAAGACGGGTAGCACCGGAAATCAAATACTAGCCATGTCTTTGAAAAAGGCAAGAGATAAGGGCCTAAGGCCTTCTATTTACACACACCCTTTAGGTACTTATGGACATAGTTCTGGAACTACTTTAGGCATGTGGGATAGCCAACAAGGAGTGCCTGTAAATGGTGATTACCCGCTACATGAAAATACCGTATACGCCATTGAGCTTAATACCACCGTTACTATCCCGCAGTGGAATAAAGACATCAGAATTATGCTTGAAGAAGCTGGCTACTGGGGCCCAAATGGGTTTAGGTATGTTAATGGCAGACAACAGGCCATTAAAGCCATTACTTGGTAGAGAAATTACACTTGTATCACACCCAAATTAAATTGTTTTTCAATAGGGGCATGGTTTGCCGCTTCAATACCTAGAGATATCCAAGTTCTGGTCTCTAGCGGGTCTATAACCCCGTCTGTCCAAATACGAGAAGCAGCATAATAAGGAGATATTTGATTGTCATACCTGGCTTTTATGTTGTCATAAAGCTCTTTTTCTTGCTTTTCAGATATTTTCTTCCCTTGTTTTTTGAGTGAAGCAGTTTCTATTTGGAGTAATACTTTAGCAGCGCTGTTTCCGCTCATCACTGCAAGATTAGCACTTGGCCATGCGGCAATCAATCTTGGGTCATAGGCTTTACCGCACATCGCGTAATTTCCTGCACCGTAGCTATTTCCAATAATAATCGTGAATTTTGGCACCACACTATTACTAACAGCATTTACCATTTTGGCACCATCTTTTATAATACCTCCATGTTCGCTTTTGCTTCCTACCATAAAGCCGGTTACATCTTGAAGAAAAACAAGTGGAATTTTTTTCTGGTTACAGTTGGCAATAAAACGCGTGGCTTTGTCTGCACTGTCACTGTAGATAACACCACCAAATTGCATTTCACCACTTTTGGTTTTTACTAGTGTACGTTGGTTGGCAACAATTCCTACTGCCCAACCATCTATACGGGCATATCCAGTTAGTATAGTTTGGCCATAGCCTTTTTTATATTCTTCAAACTCACTGTTGTCTACCAATCTATCTATAATGGCCTGCATATCATACTGCTCTGCTCTAGATTTTGGTAGAAGTCCATATATTTCTTGAGGATCTTTTGTAGGCTTAGCGGCTTTTGATCTGTTGTAACCTGCAGTGTCAAAATCACCAATTTTAGAAACAATGTTTTTTATTTTGTCTAAGGCATCTTTATCATCTTTTGCCTTATAATCTGTAACGCCGCTAATTTCACAATGCGTTGTAGCGCCGCCTAATGTTTGGTTATCAATGCTTTCACCAATTGCCGCTTTTACAAGGTAGCTACCCGCTAAGAAAATACTACCTGTTTTATCTACTATGATAGCCTCATCACTCATAATTGGAAGGTACGCTCCACCAGCAACACAGCTACCCATAATGGCAGAAATTTGAGTAATACCCATGCTGCTCATTACAGCATTATTTCTAAAAATACGACCAAAGTGTTCTTTGTCCGGAAATATTTCATCTTGCATAGGCAGATAAACCCCTGCGCTATCTACAAGGTAAATAATAGGAAGTTTATTTTCTATAGAAATTTCTTGTGCGCGTAAATTTTTCTTTCCAGTTATTGGAAACCAAGCTCCTGCTTTTACAGTAGCATCATTGGCTACAACAATACACTGTTTGCCCATGATGTATCCAATTTTAACAACCACACCACCACCGGGACACCCACCATGTTCTTGATACATTCCATCTCCGGCAAAGGCGCCAATTTCTATAGATTTCTTTTTATCATCTAATAGGTAATCGATGCGTTCTCGGGCAGTCATCTTTCCTTTAGCATGATGTTTGTCAATGCGGTTTTGACCACCTCCAAGTTTTACTTTTGCAAAACGTTTGCGTAAATCTGAGAGAAGTAACTTATTATGATCTTCGTTTTTATTGAAGCTAAGGTCCATAGTGTTGTTTTATACCTGTAAAAATACAAAACTATACTATTATCAATATGGCAAAACTATTTTAAATTCACGATATTTGCCATATAAGCACTTACCAAAGGTTGGTTTTTTTAATCATAAATCTTAGGATGCGTTTTTGTTTTTAAACTTCAAAAACAAGCCCTTTTTATTTTTTTGACATTCCTTCCCTACCAGTGCTTGTAAACAAAGCTAATTATATCTGCATTTTTTGCACTAAAATTGCTGAAAACTTTGACTCATGATGAATAAAAACACTGTTTTAGGATACGCTACACTAATAATGATTATTGTTGGTATATCTCTTATTGCACTTGGCGCATTTAAATATGATGCTATTGCTGGCTGGGGATTTGCCTCTGTAGGAATTGGATTTTTTGCCATTGCCTGGGTGTTTAATGCCTTAAAAGGTAGGATGTAATAAACCTTATTTAAAAAAAATAGTAACTATTAAAGATTAATAATGTCTGACGATAAAAAAGTAATTTTCTCAATGTCTGGATTGACCAAGTCATTCCAAAATGCACAAACACCTGTGCTTAAAAACATATACCTAAGTTTTTTCTATGGAGCTAAGATTGGTATTCTAGGATTAAACGGTAGTGGTAAATCTACCTTGCTTAAAATTATTGCAGGAGTAGATAAAAACTATCAAGGTGATGTTGTTTTTTCTCCAGGATATACTGTTGGATATTTAGAGCAAGAGCCGCAATTAGATCCAGAAAAAACAGTGCTAGAAATAGTAAAAGAAGGCGCTGCAGAAACAGTAGCCATTTTAGATGAGTACAACAAAATTAACGATCAGTTTGGTTTAGAGGAAGTTTACAGCGATGCAGATAAAATGGATAAACTCATGGCGCGTCAAGCCATATTACAAGATCAAATTGATGCTAGTAATGCTTGGGAGTTAGAGACCAAATTAGAAATTGCCATGGACGCCCTAAGAACTCCTCAAGGGGATACGAAAATTGGCATACTATCTGGAGGTGAACGTAGGCGTGTAGCCCTTTGTAGATTGCTACTGCAAGAGCCTGATGTACTACTTTTGGATGAGCCTACCAACCACTTAGATGCAGAGAGTGTACACTGGTTAGAGCACCATTTGGCGCAATATAAAGGAACAGTAATAGCCGTAACCCATGATAGGTATTTCCTAGATAATGTTGCGGGTTGGATACTTGAGCTGGATAGGGGAGAAGGAATTCCTTGGAAAGGAAACTATTCTTCTTGGCTTGATCAAAAATCAAAGCGCATGGCACAAGAAAGTAAAACAGCTAGTAAGCGTCAAAAAACATTAGAAAGAGAACTAGAGTGGGTACGTCAAGGAGCCAAAGGAAGACAGACAAAACAAAAAGCGCGTCTAAATAATTATGACAAGCTAATGAGCCAAGATCAAAAACAACTTGACGAAAAACTTGAAATATACATACCAAACGGCCCTCGTCTAGGAACTAATGTTATAGAGGCTAGCGGGGTTAGTAAGGCCTATGGAGATAAGTTATTGTACGAAGATTTAAACTTTAATTTACCTCAGGCAGGAATCGTTGGAGTTATTGGGCCAAACGGAGCTGGTAAAACAACTATTTTTAGAATGATAATGGGAGAAGAGACTCCAGATAAAGGGTCTTTTACTATTGGTGAAACAGCAAAGGTCTCTTATGTAGATCAGGCCCACTCTAACATTGATCAAGATAAATCTATCTGGCAAAATTTTAGTGATGAGCAAGAACTGGTGCTTATGGGTGGCAAGGAAGTAAATTCTAGAGCTTACCTAAGTAGATTTAATTTTACAGGAAGTGAGCAAAACAAAAAGGTGTCACTTCTCTCTGGAGGGGAGCGAAACAGATTACACCTAGCCATGACCTTAAAAGAAGAAGGTAATGTGCTGTTACTTGATGAGCCTACCAATGATTTGGATGTAAATACCCTAAGGGCCTTAGAAGAAGGTCTTGAAAACTTTGCTGGTTGCGCTGTAGTTATAAGTCACGACCGTTGGTTTTTAGATAGAATTTGCACCCATATACTAGCCTTTGAAGGAGATAGTCAAGTCTATTTCTTTGAGGGAGGTTTTAGTGAATATGAGGAGAGTAAGAAAAAACGTTTGGGAGGTGATTTAATGCCTAAACGTATTAAATATAAAAAGTTAGTTAGGTAGTTTATCAAATCTATAATTTATTAAAAAACCGAGGTAATAAGTATTGCCTTGGTTTTTTTTACATCCTGTCTTAATTTCTTTATATTTATAATAGCAAACGCCTTAGTTATGGTGTGGGTTTTTATTTTAAACGAAAATTTATTTTTATGAAATTTTTTATCGATACTGCCAATCTAGAACAGATTAAAGAAGCTCAAAGCCTTGGTGTTTTGGATGGAGTTACTACAAACCCATCTCTAATGGCTAAAGAGGGTATAACAGGTCAAGATACTATTTTACAGCACTATATAGATATATGTTCTTTAGTTGATGGAGATGTCTCTGCTGAGGTAATTGCTACAGAATACCACGCAATGATTAAAGAAGGAGAGGCTTTAGCAAAACTCCACGAGCAAATTGTAGTTAAAGTTCCAATGATAAAAGATGGAATTAAGGCTATTAAATACTTTAGTGACAGAGGTATTAGAACCAATTGTACTTTGGTCTTCTCATCTGGCCAAGCATTACTAGCTGCAAAAGCAGGTGCAACCTATGTATCTCCCTTTATTGGAAGACTTGATGATATATCTACAGATGGTCTTAATCTTATAGCAGAAATTAGACTTATTTATGATAATTATGGGTTTGAAACTCAGATTCTTGCTGCCTCTGTAAGACATACCATGCACGTGTTGGATTGTGCAAAAATTGGGGCAGATGTAATGACGGGGCCTTTATCTTGTATTGAGGGACTACTTAAACATCCTTTGACAGACATTGGTCTTGCAAAGTTTTTGGAAGATTACAATAAAGGGAATTAAAGCATTTATTTCTTGTTAAGATACCCCAGTAATAAAGATTCAAAATTCTGATTAAACAGATTTGAGTTTCCTTCAAGGATAATACCTGCTTTGTCTACTATCATGGCTTTGTTTGCAGAATTAATAAATAGTGCATTTTTTGCAGCGGTACTATTTTTTAGTTGGTATTCATTTTCTTGATTGTACCCAGAGCTGATAACTGTTTGATGCCAGGCAGAGAAATCTGTACCAGTGTTAATGCCAACAAAGGCGTACTCTGGGTATTTGCTTTTTAAATCTGCAATACGCACATGAATTTGTTTGTAATGCTTTACAGATTCACTGTTCCAGAAAAAGAAAACAGTTTTAGAATCATTGATTTTTTGAATTGATATTAATTCTTTACTGCTCGTTATTAAAGCTAAATTTGGTATTAGCTCTCCCGCATTTATTTTGGCAGTATTGTGTGCGTATCGCTCTACCTCTTTTTGGTGAGCTTTGTTGTGGTCAAGCTCTTTATACAATGCCACTAAATCATGTTCTTTTTGACTGTCATTTGCATGCACTAGATACCTCTTGACTGTATTTTGTAGAAGGTTATCGTGTAGTTGTTTGTTAGTAATTAAGCTGTCAATAAGCTTTAGTTTTTGTGTTTGATGGCTGTAAGACACTTTGTTGAAA
>ENA-UZWV01028084-UZWV01028084.1-metagenome-genome-assembly--contig:-Day-3-1m-contig-28084_pt1 | contig 10326 bp, 8 predicted proteins | sample MGYA00260342_ERZ794902 | MGnify/ENA metagenome assembly ERZ794902
AACCACTGGCCGTAGCTATATCTCTGGTTCCCTCGAGTACGGAGACCTCTGCATCAACTACCAGAGCTGGAGGCTGATTGGTTGCCACTGGTGGTGATACTGGTGAGCTGCTTCCGCCACCGCCGCCTCCACAGGCTGACAATAGCGACAGGCAGGCGGCAAGAGAAATCAGGTGTTTAACAGTGCGCATAGGGAGTTTCCGTCTGATGTAATTGTTGTTTTTACGAATGCACGGAGTTAATCGCATTTTGAGGAGGTTAGATACCGAAAATCGATAAAACAACAGGATCCGCGCGATCAAAGGGGCATTCTATTTGGTATTGATTAGAATAAAAAAGGCTGCACCAGCGGTATCACAGAGGAAGTTTCTCATGGTGATTGGCGTATCAATCTTAGCCGTGGCACTGTCGTTATCGTGATCGGAATCATCGATACGGGCACAGGTCACGTCGTAGCCAGTCACCGCAGAGTTATGGATAGCTGCGGTGACCGAACCGCGCAGACGCATACCAAACTCACCGGCGCTGTTAGCCGCGTCGCCACCGATAATGGTTACGTTGGCAATGACACCAGCAGTCTCCGGAGTGTAGTCTTCGTCAGAAGAGTTAAGCTCGATACCGCGCGGGTCATTAGAGCCTACAGGTGTAGCTCCAGGCGTTTGATTCTTGATAATCAGTGCATACTGAATATTGCCCTGATAACCCTCATCGAAATCTATATCGTCATCGTCATTGTTAGTGAGCACAGCATATTTAACGTTAGCTGTACCGCCAAACCACTCAATGCCATTATCCCGATTACCATGAACCTGCACGTATTCAATTTCGGTACCATAGCCGACACCCTGAAGGGTCAGACCATTAATTTCATTGTTGGGCCCAGCGATCAGACCACCCTCAGCAATACGCACATAGCGGATATGGCCACTGTCATCAGCAGGCAAATTACCGCCGTATTCCTGAACAAAGTCACCGCCTTCACCAAGGATATTGCACCAGCTTTCGCCGTCAGCAAAACAGGCGCCTGTTCCGCCCTGACCATACTGTGGGGCGAAACCCTGGATTACAACACCGCCCCATTCGCCCATGCCATCGTAATTTTCATCAGCAAGACTGCTAAAGGTAATTGGCTGCGCAGCTGCACCTATGGCTTCCAGCTTGGAGCCACGAGTTACCAACAGCACACCATCAGCAGCGCCGCGAACATCGGTACCTGGTTCAATTTTTAGAGTTACACCCTGGCTAACAATTAGATCCATCTCTGCCTGAGAGGAAATCTCTTTATTGCCTGAACCGACCTGAACTACACCGCTCAATATTTTCCGTTCCCCTGGTTGGGTTGAAAACACCTAGGGTAACTACCTCTTCAAAAGTAGGCGCGGGAATAATCGCCATCCTGTCAGAGGCAGGACGTTTCTTAATCAGCTTAAAGCCAGCGTAAACACCCAGGTCAGCGAAGACTCGTACTGAACTTGGGGCTGGCACCAAGATCTGTCTGAAGATCTTCAATAAGGAAAAATTAACAGGCTAAAATTACGCTGGTATGAATTATTTATGACGGTAATGTGACAGAGAATACTGATCTCTGGGCAAGCGGTTATCAGGTATAAAAAAAGAGGCCAGAGCCTCCTTTTTTTTATATTGTGAGCAACGAATAATCACTACTGGTGACGAATATCTTTTCCTTTTACAACAAAGACAATCTGCTCACAGAGATTTTTCGCATGGTCGCCAATTCGCTCAAGGGAGCGAATAACCCACAGCACATTGATCACTCGGCTAATGCTTCTTGGGTCTTCCATCATATAGGTAACCAGCTCGCGCAATGCAGTTTTGTACTCGAGGTCGATCTGCTTATCTTCCTCCAGTGTTCGCATAGCTGCGTCCACGTCAAAGCGAGCAAAGGCATCCAGTGCATTGGCAAGCATGCGCGTCACTGAGGCACCCATATGGCGCACTTCAGTGTAGCCCTCAGCCGAGCCACTCTGCTCTGCAAGAATAACTGCGTGATTGGCAATTTTTTTGGCTTCGTCTCCAATGCGCTCCAGATCATTGACCGCCTTGGTCACCATCATCACCAGTCGCAAATCACTGGCAGCCGGTTGGCGGCGCGCGATAATTAAGATGCAGGCTTCGTCTATATCCACCTCCATGCTGTCGATACTTTGATCTCCAGAGATGACCTCCTCGGCCAGTTTACTGTCAGCATCAGTGACTGCCTTGACAGCATTCTGTAGCTGCTGCTCAACTTTGCCGCCCATCTCCATCAACCGAGTACGAATCTCTTCGAGCTCCTCGTCGAACTGCTTCATAATGTGATTTTCGAATGACATCTTCGCCATATTATTCTCCATTTAGCCTAGTAATTTAGGCTGCTCTTAAAGTCTTAACCAAATCGACCTGTGATATAGGCTTCAGTCAACTGATGCTCTGGCATGGTAAATACTTGCTCTGTAGGGTTTACCTCAATCAGCTTGCCAAGGTGGAAGTAAGCCGTGCGGTGCGATACTCGTGCGGCCTGCTGCATACTATGAGTCACAATAGCAATGGTGAAGTTCTCGCTGAGCTCTTCGATCAGCTCTTCAATTTTTGCCGTGGCAATGGGGTCTAGCGCTGAGCAGGGCTCATCCATCAAAATAACTTCTGGGCTAACCGCGATAGCTCTGGCAATACAGAGCCTTTGCTGCTGACCACCAGACAACCCTGTACCCGGCTGATGCAGGCGCTCTTTCACCTCTTCCCAGAGGCTGGCTTTGCGCAGACTGTTTTCAACAATCTCATCCAGATCAACTCTGCTGTCGGCCAAACCATGAATCTTGGGACCATAGGCCACATTTTCATAAATTGATTTGGGGAAGGGGTTGGGCTTTTGAAACACCATGCCTACGCGCGCGCGCAGCTCGACCACATCCAGTTTTGGGGCATAGAGGTTTTCGCCATCCATACAGATATCACCCTCGACTCGGCAGCCCTCTACGGTGTCATTCATGCGATTTAGGGTGCGCAAAAAAGTTGACTTACCGCAGCCTGAGGGGCCAATCATCGCCATCACTTCATTTTTGGCGATATCTATACTGACATCGTGAATCGCCTGCTTGTCGCCGTAGTAGACATCGATATTGCGCATGGTCATTTTAGCATTATCGCTAAAGCTCTTACCCACGGTAATCTGCTGATCATCTATATCCAGACTCTGGCCGGCTTTGAACTGAGGTGCAACCGCCTTGCGGGTTTTAGCTACTGCCTTTTTAGCTTTGGGCTCCGTCTTCTTGACCTTGGGCTCCGTCTTCTTGACCTTGGGTACCGCCGTCTTGGCTTTGGCTACCTTTTTAGGGGCGGACTTTGACGCTGCTTTAGAGGCAGCCTTTGCAGGCTTAGCTGTATCTGCTGGACTCATAATTTATTCCTGTTTACCAACGGCGTTCAAGACGCTTTCGCAGCCAAACGGCCGATGTGTTCATAATAATTAAAAAGCTTAGCAGCACCATAATGGCCGCGGAGGTCTTTTCAATAAAGGCTCTCTCCGGACTGTCAGCCCAGAGGAAAATTTGTACCGGCAGCACTGTAGCAGGATCGGTAAAGCTGCCGGGGATATCGACAATAAAGGCCACCATACCAATCATCAGCAGTGGGGCTGTTTCGCCCAGTGCCTGAGCCATACCAATAATCGCACCGGTCAACATGCCGGGCAGAGCCAGCGGCAACACATGGTGCAAAACCATCTGATACTTGGAGGCTCCCATGCCCAGGGCCGCTTCTCGGATCGAGGGTGGCACCGACTTAATAGCCGCACGGCTGGTAATAATAATGGTTGGCAGTGTCATCAATGTGAGTACCAGGCCACCGACAATGGGCACAGACCTGGGCACATGAAAGAAGTTGATAAAAATTGCCAGGCCCAGCAGGCCAAAAATAATCGAAGGCACCGCAGCCAGATTATTAATATTGACCTCAATAAAGTCAGTCCATTTGTTTTTAGGCGCAAACTCTTCCAGATAAATAGCCGCCGAGACACCAATAGGGAACGACAGTATCAGAGTCAGCACCAAAGTCAGCAGTGAACCCATCACTGCACCGCGGATACCGGCCTGCTCTGGCTCTCGAGAATCGCCACGGGTAAACAGGTTAGTATTTAGCTGCAGGCGTATCAGCCCCTGCTCGTGCAACTGGTCGATCCAGACCACCTGTTTATCAGACAGCCGCGCTGCATAGGCTTCGCCATCCAGCCAGGACTTGTAATAGGTATCTATATCGTCATCAGCCAACAGCCAGATTGACTCGGTTGTATTAAGTAGCTGTGGATTGGCCAGCAGACGGTCTTTTAGATCAAACCCTGCTCCATTGCTGAGTAGTCCATTCAATCGGCGCTTATCTCTGCGCCCAGAGACATCGGTAAATTTTTCGCGCAGTGCGACTTTGGGCACGGCATCCCAATTACCCATCATCAGTTGCTCTGGATCGGATAGATTCTCAATGCCCAGCAGATCCTGGTCGTAGCTGACATTGAGCTTGATGTAAGTCGCCTGGAATGCCCCATGCCCTTTGCCGATAATATCGATAAATAGCACGGCGACCGCCGCCAAGCCTATAAATATAGCCACACGCCCATACCATTGAAACCTGGCTTCAGCGCGGTTACGGCGAGTCAGAGAGCGCTTTATTTTGGATAAATTATCCGCTGACTTATTCATACTGTTCTCGATATTTCTTAACAATGTGCAGAGCAAAGATATTTAGCAATAGGGTGACGACAAACAGCATCAGGCCCAGAGCAAAAGCAGCCAGGGTTTTTGGACTATCAAACTCCTGGTCACCGGTTAACAGGGTAACTATCTGCACTGTCACAGTGGTGACTGAATCCAGAGGGTTGGCTGTCAGTTTGGCCGCCAGCCCAGCTGCCATCACAACAATCATGGTCTCGCCAATGGCCCTGGATACTGCCAGCATAATGCCGCCAACAATACCTGGCAGCGCAGCGGGAATAACTACTCTACGCACGGTCTCTGAATGGGTAGCGCCCATGGCCAGCGAACCATCGCGCATAGACTGAGGCACGGCAGTAATCACATCGTCTGCCAGTGACGAGATAAAGGGAATAATCATAATGCCCATTACGCCACCGGCCGCCAGCGCACTCTCGGAAGACACCGTCAGCCCAAAGCTGCTACCTAGATCGCGCAGATAAGGTGCCACTGTCAGGGCTGCAAAAAATCCATAAACCACAGTGGGAATACCGGCCAACACTTCTAGGGCCGGCTTGGCAAAGGTGCGAATTCTCTTGCTGGCATACTCTGCCAAATAGATCGCTGACATTAGCCCCACTGGCACCGCCACCAGCATAGCCACAGCTGACACCAGCAATGTGCCTACAAATAACGGCACAGCGCCAAAACTGCCTGAGGAGCCTACCTGATCTTCGCGAATAGCGGTCTGTGGGCTCCAGTCCAGGCCAAAGACAAAATCAGTCACAGGAACGGAGCGGAAAAACTGAATAGACTCAAACAACACAGAGAGCACGATGCCCAGGGTGGTGAAAATAGCCAGACAGGCACAGGCCAGCAGCAGGTTCTGCATAACTTTTTCAACTGCCGGACGAGCTCGAAAGCTGGAGGCGACTCGGCTTAAACCTAAAACCAGTCCAGCTGCAGAGAACACCAGTGCCAACAATGTCAGGGACCAGCGAGATATCTGCCGCAGAGAGACCATATGGTCAGCTGCAGCAAGCAGCGGCCCAGTCTGCCCGGCGCGGGGCAATACACCATCGGCAAGATTGCCAATTTTATTTAATAACAGGTTGTAACTGGCGGTATCTGAGGGTGCTATCTCGGCGGCGACCGCGCCTATCACCATGCTGTTAATCACCGGATCATCAAAAATCATCCACAGGGCTAGCAGGATAAGCGACGGCAGCGCACACCAGAATGCCGTGTGCATTCCATAGTAGGAGGGCAGAGAATGGAGCTTGCGAATACCACCCAGGGGGGCGGCAATAGCGAGAGAGCGTCCGCGGCCCAGATAGAAGGCCAGTACACCCAAGCCAAATAGCAAAAGTAATATATTAGTCGCTTGCATAGAGCTTGCGGTGTCCTTTAGAAACGAGAAAACCCAGCTCTTTGAGCCGGGCGGTACTGTGGCAAAATACCTGCATTATTTCAATGCTTCGTTGCCCGTCATTGGCGTTAGAGAGCGAGTGTTCTTAGCCATAGCTCTGCGCTCTTCAAGAGGCAGCGGAATCATACCTTTTTCAGCCAAATAGCCATCTTCGCCCCAGGCGCGCTCACTAGTAAACTCATTGAGGTAGCCTTCAATACCTGGCACAACACCCACATGAGCTTTCTTGACATAGAAGTAAAGCGGGCGTGAGATCGGGTATGACTTATCGGCAATTGACTCAAAGGTTGGCTCAACAGATTCAATATTTGCACCCTGTACCTTATCGGCATTTTGATCTAGAAAACTGAAGCCGAAGATACCCAGTGCTGCCGGATTAGCCTGCAGCTTCTGAACAATCAGATTGTCATTTTCACCGGCTTCAATGTAAGCGCCGTCTTCGCGAATAGTGTGACACAGAGCCTTGTAGGCACTCTTGTCGGTTTTCTTCATTGCCTTGATCCAGGCAAACTTTTTACAGCCGCCTTCCAAAGCCAACTCAGCAAATGCATCGCGAGTACCAGAGGTCGGGGGAGGCCCCAGTACTTCGATTGCTGTATCTGGCAATGCTGAGTTGACCTGGTTCCAAGTCGTGTAAGGGTTATCTATAAGCTCAGCCTCTGCTGCACCTGGTACCTGGGCAGCCAGTGCCAGAAAGATATCTTTGCGGCTCAACTCTACAGGCGCTGATTCGACTGAGTTGGCAATAACAATACCATCGTAGCCAACCTGAACTTCGATCACTTCCCTGACGCCATTTGTCTGGCATTTCTTAAACTCACTACTCTTCATACGTCTTGAAGAGTTGGTAATATCCGGATAGTTAGTACCAACACCGGAACAGAATAGCTTCATGCCACCACCGGAGCCGGTTGATTCGATTTTGGGAGTCAATTTTCCACTGGCGCGACCATAGCGCTCAGCCACAACTGTTGAAAAAGGATATACCGTAGAAGATCCTACGACTTCTATTGACTCTCGAGCCATAGAAGAGGTTGCACTCATCGAAGCCATAGCAAAAACAATGACTGGAATAAATTTAAGCTGGGTCATAACAACCTCCAAAGGCTGGCATATAGATGTGCTATTAATTGATTCAGTTTTAGAACGGGGACACTGTATTAAAGTTATATGACAGAAATATGACAATTAAGCTCGGGTAAATAAATTTTAGTAGCTTTGGAGCTGTCATATTAATGTCATATTTCTTTCATATATTTATCATGTTGCTGTCATATTTCTGCAACCTGAACTGGGCCGTAGCCCAATGAATTAAACTTTTTGGGGATTGAACATGAACAAACTAGCACTTTCGGTTGCTGTAGCTGCCTCTCTGGGGATAGCGTCTCACAGCTTCGCGGACGGCCCGATCGATGGCACCATTTATGGCAAGATCAATGTCTCTGTGGTCAATACAGATGAGAACTCATCAGATAAATGGAAACTTAATAGCAATGCATCGCGTCTGGGTGTTAAGGGTAAAACCAAAATCACCGACGGTCTCTACGCTGTGTATAAAGCAGAATTCGAAATGTGCGTCGACGATGGTGACTGTAAAGGACAGACCTTTACACAGCGCAATATTATGGGCGGCATCAGAGGCAGTTTTGGCACAGTCTGGGCGGGTAAGCATGACTCACCCACCAAACTGGCACAGAAAAAGATCGATTTGTTTAATGACCTGGAGGGTGATATCAAAAATACCTTCGAGGGTGAAAACCGCGTTTCCAATATTATTGCCTATACCAGCCCCACTGTAAGCGGCTTCTCTGGCACTGTTGCAATGATCCCAGGTGAAGGCGCAGATGTTGATGGCGATGGTATTGATGACACTGGCCTGACGGACGGAATGTCCTACTCTCTAAGCTACAGTAAAGATAATCTCTATCTTGCACTGGCCAGCGATAAGGATGTAGATAGCCAGGACCTGGTACGTATGGTTATGCAGTACCAAATGGACAATCTGAAGCTGGGCGCCATGTACCAGCAAAACGAAGATAACCTGGGTACCAAGGATGAATCTGGATATTTTGTAAGCGCTGCCTATAAAATCGATAAGACCACGTTGAAAGCTCAGTATGGCTTTATCGAAGACGATGTAGATGGCGACGAAGAGGAAACACTGTCCCTGGGTGCTGATTACAAGCTGAGCAAAAACACCAAGGCCTATATTTTCTATACAGACAATACGGATTCTGAGGTGGACTCATCAGATGACGAAGACAGCTCATTTGGTGTAGGCATGGAACATAAGTTCTAAGCACTGGCCTGTGGATTTAGGTTAATATTTAGTTCGGTTCTATTAAAAAGGGCGCCTTGGCGCCCTTTTTAACATCAGGAGATAATTATGAATTTCACAGATGTAAAATGGTCTGGCGCTATATTAAGTGTCGCAATTTTGCTCTCAGGGGCTGCCAACAGTAGCTGTGACTTCGATACTGATGATGCAGATGGGCCAGATTTTCTCGACAAAATTATTCAATGCGAGAAACAACAGGACTCCCGCAATAAAAGCGCAGAGGCCTCCAGAGCCAATAACTCAGTGCGGGTTACAAAGCTCTATGGCGATGGCTCACTCACCGCCTCAGGAATTATTGAGCGCCCCGTGGCTGCGGCTGGAACCCTGAGCCACCATGCCAACCAAAGCTTTGTGGCACGCCAGCCCTACTCTCTGCGGCCAGACGCTAAATTCGAAGAGTCGGTCACCATAGCGATTCAAAAGCTGCATCTTGAGATGGCCCATTACTGCGCCAAAGGCTGGGATATGCAGCGCCAGTGGACAGAGGCCAATAGCCAGCAACAGGGTGATTTTTTTCTACACTACCAGTTTCGCTGCACTGAGACCTAACAGAGATGCCGCATCCTAGTCAGTCTTAGTAGGAAAGCGACAGATAAAAACAGCTCCCTGCCCCAGGCGACTGTTGATCTGCAACTCACCCCCGCAACTGGTCACCGCATGTTTGACAATCGCTAAGCCTAAGCCGCTGCCACCAGTGTCGGAGTTGCGGCTGCTATCTCCGCGATAAAAGCGCTCGGTCAGCCTTGGTATTTCCAGGGGGTCTATTCCCACACCGTCATCTGCAATAGCAATGGACACTGCGGCATTGGGTTCAGTTACACTAATAGTAATTATTGCACCCTGAGGATTGTGGTGTACCGCGTTAAACACCAGATTACCCAGAGCACTGCGCAAGCTGCTGGGCTCGACACTTAAACTGATAGCCTCGCAGCAATCTAGCTCAAGGCTGTGTCTGCCGCCGCTGAGTTGCTCTGCTTCAACCATAATCTCAGATAATAGATTAAATAAATTTGTTGACGGATAGCTCTGCTGAGCATCCGGCCCTCCATTGCCCTGATACTCGGCTCCCTCAAAACGGGACAACAAAATTAAATCATCGGCCAGTGACTGCATGCGACTGACCTGGGTGGCCATTTGCTCAAAGGCTCTTTCGGCCATGGCTGTATTACTGGGCAGGTCTTGCAATGTCTCTATATAGCCGCGTATCACCGTCAGTGGGGTACGCAACTCATGGGATATATTGCCGACAAACTCTTTGCGCGCAGTCTCAAGATTGTTCATGCGAGTGATATCGGCAATGACTAGCACAATCTCGTTATCGCCAAAATGGGACGCGGTAAATAGCAACAGTCTGCCCTCTTGACTGGAGGACGGCATCTGAATTGAGCCTATAAATTCAGGCTGATGAATATAGCTAACAAACTCAGGGTCGCGAATTAAATTAATAATAGCGCTGCCTCTATCTGAGGACCTTAAGCCCAACAGCCTCTTGGCCGAGCTGTTCCACCAATCCAGGGTAAGGTCTCTGCGCAGCACCAGAACACCCTCTTCCAAAGCCTCGGTAACCCGAGTGACCCGCTTAATGGTATGACGCATCTTCTCAAGAGTGCGACGGTGACGACGACGCTGGCGATTAAGGGTGTCACTAATTTCACCCCAGACGCCGCCGGCATCAGGGGGAATACCCCGCATACCTTTGTCGATCCAATCAAATAATTTAGAGATAATGCTAAAGGTCCAGAGCAGATAACAGCCTGCACCTATAAGGATGACTTCAAAGGTATAGCCCAGACTCCAGCCAAAGAACAGGGTAAATAGCCCGACCAGAACTATACGCCATATCTCTGTAGACATTCCTGGTCGCAATGGATCTGACCC
>ENA-UZWV01000321-UZWV01000321.1-metagenome-genome-assembly--contig:-Day-3-1m-contig-321_pt1 | contig 10316 bp, 8 predicted proteins | sample MGYA00260342_ERZ794902 | MGnify/ENA metagenome assembly ERZ794902
ATAGAAACTGAAGAAGGTGGGTTTCTTGTTACAGGTGTTTTAGATGTTTCTGCTTCTGGCGGACAAGGAAATGCAAAAACTACTATTGTAAACCATGCTGGAGGAGATTTTTGGGTATTAAAACTTAATCAGAGAGGAGAGTTAGAGTGGAGCAAGTATTATGGCGGATCGTTTACAGATACTCCTTTAGGGGTTGTTAAAACGGCTGATAACGGGTTTATTTTGGTAGGTTCCTCAGACAGCAACGATGTAGACATTAAAAACAACAAAGGGTCTTACGATTTTTGGGTGATTAAAATATCTTCTAAAGGGGTTCTTGTTTGGGAAAAAAGCTTTGGAGGCTCAGAAATAGATGAAGCTAGAGCAATTAGTGCTTCACATGACGGAAATTTTATAGTGGTAGGAGATACAAGAAGTTCAGACGGAAATGTCAATTTAAATAATGGAGCAGCAGATATCTGGGTGATTAAAATATCTTCAGAGGGAAGTCTCATTTGGGAAAAAACAATTGGCGGAACCAGTTTTGACGCTGCACGCTCAATTTCTATGACAGAAGACAATGGCTTTGTCATTGCAGGAAGTTCTCGAAGTTCTGACAATGGCTTTACCAATCAAGGTCAAAATGATGCTTTGATCCTTAAAATTAGCTCTGAAGGGAATTTAGAATGGCAACAAACAATTGGTGGTTCAGAAATCGATTTTTTATATGATGCCGTTGAATTGAATGATAAAACAATCATTGCAGTTGGAGAAAGCAGCAGTTTTAATGGTGACATCTCATTAAACAAAGGCTTTTCTGATGGATTAATTCTCAAAATTAAATAAGAATGAAAAAATTAGTCCCTTTTTTATTAGCAAACCTTTTTCTTTTTTTTTCGTGTAGTAAAAATGAAGAAAATTTAACCGTTACTCTAAATTTTACACAAAATTGGAATGACGTTTCTGTAACAAATCAAGATTTTAATACTTTTAAATTCACAACGGCTAATGGAGAGAATATCAGTATAGAACGTTTGAGATACCTGATTTCTAATGTTAGTTTAATCAGCGATGAAAATCACTTCCTCATTGATGTTGGTGAAAACTCCGGCAATCTAATTGCCATCTCTGATGTTTATCCGGGCAACTACAAATTAAAATTTACCTTCGGTTTATCAGATGCAGAAAATACAGATGGCAGCTATCAAGATTTAAATTCTGCAAACTTTAATGTACCCCAAATGTTGGGTGGTGGTTATCATTTTATGCAATTTGACGGAAAATACAAAGACGCAAACAGTCAAGACGCAAATTTTAATTATCATGCAATTAGAGCCGTGGACAAAACAGACCCAACGAATTTAAAGTTCGAAGACACTTCTTTTGGGGTAGATTTAGGAAGCATCGAAATTAAAAACAATACAACGATCGAAATTACAATGAATATTGCAGAATGGTTTACAAACCCAAAGACTTGGAATTTAAACGAATTAAATACGGTTTTAATGCCAAATTTTGAAGCGCAAAAAATGATGAGTGCAAACGGAAAAACAGTCTTTCGTTTAGGCGAAACGAATCCATAAGAAAATTAATGATGCTGTGTAAATAAGTTTTTCTATTTTTACAATCATAAATAACACGTTTTTTTGATTTCAATAACTTCCTCAGAAAATAAAAAAATATACTTTGCTTCAGACCAGCATTTAGGAGCACCTTCCTCAGAAGCTAGCTTTCCTCGTGAAAAAAAGTTTGTTGCTTGGCTAGATGAAATAAAAGAAGATGCAGAAGTACTTTTTTTATTAGGTGATTTGTTTGATTTTTGGTTTGAATACAAAACCGTTGTTCCAAAAGGTTTTGTTCGTGTTTTAGGAAAGTTAGCAGAAATCAAAGACCTCGGAATACCTATTTATTTTTTTGTAGGAAATCATGATTTATGGATGCAGGATTACTTTGAAAAAGAGCTAAACATCCCTGTTTTTCATTCTCCTCAAGAATTTCTCATTAATGATAAAAATTTCTTAATTGGTCATGGAGATGGGTTAGGCCCAGGTGACAAAGGCTACAAACGGATGAAAAAGGTATTTACATTTCCCTTATTTAAGTGGCTGTTTCAATGGCTTCATCCAGATTTAGGGATAAAATTAGGGCAATACATGTCTGTGAAAAATAAATTGATTTCTGGCGATGAAGATGCTCGGTTTTTAGGGGAAGAAAAGGAGTGGCTAGTTTTATACTGCAAACAAAAGCTTACGAAAAAGCATTGTGATTATTTTATTTTTGGCCATAGACACTTGCCTTTGGAAATTAAACTACAAGAGAACAGCACCTATATAAATCTAGGAGATTGGATTCAGTATTTTACTTATGGAGAATTTGATGAAAATACTTTTAAACTTCTTAAATATAAATCATAAAAAAAAGCGGCCATTGTCGCTTTTCAAAAATATAAAAGAGCAGCTATATAGCTGCTCTTTTGTATGCATATATTTANNTGCTTAAAATTGGTAGTTGATACCCACAGTATAATTTGTTCCTAATTGTCCTATTTGTTGTACTTCCGAAGAATACATGAATCGAGAACCTGCTTGAGATGTATTTGTAGATGCTAAAGTTACATCTGGATACACATCAAAAATATTGTTGATGTTTGCATTGAACGTAATTTTGTCCGTTAATTTATATCCAAAACCTAAATCCGTAGAAATTTTAGCAGCCAAAACTTGGTCTGTCCCACTAGCTGGAGCTGTAACAGTTACCTCTCCAAAACGAGTATTATTAAGGGAAAGATCCCATGTGTCACCAACATAGTTCAACCCTAAAGCCATTTTAGATCTTGGTCTAGAATTGGTAATTAATCCCTGCTCTTGTCTGTCAAAGATGTCATAACCAGCGTCAGCGATTGTTTTTGGTGTGTTAATTGCATCAATCGTTGTTTTGTTGAAGTTCGCTGCTAAACTTGCATGCAGTTTCCCTTCTCCCATTTCTATATTTCTGTAATTTAAAACAACATCTGCTCCAGTAGTTTTGGTATCTCCTGCATTGATAAACACTTGAACTGCAACTACATTATTATCTTGTAAAATTTGCTCTACAGGGTTTGTGGTCGTAACATCACCATCAGAACCAATTTGAGAAGAAAATAATACTCTATCATCTACTTTAATTTGGTAAAAATCTACAGAAGCAGAAAAGTTGCTGTTAAATTTATACGTTAATCCAGCAGATAAATTTTTTGAAATTTCATGCGTTAAACTCGGAACCCCAAGGGCCTGTACTGCAGGATTATCATTTGCTAGTGTTCCTTGTAATAAAGGCTCAGAAGAACCTGCTACAATGATGTACTGACTTAAAGTAATATGAGATTGGTGTAAGGTTGGTGCTCTAAACCCAGTACTGTATGAAGCTCTTAACGCTCCTTTAGAACCTAATTTATAACGTCCGTTCGCTTTCCAAGAAAAATTAGACCCAGCATCTGTAAAGTCTTCATATCTTCCAGCTACTCCTAATAATAGGTTTTCACTCAAATCATAATCCAATTGTGTGTACAATGCTAAGTTGTTTCTAGACCATTTTCCTGCTTCGTCAGGCTTAATTCCTGCAAAAGAATCTGAACCTGCACCGTAATAAGATAATGGGTTTCCTTCGATTGCTTTAAAGCTTTCTTGTTTGAATTCCATTCCTAAAGCCAAACCAAACGCATCTGATAATTGACTATTTACATCAAAATTACCCACTACATTGGTAAAAGCATATCCTCCTGGATTGAATGATCTAGGTGATGTTCCGTTGTCTGCTAAATAATCTCTGTTTACAGAATTATTAACCGTAACATCTACATCATTTGATCCGTAAGTAACAGAGGCATCTGCATTCCAGCCTTCTGCAATTGGAAACTTAACACCGATTGCATTGATATAATCGTTTATTTTAGTTTCAAAGGTTGGTTGATATCCAATAAAATCATCTGGATTTCTAGTGATAAAGTTTGCATCTGCTACATCATTTCTCCAGTATGGAGCTCTGTAATAAGCAAAACTTTGTCCAGTTCTTGTGGTGTAACCATGAAAAGAATACAACGTTGAATTGTCTCCAATTGGGTGTTCCATATTTACAAAAAGATCTTTCTTTTCCATTTCTGGTTGTCCCACAGTCATGCTTGCTGTTGGATTTGCGGCCAACCAAGCAATGTCTCTTGGCGTACTACCTACATCAGCAGCGATACCAGCTCTATTGGTTATTTCTTGCTTATAATATCCTAAAGTAACATTTACAAAACCACCATCTCCAAAGCCAAATGCAGTATTAAAATCAGATGATAAGTTAAACCCGTCTTGCTCAGAAGTGATTCCTGCTTTTGTGGTAAAAGTAGAATACTCTACATCCTTTTTTAAGATGATATTCATTACACCAGCAATGGCATCAGAACCATATATTGCAGAAGCTCCATCTCTTAAAACCTCAACTCTTTCAATCGCGGCAGTTGGAATACTCTTTAAATCTACCCCAACCTCTCCTTTTCCTGGAGTTCTATTTAAATATACTTGCGCACTTTGGTTTTTACGTTTTCCGTTTATTAAAACCAAGGTTCTACTTGGTCCTAAACCACGTAAATCTGCCGGATCATAATGCGCCGTTGCATCTGAAATTGCTTGATTCTGAGAATTAAATGAAGGAACCTTAAAGGTTAACATTAGATTTAATGTTGGTTGTCCACTATTTTGTAGTTCTGCCACATCAATATTATCTATTGGCACAGGAGAATCTAAAATTGTTCTTGGTTTGTTTCTAGAACCAGTAACAACAACTTCATCCAAAGCATTGTCTTCATTCATTACAATTGTTAGATAAGAAGCATCTGCTACATTTACGGTTTTTGTTTCAAAACCCATAGAAGACACTACTAGACTCGCTGGTAAACTTTCTACCGTAATGGAAAACTCTCCATTATCATCAGAAACTATTCCGTTTGAGGTTTTTCCTTTTTCAACAACATTCATGTAGGGCAATCCCTCACCAGATGAATCTGTTACTTTTCCTTTTATTGTCTGTGCCGCCAGTGATATTGACAAAAACAGTGCAAAAGTAAAAGTTAAAAACTTAAGTAATTTTTTTAATTTCATATGTAAATTATTTAGTATTAAAAAACAAATATTACGATTTTTATTTAAATTAACAAGTAAAATTATTGAAATTAAAAAAAAATACCTTTTTTTTATGAATTTCGTAATTTTATTGAGTGCTTACTTGCCAATAAGAGTGGGCATCTTTAACCTTCTTTTAACAAAAGTCTTTTTGTTAAAATTGTAGCTTTGTTTCACAAAAAATAATACTTAACAAAATAACACAATGGATATAGATGTAAGAGCTATCAATGAAAAAATTGAAAGAGAAAGTGCCTTTTTAGATATTCTTACTTTAGAAATGAATAAAGTAATTGTTGGACAAAAACAAATGATAGAAAGCTTATTAATTGGGCTTCTTGGAAATGGTCATATCTTACTAGAAGGAGTTCCCGGGTTGGCAAAAACACTCGCAATAAACACCTTATCAAAAGCGGTACAAGCAAGTTTTAGTCGGGTTCAATTTACCCCAGATCTACTTCCTGCTGATGTTGTTGGGACCATGATTTACAACATGAAAGAAAACGATTTTGTCATCAAAAAAGGGCCCATTTTTGCAAATTTCGTATTGGCAGATGAAATTAACAGAGCACCTGCAAAAGTACAATCAGCTTTACTTGAAGCAATGCAAGAACGTCAAATTACAATTGGTGACACTACTTTTAAGTTGGATGAACCTTTTTTAGTTATGGCAACTCAAAACCCTGTAGAACAAGAAGGAACCTACCCATTACCGGAAGCACAGATAGATCGATTTATGTTAAAAGTAGTGATTGATTATCCAAAGTTACAAGATGAACAAACCATCATGCGTCAAAATTTATCTGGAGGATTTGCAACTGTAAACCCTGTAGTTTCTGTGGACCAAATTTTAAAAGCAAGAGAAGTTGCAAATGAGGTGTATATGGATGAAAAAATTGAAAAATATATTCTTGACATCATTTTCGCAACTCGGTATCCAGAAAAATACAATTTACCTCAACTAAAAGACTTGATTAGTTTTGGAGCTTCTCCACGTGGAAGCATCAATTTAGCAAAAGCCGCAAAATGTTATGCTTTTATCAAACGAAGGGGTTATGTAATTCCAGAAGATGTTAGAGCTGTTGTTTTTGATGTTTTACGACACAGAATAGGAGTTACCTACGAGGCTGAAGCTGAAAATGTAACTTCTGTAGATATTATCAATTCTATTATCAACGAAGTTGAAGTTCCATAGAAAATTATCTAAAACCACTAACCGACCCTTTTAATTGAACCAATGGAAACCAAAGAAATTCTAAAAAAAGTCCGTAAAATAGAAATTAAGACAAAACGATTGTCTAATGATATTTTTGGAGGTGAATATCACTCCTCTTTCAAAGGGCGTGGTATGACTTTTTCTGAAGTAAGACAATACCAATTTGGTGATGATGTTAGGGCTATTGATTGGAACGTTACTGCCCGTTATAATGAACCTTATGTGAAAGTTTTTGAAGAAGAACGCGAATTGACAATGCTTTTAATGGTGGATGTTTCTGGTTCTGAATTATTTGGGACATCAACACAATTCAAAAAAGAAACGGTAACAGAAATTGCTGCTACATTGGCTTTTTCTGCAACTCAAAATAATGACAAAGTGGGTTTGATTTTGTTTTCTGATGACATCGAGCTTTTTATTCCTCCAAAAAAAGGAAAAAGCCATGTTCTTAGAATTATAAGAGAGCTCATAGAATTTAAGCCAAAAAGTAAAAAAACAAACATTTCTATTGCTTTAAAATTTCTATCAAGTGTATTGAAAAAAAGAGCAATTGTTTTTATGTTATCAGATTTTATGGATGATAATTACGAAAAAACACTCAAAATAGCAGGTAGCAAACACGATTTAACTGGCATTAGAGTGTATGACAAACACGACGAAGAAATCCCTAATTTAGGAATGGTGCCAATATTAGACTCAGAAACAGGGAAAGTTCAATTAATAAACACCTCTGCAAAATCTGTAAGAACAAGTTACAAAGGAAATGCATCACACTTGTACAATTACTATCTAAACGTATTTAAGAGAAGTGGTTCTGGGACTGTCAATACAAGAGTTGATGAAGATTACGTGAAAAAATTATTAGGATATTTTAAACATAAAGGAAAATAGAAACGACCCTAATTTGTACATGAAAAAACAACTATTCTATCTATTATTATTTATTTCTACTATTGGTTTTGCTCAAAAACCAATGATAAAAGCAGAAATTGACACCACAAATATTAGGATTGGTGAACAATTCAATTTACAAATATCTGTTGGTGAAATACAAAACGTTATTATCCCTAAACTTGAACTAAAAGGATTGGAAATTATTGATTCAACCAAAATAGATACCCTTAAAAATTCCTTAATAAGAAGGTATATTCTAACAGGTTTTGATAGTGGATCCTTTTACATACCACAACAACAAATATTCGTTAAAAATCAAGCTTTTTTGACAGATTCTCTTTTAGTAAACGTTGCTACAATTGCTATAGACACAACCAAGGTGAAAAAATTTCCTATTAAATCGATCAAAAGTGAGCCCTTTACTTTTGATGATTTTAGAATATATACATACCTTCTTGTAGCCGCTTTGGCAATTATAGGTTTTTGGATTTACTGGTTTGTTGTCAGAAAACAAAAAGAAAATGAAGAAGAAGCAACTTATAAAGCGATGCCTCCTTATGAAGAAGCTATTTACAGGCTGAATGAATTGGACGAAAAGCTGTTGTGGCAAAACAATAAAATAAAAGAATATTACAGCGAATTAACTGAAATAATAAGGGGGTACATAGAACGAGAACTAAAAGTTCCTGCGCTAGAAAATACAACAGATGAAGTTTTAGATATGCTAAAAGATTTTAAAGATTCGGATGCAATTCATACCTCAAAAGAAACTCTAAAAAAGTTAAAGGAATTGTTGCGTGAAGCTGATTTGGTTAAGTTTGCGAAATCAAAACCTTTGGCCAATGAAATTGAGGAAGACAGAAAAGATGCAGAAGAAATTATAAGTAATTTAGCCCCTAAACCAATAATTGGTAAAGAAGATGATGGATTGGAATAATTTTGAATTTCATAATACTGGATTTTTATGGTTGCTAACTCTCATTCCAGTAATAGCGCTTTGGCATTTTTTTATGCGCAAAAAAGACGCTGCAGTCCTAACAATGTCAAGCACAAGAGGCTTCAAATCAGTTTCTTTTTTATCAAAATGTAAGCCCTTCTTATATTTATTAAGGCTGTTGGGGATAGCAGCTATTATTATTGCCCTAGCCAGGCCAAGAAATGTTTCTGTAAGCAGAAAAACAAAGAGTAATAAAGGAATTGATATTGTAATGGCAATAGATGTTTCTGCAAGTATGTTGGCAAGGGATTTAAAGCCAAATAGACTAGAAGCTTTGAAAAAAGTAGCGGTTAATTTTGTTGATAGAAGGCCAAATGATCGAATAGGAATTGTAGTTTATGCAGGCGAGAGCTTCACCCAAACTCCTGTTACTAGTGATAAAGGAATCATTAAAAGAACCATTTCTGAATTAAAATGGGGGCAATTAGAAGGAGGAACTGCAATTGGTATGGGGTTAGGATCTGCAGTAAATAGACTCAAAGAAAGCACCGCAAAAAGTAAGGTTATTATTCTATTAACGGATGGCGTAAACAACTCCGGAAATATAGATCCAAGAACGGCAACAGAACTCGCTAGAGAGCTTGGGATTAAGACCTATACAATTGGAATAGGAACAAATGGAATGGCTGATTTTCCTTGGAGGAGAGATCCTCGAAACGGAAAATTACAATTTAGAAAACAACAAGTAGAAATTGACGAGGCTTTGTTAAAGGAAATAGCTTCTGAAACACAAGGAAAATACTTTAGAGCAACAGATAATAGCTCATTAAAAGAAATTTACGATGAAATTGACGCGCTTGAAAAAACAAAAATTGAAGAGTTCAAATACTATAATTATCAAGAAAAATTTAGACTTTTTGTCTTCTTAGGACTAGGATTTTTAGTCTTAGAATTTATTTTAAAAAATACAATCTTTAAGAGTTTTATATAGAAATGTTCAGAATAGAAGAGCCCGGTTACTTTTACTTTTTAACAGTCATTCCTGTAATGATTGTAATCTTTCTATTTGTATTGTGGTGGAAAAAAAGAACCCAACGTAAATTTTCAGATTTAAATTTGCTAAAAAAAACAGCCCCAAACACATCTACTTTTAAACCGACTTTAAAATTAGTAATTTTTCTTTTGGGAATCACTTTTTTAATTATTTCATTGGTAAATCCTAAAATGGGAACCAAACTAAAAACAGTAAAAAGAGAAGGCGTAGATGTGGTGTTTGCGTTAGATGTTTCTAAAAGCATGTTGGCAGAGGATATTGCACCTAATAGACTCGAAAAAGCCAAACAAATTATATCTAAGACTATTGATAAATTAGGGTCAGACAGAGTAGGGATTATCATTTATGCAGGGAACTCATATCCGCTTTTGCCCATAACAACAGATCATGCTGCTGCGAATATGTTTTTACAAAACGCAAATCCAGATATGGTTTCTAGCCAAGGAACAGCAATTAATGAAGCTTTAGAATTGGCAAAAACCTATTACAACAATGATGAGCAAACAAATCGTTTTTTAATTATTATTTCTGATGGTGAAGACCATCAAGAAGAAACAAAGCAAGTGGCACAAAATCTAGCAAATGAAGGAGTAAAAATTTACACAATTGGTATTGGAACAGAGAGCGGTAGTCCAATTCCTATCCGCTTAAATGGCTCTATGATTGGGTACAAAAAGAATAGAAAAGGAGAAACTGTAATTACAAAACGTGTGCCAAAAGTTTTAAAAGGAATTGCAGATGCTGGTAAGGGTGAGTTTATCGATGGAAATATTACCGAAAAACCCGTAAAAGTAATGGCTGATATTATTGCAAATGCCGAAAAAAACGAATTCGAAACAAAACAATTTGCGGATTATAAAGATCAATTTCAGTGGTTTTTAGGAATTGCATTGCTCTTTTTAATTATTGATGTTTTGCTCTTTGATAAAAAAACAAAATGGTTGCGTAAAGTTGATTTATTTAATGAAGAAAAAAATAAAAAATAATATGAAGAACGTACGATCTCTTTTTGTCATTTTCACGATTCTCTTCTCATCAAAAGAAATTTTAGCACAAAAAGATTCTATAGCGCTGCAACGAAAAGCAAGAAAACTA
>ENA-UZWV01043246-UZWV01043246.1-metagenome-genome-assembly--contig:-Day-3-1m-contig-43246_pt1 | contig 10308 bp, 8 predicted proteins | sample MGYA00260342_ERZ794902 | MGnify/ENA metagenome assembly ERZ794902
TAACCATTAATTTAGAACCCATTTATGCGATTCTCTTGGCGTTGTTTATTTTTGGAGAGAAAGAAAAAATGAATTCTGAATTTTATTATGGGGCCTTTGTCGTTCTTTTTGTAGTGTTGTTAAATGGAATTTTAAAGAACAAAACAACCTTAAAAAAGAAGTTTTCTCGTAAAACTATTGACAAAAATTAATCCTAATTTACATTAAAAAGTAAATTTTATAGTATGTTTGTCCCTAAGAACAAACTCAAATCAAAGAACTACTAAATGGAATATTTAGATTTTGAAATGCCAATTAAAGAGTTAGAACAACAACTCATTAAATGTCATGAAATTGGTGCAGATAACGAGGTTGATGTTACTGCTACCTGTAAGAAAATAGAACAAAAGCTTGTAAAAGCAAAGAAAGATATCTACAAAAATCTAAGCCCTTGGCAACGTGTTCAATTGTCTCGTCATCCAAACAGACCGTATACCTTAGATTATATCAAAGCCTTGTGTGGAGATACCTTTATGGAGCTTCACGGCGACAGAAATGTAAAAGACGACAAAGCGATGATTGGTGGTTTGGGTAAAATTGGTGACCAATCCTACATGTTTATTGGGCAACAAAAAGGGTACAATACAAAAACACGTCAGTATCGTAATTTTGGGATGGCAAATCCAGAAGGATATCGAAAAGCTTTGCGTCTTATGAAAATGGCAGAGAAATTTAACATTCCTGTTGTTACTTTATTAGACACCCCCGGAGCCTATCCTGGATTAGAAGCAGAAGAACGTGGTCAAGGAGAGGCAATTGCCAGAAATATCTTAGAAATGACCCGTTTAAAGACCCCTATTATTACCATTATTATTGGTGAAGGAGCTTCAGGTGGAGCTTTAGGAATAGGTGTTGGAGATAAAGTATACATGATGGAAAACACTTGGTATACCGTAATTTCTCCAGAATCTTGTTCTTCGATCTTATGGAGAAGTTGGGAGTTCAAAGAGCAGGCCGCTGCGGCACTCAAATTGACGGGAACGGATATGAAAAAATTGAAGCTAATTGATGGAATCATCAAAGAACCTCTTGGAGGAGCTCACTACGATAGAGAAGGTGCTTTTTTAGCAGTAGAAGAACAAATTACAATGGCTTTTGACGAATTAAAAGACTTGACAAAAGAAGACCTAGTTGCCCAAAGAATGGACAAATACTCAGCAATGGGTGTTTATAAAGACTAAAGGCTAACTTAAATAAAAAAAGCGAAGTATATACTTCGCTTTTTTTTGTGTTTTATAATTCTTTCTTTAATGCTTCCTTTAAAATGCTAATTGGATGTTTAGCAAGTCGTTTTGTGCCGTCATAAATTTGATGTCTACAACTGGTGCCCGCCGCGACAATTTCTGTATCTAAGGGAGTCTTTCTTACTTTTGGAAACAAGGTATCTTCACCTACTTGCATTGAAATTGCGTAATGTTCCTTTTCATACCCAAAAGAACCTGCCATTCCGCAACATCCTGTATTCATAATGGTCACGCTATAATTTTTTGGAATGTTTAATATTTGAAAACTTGAATGCGTACCAGACAATGCCTTTTGATGACAATGTCCATGGATTTTTAAGCGCTTTGTTGCTGAAGTAAATACCTCCGTATCGAATGCCCCCTTTTCAAATTCTTTTGCTAAAAATTCTTCAAAAGTAAATGCATTTTTAGCAATTTTTTCTGCCGAAACAGGGTCGTCTGCCAAACGAATGTACTCATCTCTAAAGGTTAAAATAGCAGAAGGTTCGATTCCTATTAAAGGTGTTTCTTCGTTAATAAGGTCTTTAAAAATGGCAACATTCAAATTACAAATTGCTTTTGCCTGTTTTAAAAATCCTTTCGAAATAAAACTTCTTCCAGATTCTTCATGGGCAATCAATTTTAAATTATAGCCCAATTTATCAAATAGGTAAAAGGCATCTTTCCCAATTTCGACATCATAAAAATTAGTAAACTCATCACAAAAGAAATAGACCGTTTTGACATGTGATGTTTTGGCTTGTTTTTGTGCCCATTTTTTCAAAGTCTTTGGCGCCAATTTTGGTACACTTCTTTTTTGTGCAACTCCCATAGCTGCTTTTGCAAACGGAGTATTCAGAATTGCATTGGTAAGCGCAGGGGCAATACTCCCTAGTTTATTGTACTTTACATTGTTCGCAAACAACTTACTTCTAAAAGAGTATCCATTCGTTTCTTGGTATTGATATAAGAATTCTGCTTTCATAGTTGCAATATCAACATTACTTGGACATTCAGAAGCACAGGCCTTACAGCTCAAACACAGGTCAAATATTTCTTTTAATTCGGTGGAATCAAATTTGTTTTTTGCCTCGTTGTTTGTCAATACTTCCCGGAGCATATTCGCCCTAGCTCGGGTAGTGTCCTTCTCGTTTTTAGTAGCTCTGTAGCTTGGACACATGGTGCCACCTGAAGATGCCGGTTTTCTACAATCACCAGAACCATTACACTTTTCAGCAAGTTTTAAAATCCCCTCACTGTCGGAAAAATCTTGAAGTGTTTCAATTTCGGGTTCAATCCTGTCCATTTCATAACGCAAACTTTCGTCCATAGAAAAAGCATCGGTAATTTTTCCTTTATTGAAAATATTGTTGGGGTCAAAAGCTTTTTTGATCCGTCTTAGCAACTGGTAATTTTGTTCACCAATCATGAGTGGAATAAATTCGGCACGAACAATTCCGTCTCCATGTTCACCACTAAAAGAACCTTTATATTTTTTTACTAATTCTGCCGTTTCAGTGGTTATTTTTCGAAACAAAACAACATCTTCCTTCTTCTTTAAATTTAAAATTGGACGCAAATGCAATTCTCCTGCACCAGCATGTGCATAATACACCGCTTCTTGCTGATATTTGTCCATAATTTGCGTAAACTCTTCAATATAGGTCGGCAAGTCTTCCAATGCGACTGCAGTATCTTCAATACAGGCCACTGCTTTTTTATCTCCTACCATGTTGCCTAGTAAGCCCAAGCCCGCTTTTCTTAAGTGGTGTACTTTGGCAATGTCCTTTCCATACACCTTAGGATGATGGTATCCAAAGTTGTTTTCTTTTAATTCGGTAATTAAGTTGTCAGCCAATATTTCTGCTTCCCCAAGGGTATTTGCAGCAACTTCCAGCATCAATACCGCTTCAGGATCTCCTTGTAAGAAAAACCTGTTTTTAACTTGTTCACGATTGCTCTTTGTACAATCTAAAATTGTTTTGTCCATTAATTCACAATTGTATAAATTGTGATTCATGGCAACTACGGTTGCTATTAAACTTTCATTGATGCTTGTAAAATGAGCCGTAACCATAATGCTTTCAGTAGGAGGCAAGACATCTAATTGTAGAGTAATTGCAGTAGAAAAAGCCAAGGTACCTTCACTTCCTGATAAAAATTTTGCAACATTTGTCGTGGGTTCGTTTCCGCCAAATAAATCAGAAGTTAAAAATTCGTCAACAGCATATCCAGTATTTCTTCGGTGAATCGTTTCCTTAGGAAACTGTGCTTTAATTTCTTGTTGGTTTTCTATAGAAGAAAGCTCTGTAAAAATTGATTTATAAATACTACCTTCTAATGTGTTTTCTCCTTTTTTTTGGTTGAAATCTGCCGAGGAAATTTCATTAAATATTGCTGTAGTTCCATCACTTAAAATGCTGTCAATTTGCAATACTTTATCCCTAGTTACACCATACTTTATAGAGGTACTTCCAGATGAGTTGTTTCCTACCATTCCACCAATCATACACCGGTTGGATGTTGAGGTGTTTGGACCAAAAAACAATCCAAAGGGTTTTAAGAAAAGATTGAGTTCGTCTCGTACAATACCGGGTTGAACTGTAATTGTTTTTGCCAATTCATCAAATTCTAAAATGGCCGTAAAATGTTTTGAAACATCTACTACAATTCCATCTCCAACACATTGTCCTGCCAACGAGGTTCCCGCCGTTCTTGGAATTAAAGTCGTTTTATGTTCGGTTGCAAAGGCAATGAGTGTTTTTATATCTTTTTCATCTTTGGGAAATGCAACTGCCGTTGGAATTTTACGATATACAGAAGCATCTGTCGCATAGATGGTTTTGTGTAAATCATCAAACAAAACGCTGCCAGAAATTGATTGGTGTAATTTTTCTAAAGTGGCACTTGAAATCATAGATGGGGCTAAAAAGATTCTTCCATTACAAATATCTGAATAAAAAAAATCATAATAACAACATTCTCAATTAGTTTCAACATTTTTACTGATTTGCTATTTTTTTTCGTCTATTTCTACGAAATCGAGGTTTTGTTTAGATCGAAATGGCTTCCGATTACTACTTTCTAAATCTTAAGAAAATGTATCGAAGAAACATTTTTGAATTCCTATATTTGTTTGACACACAAACACGCATTCAAATGAAAAAATTACTGTTACTTTTTTTCTGCATTTCATTTACGATTTCTTCTCAAGAACTAGATTTGTCTTATTATCTACCTAAAGGGGTCACTTATAACCAAAATATTCCAACACCCAAAAGTATCATTGGTCATGAAGTAGGAGCGTGGCATATTACTCATGATAAATTGGTCGAATACATGAACGCGTTGGCGAAGGCTTCTGACCGGATTTCTATTGAAAATAGAGGAGTTACTTTTGAAGGAAGACCTTTAATCTTATTGACGATTACTTCACCTAAAAACCATAGAAACATTGCAGATATTAAAGCAAATCATATGGATGGAACCAATACTAGTAAGAAGGATGTTTCTAAGGATCCCATTTTTGTTTATCAAGGTTTTTCGATTCATGGAAATGAGCCGAGTGGCTCCAATGCAGCTTTGGCAGTAGCCTACTATTTAGCTGCTGCAAATGGTATCGACAATCTCTTAGACAATACTGTGATTCTTTTTGATCCCTCATATAATCCAGACGGCTTACAGCGTTTTGCTTATTGGGCAAACACCAATAAGAGTAAGAACATTAATCCCGATCCTAACGATAGAGAATATACAGAAATATGGCCACGAGGAAGAACCAATCATTATTGGTTTGATATGAATAGAGATTGGTTGCCAGTACAATTGCCAGAGAGTCGTGCAAGAATTGCAAGTTTTCATGAGTGGTTGCCAAACATTTTAACCGATCATCACGAAATGGGCAGTAATTCTACCTTCTTTTTTCAACCTGGAATACAAAGTAGAACCCATCCTTTGACACCAAAATTAAACCAAGAACTTACCAAAGAAATAGGAACTTACCATGCAAAAGCTTTTGACAAATTGGGATCCACCTATTATTCTGAAGAAAGCTTTGATGATTTTTATTACGGAAAAGGCTCCACCTTTCCAGACATCAATGGAAGTATTGGAATTCTTTTTGAACAAGCGAGTTCTAGAGGGCATGCACAAGCAACTGCAAATGGTATATTGACCTTTCCTTTTACTATCAGAAACCAATTTACTGCTGCATTATCTACTTTAGAAGCTGCTAATAAAATGCGCGTAAAAATTTTAGAATATCAACAAGATTTTTACAAAGAAGCGAGAGAAACAGCGGAGAAGAAGGCTTTTGTTTTTGGAGATGAAAAAGATGCTGCTAAAAGTTACCATTTGGCAGAGGTTTTAAAAAGACATCAAGTAAAAATTCACGAAGTAAAAGTGGATTTTACGAAAAATGGAAAAACCTTTAAAAAAGGGGCTAGTTATTTGGTGCCAATGAATCAAAAGAATCATCGTTTGGTAAAAGCAATGTTTGATGTGAGAACTCAGTTTAATGACAGTTTGTTTTATGATGTTTCTGCATGGACGTTTAACCACGCTTTTGGAGTTGATTTTGCAAAGAACATTTCGCTATCCAAAGCAGGGAATGAGATTGTCAATTTAGCAATGAAAAAAGGAGGAAATCGTTTGATGAGTTCCGTTGGTTATTTAATGCCATGGAATGAATATTATGCACCCAAGGCATTGAATACGATCCTTCAAAAAGGAATTCGCGCTAAGGTTTCTATGAAGAATTTTAAAAATGACGGTATTGATTATGATTATGGTACTATTTTTATTCCTTCGCAAAATCAGCAACTAAAAGAGACCGATTTGTTTGCCTTTTTGGAAACAGTCGCACAAGAAAATCATCTAGAAATTAAAGGAGTTGCTACGGGACTGAATGACGGAATTGATTTGGGGAGTAATAACTTTCGCGCACTAAAAAAACAAAAGATTGCCATGCTGGTCGGAGGGCGCGTTTTTGGGAATGATGCCGGTGAAGTTTGGCATTTGTTAGATCAACGTTTTGATATGTTGTTGACCAAGTTGGATCTGAGTTACTTTTCACGTACAGATATCCAAAAATATACTACCATCATCATTCCAAGCCTTTCTTCTTTAGATACCGCTTCTCAAGACAAACTAAAGACATGGGTAAAAAATGGTGGGACATTAATAGGCTATCGAAGTGCTGTTAGAATGTTGGCCAAAAATAAATTCATCAATTTAGAATTTGATGCCGTAAAAAGACCCCATACGAAAGGAGTTTCTTTTGAAGAAAAATCATTAAATTCTGGAGCCCAAGTTATTGGTGGTGCTATATTTGAGGCAACATTGGATCGTTCTCATCCTATTAATTTTGGATATAAAAATGACAAACTGGCGCTGTTTAGAAACACGACTATTTTTATAAAACCCGATAAAAGAAGTTATAACAATCCGATTCAGTATACAGAATCCCCGCTTTTAAGTGGTTATGTTTCAGCTCCAAATCTTGCTGTTTTGAAAAATTCAGTGCCTTTCCAAGTGCAAAAAATGGGGAAAGGACGCGTTATTGTCTTTACAGATAATACGAACTTTAGAGCATTTTGGTACGGTACCAACAAGCTTTTAATGAATGCGATTTTCTTTGGAAGTCAAATGTAATTTTTAGCGTTCGTCAAATGATTTACCGCCATTTTCTCTTTAGAGAAAGCATGTGCTTTTTTGCGAGTGCTTCGCAGATGGATTCCCACAGGTCGAATTATTTAAACAATCTTAATTAATTTGTACGCCATTTTTGACGAGTTTAGACGCTTGTAATAATACAACATCTCCATTAGAATTATAAATACCTAATACCAAACATTCACTCATAAAATTTGCAATTTGCCTCGGTTTGAAGTTTAAAATTGCAGAAACCTGTCTGTTTAGCAATGCTTCTTTCGTGTATAAATCGGTGATTTGAGCACTGGACTTTCTGATCCCCAATGCTCCAAAATCTATTTTTAATTGATAGGCAGGTTTTTTTGATTTTGGGAAATCGTTGACTTCGATAATGGTACCAACTCGAAGATCTACTTTTAAAAAGTCTTCAAAATTTATTTCTGGTTTCATAGAATTATTTTTAAATTATTTGTTCTTTATCAGAAACAAGAGGAGCAAGAATTTTATTCGGAGGGTTTATTTTTTTTCTTTCCTAATTTCTGAATCACCCATAGTGGTCCGATCAATAGAAACTGTAAATCTTTGGCAAAGGAAGGTTTTAGACCTTCTACTTTGTGTCCCCAAAATTGACCGATCCATGCCAAAATAAAAATGATGATGGAAGTGTATAGTAAATTCACATTGTTTCCTAACCAAAAATTACCAACAATCGCTAATAACATTACAAAGACCATCTCTAGGAAATACCAAAATCCTAAACGGAGGTAAAAAAGCGAAACCAGCAGTCCAAAAACGAGTCCCCAGTTTTCTAAAATCGGATTGTAAAGATGAAATGTGTTTTCTAAAAATGTAGTTGGGATACTCATTAATAGTCCAAAAACACTAAAGAAAATTAAAGGAACACAGATGTAATGCACTTTTTGGTTGGTCTCATTTTGATGGCTTACTGCGTACTCATCAAACCATTGTTTTGCTGTTTTCATTTCTTTAAATTATATTTTAAAGATATTGATATTTTTTATAAAAAAACAACAGAAGGGATGAAAAGTAAGATTTGATTTTTTTTGATTCTTATTCTGTACTTCTTAGGTATATGAATCAGACCCAGTTTTTTCGAATTAAAAGCTTTTCTATGTGTGCATAATGGTGCCGACAATGCCAAGCATAAATTCCTGTATTTTCTTTAAGGGTCACTTTTTCATTGTTTGCTGGATGAATAAAGTATTTCTCAAAATCAGTTTTAGAAAGCCTCTTTAAAAGATAAACCCATTTTGCATGCAATGCTATCAATCCATTTATGGAAAGTGATATAGGCGCTGATTATGAATCCTGTAGTGTTGCCCAATGCGCTTCAAAATAAGCTTTTATGATGGGAGAATCTTCTGTAAGAGCCCATTTAAAACGTGTGTAAGAATTATGATGACTATCATAGCAATGATGGACAACCTGTCTGACTGTCCAACCATTTTTTCTGTAAGGCGTGTCAAGTTGTTCCCTATTCAAACTGGTCGTAAGCTGGTGTTCTAGAAGTAGGAGATCTAATTTCAACATCGGAAACTTCGTTACAGTCGTATATAAATTCAAATAATGACTACGCAACGGCCATTATTGGGAAATGACATTTATCTAACAGTGCAACAGATCCAATAACCATGGGCATCGACTATTTTGCAGGTATTGTAAATGGAGGGGTATCAGATTATTTCAATTGGAATTTCAATGAAAATGGAATCCCTTTGAATTCAACAACCTATACCACAACTAAATTGACAGATACTGCAATTGATTGGGTAGCCGACCAAACCAAGCCCTGGTTTCTTTGGATGGCATACAATGCCCCCCATACACCTTTTCATTTAGCGCCAACCGATTTGCATTCTCAAGGAAATTTGCCAACCGATGAAGCCTCAATAAATGCCAATCCAATTCCATATTATATGTCGGCCATTGAAGCAATGGATACTGAGTTAGGTCGTTTTTTAAATAGTTTATCCTCCGAAGATAGGGCCAATACCGTTATTATTTTTATTGGCGACAATGGAACTCCAGGAAAGGTTGCGCAAAATCCTTATTCTCGATTGAAAGTAAAAGTGTCTTTATATCAAGGAGGTGTAAATGTTCCGATGATTGTATCTGGAAGAGATGTGAATCGACTCGGAGAACGAGAAGATGCTTTGATTCACACAACGGATTTGTTTGCTACTATCGCAAATATTACAGGAGTATCTGTATCAGAAATTCACAATAGCAAGAGTTTTTACCCACAATTAACTTCTACTACCAATGATGATAGATTATATGTGTATACTGAAATAGTAGATGGCTACGCAATTCGAAATGCAACCTATAAATTAATGAAGTATGACAATGGAGATGAGGAATTGTACAACTTAGTAGTGGATCCTTATGAAAATAGTAATTTGATTGGAACCACATTATCTGCTGAAGCAACCAACGAAAAAGTAAATTTAATTTCTGAAGCGATTGCCATTCGAAATTAAATTTTGCTTTTTTAGTAGTTTGGAAATAATGTAATAATTGTTGTTATTGCTTTGCTAGGGATTCATTTTTCTTGATGTTTGTTACATATTCGTTAAAACGTTTTCCATATACTGAATTTTTTATTTTTTCAGAAAAAGAATTATTAACGGTATCTAACATTTGAGTGCTTGCATTGTAGAGTTCGGTGAGTCCAATGTATGGAGCTGCTTCAAAATCAGCATTTGAAATCGCATAATTGGCAACAAATAAAACCCTACGTCTTGTCAATTTATTATAGTCGGCATCTAACTTTTTCATTACTGCTTCATCTCCAGATTTTTTTGCTTCAAAATCTTTTTGAATGAAATCCAAACGCTGGTTTACAAAACGTCTGTTTATTTTATTGAATTTATCTAAGACATCTTGGTTTTTAGAACCGCTAATCTCCGGATTTAAACCAAATTTCTCAATCTTATCGTTAATTGTAATCACTCCTTCTTCTCCAAAAAACAAAATTCTTTCTTTTGCATTTGATCCTTCAAAAGTTAAGAAAAATAATTCTGGTGCATCAATGTTGTCTGCCAGCCTGAAGGTGTTGTCTCCAAAAATAGCAACAGAATCTACAGAGATTAAGACCGTATCTTTCATTTTTTGTAGGTATAAAGTTCCTTTTTTTAAACCTTCAATTTTACCTTGAACAACCATGTTCCCTTCCTTCTCAGTTGCACAAGCAACAATTAAAATAGCAAAAACAATCCCTGTAATAATTTTCTTCATTTTGTCTGTGTTTTTCGAATGCAAATATGCTGAATTTTATTTAAATTGGTGCTGATAATTCCATTAAAATGGTACACAAAATGGCACCAACTGTACCAATTGCATACCCAAATACTGCCAATAAAACTCCCACAGT
>ENA-UZWV01004051-UZWV01004051.1-metagenome-genome-assembly--contig:-Day-3-1m-contig-4051_pt1 | contig 10289 bp, 10 predicted proteins | sample MGYA00260342_ERZ794902 | MGnify/ENA metagenome assembly ERZ794902
GCAGCGTCTAATAAAAGTTCAGCCATCAATTCCACTTCCGCACTGCGACTACCAGGCATAATACAGAGGGTTGGCTTGTCCTGTTCTAGGTTTAACTGCTGTCTTGCACTGATGGTATTGGGTTGTTTGGGAAACTGTTTGGCCAATGGATGACCCACATAACAGACCGGTACCTGATGCTGTTCATAAAACCCTGCTTCAAAAGGGAATAAAGTCAGCATCAAATCAACTGATTGTTTAATATTTTTGATACGACCCTGACGCCAAGCCCAGACTGACGGGCTNNTTTTGCTCAATTTTGGCGTTAAAATCTGGTGAATCTATCCCGATAAATACCACAGGTTTTTTGGTTGAATAACGTTGGATAATTGAACGCCGAATAGACAGTAATTCAGGTAATCGTTTTAGTGGCTCCCAGAGACCCATCACTGAAAGGCGTTCCATATCAAATAGGGAATGAAAACCTTGAGATTGCATTTTAGGGCCGCCAATACCCTCAAAAATGGCATTGGGATATTGTTTTCTTAAGCCCTGCATAAGATCTGCACCCAATATGTCACCGGATGTTTCACCAGCGACAATGGCAAAAACAGGAGCCTCCAACATGAGCTAGCGAATAATGCCGCGTGTTGAAGATTTAAGAGAACTTAGCAGTGTTTGTATGACCACATCATCTCCCAACTCCGCTATGGCTTCTATACCCTCTTCTAAGGACAGACCACGACGATAGAGCAGCTTATAAGCCTTATTGGCTAGGGCGATTTGCTCTGCGGTAAAACCACGACGCTTTAGCCCTTCTTTATTGATGGTGCGAGGCTCTGCGGGACTGCCAAAGGCGGTTACAAAAGCGGGAACGTCGTGATAACTAAAGGCTGCAGGACCAATAAAGCTGTGAGCACCAACGGATACGTACTGATGAACAAGAGCATAGCCCGAGAGAATAGCCCAGTCACCAACATTAACATGCCCAGCTAAACTGGAGTTATTTACCATAATCACATGATTACCTATGACCGAATCATGACCAACATGAGCATAGGCCATTAACAGGTTATGGTTACCAATGATGGTTTCGCCCTTATCCTGAACCGTGCCGCGATGGATAGTGACACCTTCACGGATAACGTTATTATCACCAATAATTAATTTAGTCAGCTCACCTTTATATTTAAGATCAGGAGTATCGTCACCAATAGTAGAAAATTGGTATATTTTATTATTAGCGCCTATGACTGAGGGGCCTCGAATCACCACATGGGAGGCAATCTGGCAGTTGTCACCAATCACAACATCGGCCCCAATCACCGTCCAAGGGCCAATACTGACGTTTTCGCCAATAGTTGCTGAAGGATCTATAATCGCTTGAGAGTCAATCACACTACTTTATCTCTATCCTGATAAGCACAAAGTAAGGTAGCCTCACAGCAAACCTTACCGTCGACTGATGCCTTAGTGTTAAAACGCCACATGTTACGTTTAACTGTATCAACCTCAGAGGTCAAAATCAGTTTATCGCCTGGCACTACAGGCTTTTTAAAGCGTGCTTTATCAACACCAGCAAAGAGGAAAAGTTTTCCATCTTCTGCTGTAATCCCTGAGGAATAAAACCCCAAAATCCCAGAGGCCTGTGCCATTGCTTCAACAATCATAACGCCCGGGAAAATTGGAGCTCCTGGAAAGTGACCATTAAAAACATCTTCATTAAAGGTGATATTTTTATAGGCTACGATTCGCTTGTGAGCTTCGATCTCTTCCACTCTGTCAACCAATAAAAATGGGTATCTATGTGGGAGAAGCTTCATAATTTCATTGACTTTCATTGCTTAGTCCATTTGTCCAAAAGTAGTTGGTGATCTGAAATATTTAATCTTTTTTTTCTAATTTTTTTAATCGCTGTGATATCAGGTTTAACTGACCCATGCGAACAGAGTTTTTCGACCAGTCTGCGGTTGTCATTAATGGCAATACACCATTTGAATATGAATTAGGTTGTTTAATATCCTTAAAAACCAAGCTATGTGCCATAACTTGAACATTGTCACATAAACTAGCATGACCCACTACATGTGCACCGGCAGCAAGTACACAATTTTTTCCAACAACTGTACTGCCTGCAACCCCTGCATAAGCAGCCATAGCACAGTTGTCACCAATCACTGCGTTATGGGCTATTTGAACATGATTATCAAGAATAACACCATTGCCAATAAGGGTATCATTTATGGCGCCACGATCTACGGTTGTTGATGCGCCAATCTCAACATCATCACCAATCACAACACCACCAATTTGGCTAATTTTCTGCCAACCTTTGCCCCCATCTGGCGCAAAACCAAAACCGTCAGCGCCAATTACAGCACCACTGTGCACGGTCACTCGGTCGCCAAGACGAACATCATGGTAAATAGCCACATTTGACGCTATATGCGCGCTTTCGCCAATCTCCGAACGAGCACCAATCACTGTATTGGCTTTAATAACTGAGTACTTACCAATCTTTGCATTGGCTTCAATAACCACATTAGGACCAATAGAGACCTGATCACCAATAACAACACTGGAATCGATACAGGCAGAGGGGTGAATGCCCTCTTCTACTTTAGGGGTATTATCAAACCAAGCGCTTATCTTGGCATAGCTTAGGTAAGCATCGTCTACCAGTAGACAATTACCCTGATACTTATCAGCCAGCCCTGTTGCCAAAATCACGGCACCCGCCTGGGTTTTTGCAAGCTGATCGATGTATTTCGGGTTGCTGACAAAAGCTAAATCATTGCTCGATGCCGAACTCAACGTACCCAAACCAGAAATTTTAGCCGCATCATTCCCTTGGACCTTAGCACCCAAGAATTCTGCTATCTGTTTAAGGCTATATGATTTAGGCATTAAGCTATCCAGACCCTGAACTTATTCTGGTTTTGGCTGCGATTTAATGTCAATACGATTTGAAACCTGTTTGGTAATAGAAGATTCTGGGGAAGCTAATAAAACAGATTCGGCACGAAGTAAAAGGGTTATACCTTCCTCTTTTACAATTTCTTGGATCGACTGCTCAACCAACGGCGCAAGGTTCTGCAATATACGCTGTTCAAGTTGTTTTTGTTCCGAACTTAGTTTTTGAATCGCTAGCTCGGCATCTGCTTTTACATAGCTCATTTTCTTTTGATGCTCGGCAAACTGCTCAGCAGACCAAGTTAAGCGCTGCTTTTCAGCTTCAGCTGCCATTGCCTGAAAATCAGCCGATGAACTTTCATAATTAGCCTTTAAGCTCAAAAAATCTGCACTTTCCTCAAAAGTTTTAAGATAGGTTTGGGCGACAGCTGAGCTGAAAATGGCTGCTTTTGCATCAACCACTGCAATTTTATTTACCATCTCAGCCGATGACGCTAATGGTGCTAGTGCTAAAGTACTAAGAATTGCCCACAAACACGTTACCTTTGCTATTTTTATAATCATTTTTTCTAACCCTTTTTCTAAATTTTAAAATTGATTGCCTAAAGAAAACTGAAACATTTCTGTTTCATCATACTCACTGGCATTTAGTGGTTTAGCGTAGCTAAAGGTCAATGGACCCATTGCACTCAACCAAGTAACACCAACCCCTACTGAGTATCTTAACTCACCCACATCCGGTTTAAAGCAATTTAACTGAGTATCACCGCATTTTGTGTTAAAAATATTGCCGGCATCAATAAAGAATGCCGATTGCATTGACCGCTTGTCTTTAACAAAGGGCATCGGGAAAATTACTTCCGATCCAAACTCAATTTGAACATTGCCTCCAATAGGGTCCGGACGATTATAAACCGATGTGTTATTACAGCTTTCAGCAGAACCGGAACAGGGCGTATCCTGTGGGCCTAAACTATTAGATTCAAATCCTCTTACAGAGCCAAAACCACCACCATAAAAGTTTTTAAAGAATGGTAATTGCGAAGTGTCACCATAACTCTCTCCGTAACCAAGGTCAGCTCTAAGCTTAAGGGATAGTGAACGGGTTAAACCTCGTAAATATTGCCCCTTATAAGTCGCTTTGTAATATTCTAGCCCGGAACCAGGTAGGGCAATATTTAATGCCACACTCTGCGATGCTCCTCTGGTAGCAAAGATTCCCCGATTTAAGGTTGACTTGCGCCAGTTAAGATTTAAATTAAATACATCGAACTTACTACCGTTAGTATCGATAAAACTTCTTATTTCCTGAGAAGCAAAGTTGCCGTAACGAATATCTAAATTTTCAAAACCAAAGCCAAAACCTATGCGCTCCACTTCAGAAATTGGATATCCCCAGTTTACATTAGCGCCTTTGGCATTAGTTGAAAAACTTGAAACATTGATTTGATCGTAATCAGTTTCACGAGCAAAGATACTGTAACCTACACTGACACCATCTACAGTAAAATAGGGCTCTGTAAAACCTATATTCACTGATTCTTGATACGTGCTACGGTTAATGCCTACTGATAGCTTTTTTCCTGAACCAAGAAAATTGTTTTCGGATAGATTGGCGCCTAAAACAGTGCCATAACCCTGAGCATAACCAATACTGGCACCAATTGAACCTGAGGGTTGCTCCTCTACTGAATAGACTACATCTATCTGGTCATTGACGTTGGCAACAGGCACATTTTCAACGTTGACTTCTTTGAAGAAACCCAAGCGCTCTAGTCTCACTTTAGACGACTCAATTAAGGCATTATTAGCCGATGAACCTTCCATTTGCCGCATCTCACGACGCAATACCTCATCTTCTGTTTTGGTATTACCTCTAAACTCAATACGGCGAACATAGGCGCGCATTCCGGGCATTAGAACAAAGGTGACTTTTGCCGTGTTGTCTTCTTTGTTTAATTCTGGATACCCTTCAACCTTGGCAAAGGTATATCCCTCATTGCCATAGCGCCGAGTAATAAGCTCGCTTGAGGTGGTCATTAATGACTGCGAAAAGCGCATGCCTTCTCGCATAAGAATCATGCCACGGATGTCTTTTTCAGGGATCTTTAACTCACCCGATAGCTCAATGTCACTAATCGAGTAGGTACCGCCCTCCTCTAGAGTGATGGTAATAAAAACTGACTTCTTGTCTGCACTCACAGAGACCTGAGTATTTTTTACCTCAAAAGCCAGATATCCCCGGTCCAAATACCAAGTTTCCAAGGTCTCTAAATCACCGGTTAATTTTTCTCTTGAATATTTATCATTTCCGCTCAAAAAAGACAAAAAGCCAGTCTCGTTTTGTTCGAAATCTTCGCGAAGCTCCTGCTCAGTAAAACTTTTATTACCAATAATATTAATATGTCTTATTTTAGCAACTGCGCCTTCGTCAATATCAATGTTAAGCGCCACTCGATTACGTGGTAAGTTTTCAACATTATTTGTTACAGTCGCACCATAACGACCCTGAGAGACGTATTGACGTTGAAGTTCTTGAGCCATCGCCTCTAGGACAGATTGATGAAATATCTGACCTTCATCTAACCCATTATCAGTCAGCGCATCCATGAGCTGTTCAGTTTGAATTGCCTTGTTACCTTTAAGGGTAATTTCAGCGATAGCAGGTCTTTCTTGAACTACCACCACCAGTACTTCCTCTTCTTTAATTAAAGAAATATCGGAAAAAAAACCCGTTTTGAAAATTGACCTTGAGGCTTCAGTAATCGAAGATTGATCAATCATATCTCCCACTTTTATAGGGAGTGCAGCAAAAACAGTACCCGCAGATACACGTTGCAAGCCTTCAATTCTAATATCAGCTACTTGAAAAAAAGCTGCATATGCAACTGATACATTACCAAGAAGCCCGAGACAGAGCCCAAAAAGAAGTCGTTTCATGAAAAAGAATCTGCCTATTTATAATTCTATTGTAAAAAAACCTAAACTGGTCGCGTCAAGTCGTTAAATGTTGCAAACAACATCAAGCTAACCAACAAGATAAATCCGATCTTATAACCAATCATTTGTATATGATCTGAAACTGGAGATCCCTTGACCCACTCAACGAAACAATACACTAAATGCCCACCATCTAAAACCGGAATTGGCAACAGATTCATAACCCCAAGCATTATACTTAAGATAGCAATAAAACGAATAAAATTATCAAACCCAGCTCTGGCTGTATCCCCTGCCATTTTAGCAATGGTGACAGGACCACTTAAGTTCTTAGGTGATATCTCACCGATCACCAACTTACCTAAAGATGAAAGGATAAAACCCGAAGTAGAATAGGTTTCTTGTACACCGCGAGCCAATGCCCCAAAAACGCCATAACTAACTTCACGGCGCAAATATTCTGGGTACTGCCCTTTTACACCCAATTGGACACCAAGCTGACCCACTGTCTGCCCTTCTTTAATTACGGATGCTGGCGTGACCTCAAGAGAAATCAATTGCCCAGAAGATTGGTTTCCAATGGGTCTTTCGAGATCAATAATTAGCGGCTGATTAGCATTGGACGCCACAGTATCAATAAATTGGTTTGCGCTAGTAATCATTTGTCCATTAATCGCAATCAGGATATCGTTTTGCTGTAACCCAGCCTGGTAACCCGAGCCGCTTTCTAACACAGCACCAAGAACCAAGGCTTCAAATTCAAACACTGGCATCACACCCAGCTCTCTTAGTGGTGAGGGATTGTCTGCCTCTCGCAACCAGGAAATTACGGGAACCGACAACTGCATTTCATCCTCTGAATCAGCACTCATAACTGTAAGCGGAATATCCCCAGTAACGCCAATATAATCAAACAACTGTCTGTTAACTGAGTTCCATGTAGTGGTTGGCACTTGATTCACCGATGTAATTTCCATACCCACTTGGAGCCCCGCGGTGCTAGCGAGTGAAGTGGCTTCCACCTCACCAATGACAGGCGCCAAGCCCTTTTCACCACCAAGAAAAAGCACCCAAAATGCTAATATCGCCAGTAAAAAGTTTGCTACAGGACCGGCGCTGATAATGGCCATTCGCTGACCAACTGTTTTTGAATTAAAGGCATAGGGCCGATCCTTTTCTGAAATCGTCTCAACACGCTCATCAAGCATTTTTACATAGCCGCCCAGAGGTAAAAGTGACAGTACAAATTCAGTATTCTGCTTGTCACGCCATGAGAGGAGTGTTTTGCCAAAACCGATTGAGAATTTTTCTACTTTTACACCACAGCGTCTAGCCACCCAAAAGTGACCAAACTCGTGAATAGTGACCAACACACCAAACGCGATAAAGGTAAAAAACAATGTTTCGAGTAATGCCATGGTTTATAACTCTAGCTGTTTAACCATTGATAATGCTGTGCACCGTGCACGAGTATCTGATTCTTGGACAGCAGCAAGTGTATCTGGTTCAAAAAAATCAAAGGTATTCAAGGTTTGCTCAACTACCTTTGCAATATCTGTAAAACCCATTCTTTGTTTAAGGAAGGCATCCACTGCAATTTCATTTGCCGCATTAAGTACTGCAGGGGCATCACCGGCAACCTCAGCTGCTTGATAGGCCAATTTCAAGCAGGGAAATGCCTCTAAATCAGGCTGCTCAAAGCTTAACTGCGCAATTTCCGCTAAATCTAAATCGGGTACATTAGAGCTAATCCTTTGGGGCCAAGCCAAACCATGAGCAATTGGCGTTCGCATATCGGGATTACCCAACTGAGCGATAACTGAACCATCAACATATTGAACCAATGAATGGACAATGCTTTGTGGATGAATCAGTACATCAATATTTTTAATATCCGTATCAAAAAGCCATTTGGCTTCGATACATTCTAGCCCCTTATTCATCATTGAGGCCGAATCAACGGATATTTTATTNNGAAAGAATCAATTTTTTGACAGCAGCCTGACCGTTTATCCCATTATCACTAGGTAAACATTGAAAAATCGCATTATGCTCACTATCAATGGGTAACAAATTAGTACCATGCTGCTGTACCGCACGCATAAAGATAGAGCCCGCCATTACCAGGGATTCTTTATTAGCAAGTAACACCTTTTTGGAAGATTCAACAGCAGACAGTGTTGGCAATAGTCCAGCCGCACCGACAATAGCGGCCATGACCACTTGCACCTGCTGGTTGCTTGCGACATCACAGAGTGCCTGCTCACCGAAAAGCACCTCTGTCTGGCCTTTTAAATCCTGAATTAACTGGCTGAGTTGTTTGGCCGAAGCCTCATCAGTGACCACAGCATACTTGGCATTAAATTCAACAGATTGCTGGGCCAAAAGCTTGAGCTGGCTCTGGCCTGTAAGAGCAAATACTGAATATTTATCCGGATGTTGGCCGATGACATCTAAAGTGCTTCGTCCAATGGAGCCAGTTGCGCCTAAAATAGTGATCGATTGCATAATCTAAAACGGGTTAGCCATATAGAGAATGACTAAGAATAATGGCAAAGCGGCCATAACACCATCCAAACGATCTAAAACACCGCCATGTCCAGGTAATAATGAACTGCTATCTTTAACCCCGCGCTGGCGTTTTATCATGCTTTCAAAAAGGTCGCCCACCACTGAGATAAGACCTACCGGAATAATTAACAAGGCAAGACTGATTAAATTAGTGTCAGGTAATACAATTTTTAGGGCAATTATTAAGGGGAATTGAAATAGCAGCCCGCCCATCAGCCCTTCCCATGTCTTTCCGGGGCTAATTGTCGGCGCTAACTTATGGCGCCCAAACAACTTCCCCACTACATAGCCACCCACATCTGCCAGAACCACCGTGGTAATGGCCAAGCCAAGCAACCATTTTCCATTATTCATCATTAAAATAGTGATGATAGCTAGCCAAGTAGATACCAGCAATATCAATCCAATAATCGCCATAACTGGCTTTGGAGACCAAAGGATCGCACTAGAGGGGAAACCCTGCAACCAAAGAAAAATTATCGCCCAGAAGGCCACCACTAAGGCACAGATGTTATAGCTAGCCAATACATCAAATTGAGCATGGAAGCCCACGTGATAACCGGTTGCAACCATACACAGGCCAAGCGCAAGCAAAAAGCCATATTTAGAAAATTTTGTTTTGAAAGTAGCAAGATCAGCCCATTCCCATCCGGCCACTAAAATCGCGAAAATCATGATTTGCCCAAAAATAAAGGGCGATAAAAACACTAACGCCGAGGCAAAAAAAGCAACTAATATGGTGGCTGTTATCAAGCGTGGTTTAAGCATAGAATCCCAAATTTTAGTTATTATTGGCTAATTCGTTCTCTGGCTCACGGGAACCAAAGCGACGCTGCCTTGAATAATAGTCTTCAATAGCATGTTGAAAAGCATTTTCATCAAAATCAGGCCAATAGCAGTCAGTAAAATAAAGCTCGGTATATGCCATTTGCCAAAGCATAAAGTTACTAATCCGCTGCTCTCCAGCGGTACGAATACATAAATCCGGTGACGTTGTTGCACCTGCTGTAAAATACTCGTCTAGATTATCAGCATGTATTTGATCCAGAGATAGGTCTCCTGCAACGACTTTTGCAGCTAATTCGCGAGTAGCCTCGGCAATTTCCCATCGTCCACCGTAGTCGACATAGATATGCAGGTTTAACTCGCCGTTTTGAGTGAGCTTTTCAGCTTTATCAATTTGCTGATTGAGTCGCTGACTGAAACGATCGCGATTACCAATAATTTTGAGACGAATATTATCATCCTTTAAAACCTTGGCTTCTTGTTTCAGGTAAGAGGAAAATAAGGACATTAAGCCTCGCACTTCTAGTGCTGGACGGTGCCAATTTTCACTACTGAAGGCAAACAGGCTGACCGTTTGAATACCCTGTAGACGAGCATGAGGAAGCAGGCCACGAATTCGCTCTGCACCTGCCCTATGACCTGCTATCCCAGTAAGTCCTCGCTGCTTAGCCCAGCGATTATTACCATCCATAATAATCGCTACATGCTTAAGCGGGTGTGCCGAAACGCTGGGTTCTTTGCTCATGTTTTTAACAAGAGAATTAGATCTCCATTAAGTCCTTTTCTTTTGCTGTAAGTGCTTCTTCTACTCGAGCAATAAATTTATCGGTTATCTTTTGCACGTCATCCTGTCCTTTGCGTTCCTCGTCTTCACTGATTTCTTTCTCTTTTAACAGATCTTTGATGTCAGAAAGAACATCGCGACGAATATTTCGAATTGAAATACGTGATCCCTCTGCTTCTTGACGCGCCTGCTTGCCGTAGGTTCGTCTAGTCTCCTCAGTTAAAGGGGGCAAGGGAATACGAATCACTGTACCAGCTGTACTAGGGTTTAGGCCCAGTTCTGATTTCATAATGGCTTTTTCAATTTCGGGGACAAG
>ENA-UZWV01006430-UZWV01006430.1-metagenome-genome-assembly--contig:-Day-3-1m-contig-6430_pt1 | contig 10270 bp, 10 predicted proteins | sample MGYA00260342_ERZ794902 | MGnify/ENA metagenome assembly ERZ794902
CAGAGGAGCTCGATAAAAAGCCTGCTAATGATAGCTTTACGGACATAAATTTTGATGACATTTAATAGCTCTTGTAAAATATCATTGTAATAAAAATAGCGTCCTTAACTTACAGTAGTACCATTAAGTACACTCTCTTCTGGGGACAACAAAATAACTTTTGAACCATCTAAAGCGCCCAAAACTAAGCATTGGCTTGAAAAATTAGCAATTTGTTTATCATAAAAATTAACATTAGCTATGATTTGTTTATTTAATAAATCCTCTTCAGAATAAAGAGATGTAATCTGAGCAGAAGACTTTTTAATTCCTAAAAGACCAAAATCTATAGTAAGTTTATAAGCTGGCTTGTGTGCTTCCTCAAAGCTGGAAACTTTCACTATAGTTCCTATTCTTAAATCAATTTTAGAGAAATCCTCAAATGAAATAGTAGTACTCATATCATAATAATAATAAATTAAATATATAAATATTTATGTACTAATATGCAAAAAATACAAATCTTTGTATATTTAATTTCAATTAAATTAAAATGGCTAAAACATCTTCAAATATGCTTCCATTGGGCACAGAAGCTCCAAGTTTCAAATTATTGGACACAATATCAGGGGTTGAAAGATCATTAAACGAGCTTAAAGGCCCTAATGGAACAATAGTAATGTTTATTTGCAATCATTGTCCATATGTAATTCATATTAATCAAGAATTGGTATTGATAGCAAAAGAACTTTCGACAAAAGGAATTAAAGTTATTGCAATTTCAAGTAATGACACTGAAAATTACCCACAAGATGGTCCGATAGCCATGGAGCTTCACGCAAGAAGAATGAAGTATTCATTTCCATATCTTTATGATAAAACTCAACAAATCGCTAAGGCATATGATGCCACTTGCACCCCAGATTTTTATTTATTTAACCCTGAATTAAAACTTACATACAGAGGACAACTTGATGAATCTAGACCAGGAAACGATATTCCTGTGAATGGAAGTGACCTAAGACATGCTGTAAGTTGTTTAATAAAAAACAAGAATAATACAAGAACCCAAAAACCAAGTATAGGGTGTAGTATAAAATGGAAACAAAACTAATTATCATGTTTTATTTCACACAAATAAAATTAATCTTGGACTTTGATAATTTCTAAATCTTTGTGCTTGAGTATAAAACCAGTTTCATTTTTATAACCACCACTGTTATTACGTGTATACTTAAATTTATTGGCAATATAACTAGTTTGAATATTCGAGGAATTTTCAAAGAGTGTCCCAAAATTACTAAGTCGAAGTAGAACATCCATTGTCAAATCGAATCCTCTAATTGCATATTTGTTAGGAAACGTTCCAAATTGAGCTAAATATTTTTGGTTAAAAGCTTCAGGAAGCTCCATATTATAATTCACTGATGGATACTGAAAATGCAAATTAGACAAATCATAATTGGATACATTTAAGCCTTCAAATGACCTATTGTATGATGTTGTCATAAGTATTATTTCACGTTCAACCTCAATCTCATTGTCCTCATCATCTACTACAACTGTTATTCCATTCATCGCATTTAACATGCTTGTCACATTGGAAATAAAACCTTCATTATTAGACTCTAGAAAAACAATAGTTCTTCCTGATAAAAGTACTTTCTGAATATCCTCCAGCATTAAATAAAACTGCTCAACATCCTTATTATCAATTTTTGATTTCATCAAAGTAGCTGATGGAAACACTGTCTTTAAATAATTGGCAGTCGCCTTGGATTTGGAATCATGAATAATTAAAGTTTGATGTGGGATAGTATCTGTTTTAACATAAGATACCATTTTATTTCTCAACCACTCTGGTTCTGGGATAGTTTGAAACAAGTTAAAATAATTACTTTTAAGTTTAACAAAAGGGGAAACAACAGGTAAACTGTCTGATAAAAGATATTGAGCTGTCAACTCAAGATTCTGTAAAGAAATTGGTCCAAGAACCACATCGAATTTAGAAAAATCAGTATGATCCAAAATAGTTTTTAAATCTAGCGCATTAGCATTAGTGTCAAAAACATCTAAGTTTACTGAAATCCCTAACTGTTTAACAGAATCTATTGCAACTATAACCCCAGAATAAAAATCCGTGGCAATATTAATATATCCATCTCGACTTAATTGCTCCTTTGCTAGCTCTAAGGAGTCTAAATCGATACTCTTTGTCTTGAAGGGTAATAAAAGGGCTAGGTTTTTGGGAGATAAATCTTTTAAGCTGTCTCTAAGAGAGGTTGTGGAAATAAATGTATTTTCTATGTCATTAATACTTGATTTTGGAACCTTTAAGACCATACCCAACTTTAGTCCATCATTTTCAAGTTCTGGGTTTAATGTCATTAGTAATTCTTTAGAAAGTCCTAATTTTTTTTCAAGTCTATAAAAACCTTCACTTGCTTTTACAGTATAATAACTAAACTGGCCTTCTTCATTCTGCCTTTTGATTTTCTTGAAAACTGGGATATTTAATTTTTTTCCGCGTCTTAACTTTTTATATTGTAAGCTCTTATTGTGATCATTTAGATCTTCAATTGAAACGTTATATTTTTGAGAAATACTAAAAAGTGTTTCTTTTCGTCGAACTTTATGAATTTTATAAGAATCAAATACCTTTTCAACAACTAGAGTATCTAATTTAACTAAAGTTAACTCGGGAATAACTAAAATCGAGTCCACGACCAAACTTGAGGTCACATTTGCATTTGAGGCATAAATATCAGAAATAGATACTTTATAGAGTTTTGCAATACTTTCAATAGATTCACCGGCTTTTACACTATGTTTTATTAAATTTTGAGCATAATTAGTAAAGCTTAAAACTAAGACTCCTAAAAACATTAATAAATTCTTCATATGCTTACTTTAACTACCCCAATTAGCTTGGAGTTAAACTTACTTACTCCCACTCTATAGTTGCCGGAGGCTTTGAGCTAATATCATAAACAACTCTATTAACTCCTTTTACTTTATTTATTATATCATTAGATGTTTTCTGAAGAAACTCATAAGGTAAATTTACCCAATCAGCAGTCATTCCATCTGTGCTTTCAACAGCCCTTAGAGCAACACATTTTTCATAAGTACGTTCATCACCCATTACTCCAACGCTATTAACTGGTAATAAAATAGCACCTGCTTGCCAAACTCTATCGTATAGGCCCCATTCTTTTAAACCATTTATGAATACAGCATCTACCTCTTGTAAAATACGAACTTTTTCAAAAGTAATATCGCCTAAAATTCGAATGGCAAGACCAGGTCCTGGAAACGGATGTCGACCTAGTATCTTAGAATCAATTCCCATTGAGGCGCCAACTCGTCTAACTTCGTCCTTAAACAAAGCCTTAAGAGGTTCTACAACTTTTAATTTCATAAAGTCTGGTAAGCCACCTACGTTATGGTGACTTTTAATCGTAGCGCTTGGCCCTCCAGTAGCAGAAACACTTTCAATCACATCTGGATAAATAGTGCCTTGAGCAAGCCATTTGACATCCTTTATCATTTGTGCTTCATCATCAAATACTTCAATGAACACACGGCCAATAGCTTTACGTTTAAGCTCTGGATCTTCAAGTCCAGCCAACGCCTTTAAAAAACGTTTGGAAGCGTCAACTCCTTTGACATTAAGCCCCATTCCTTCGTATTGAGTTAGAACACTTGAAAATTCATCTTTTCTAAGCAATCCATTATTCACAAAAATGCAATAGAGGTTTTCCCCAATAGCTTTATGTAAAAGAATAGCTGCAACAGTTGAATCTACTCCACCGGACAACCCCAAAACAACTTTATCGTTTTGAAGTTTAGATTTTAAGTCCATAACAGTTTCATCCACAAACGAATCAGGTGTCCAATCTTGATTTAATCCAGCAATAGAAACTAAAAAGTTTTGCAGTATAAGTTTTCCATCACTAGAATGGTATACTTCAGGATGAAACTGAATTGCAAAAGTCGTTTCCCCTTCAATTTTATAGGCAGCATTGGTTACATCAGCTGTACTTGCTAATAAGATACCATTAGCAGGTAATTCTTTAATCGTGTCACTGTGACTCATCCAAACCTGACTTCCAGAGTTAACTCCATTGAAAAAGGTTTCATTTTCCATAACATATGACAAATTAGCACGTCCGTACTCTCTAGTGTTTGATGGTGAAACAGAACCTCCATAAAAATGAGCCAAATACTGAGCTCCATAACAAACAGCTAACAGTGGTTTAATCCCACGTATTTGAGATAAGTCTGGATGTAGAGCATCTTCTCCCCTTACAGAATGTGGGCTTCCTGAGAGTATGACAGCATTAAATTCATCTAAGTTAGTTGGAATTTTATTGAAGGGATGAATCTCACAATAAATATTAAGCTCTCTTACGCGTCTTGCTATAAGTTGAGTATATTGAGATCCGAAATCGAGTACTAAAACCTTATCATGTAGCATATTCAAAAGTAATATTTAAAAATAAAATTAAGCAAATAATTATAAGATTTATAGATAAAAAATGTGAAAATTTTGCTGAAAAGGAGATAACTCAAGTTTCAATCTTTCAATAAATTCATCACCATAGTCAATATAAAAATCAGAGAAGTTTGAGAAACGCTCTTGAAGACTTCCATTAGGAAAAAGTTTTAGCTGTATTTCGTCCAAATGTCTAACATAATTGATATGAGATTTCTTTTCTGCTTTAAGTAACCTTTTCTCTAAGACCTCTAAGCCCTTTATTTGCTTTTTTTCTTGGGCAGATACGGCACCAATAAAAGACTTATCTGTCTGACTAGCAATATCATAAAGCTTCAAAAACTGTTTTTTCAAGATAGCTTTTTGATCAGAAAAATCGATGGGAAACTTTGATATTTTTTTAATTTGAGAATCAATTAAAGATTGTTTATTTTCAAATAAATTTAAAGTAGATACCTTTAATTTATCTAACTTCTGTTGTTGTTCGAACGTTACAAGGAGGGCTGCATTACGATGTAATAAAATTGGAAAACTAATTTGTTCAGACTGAAAATATTTTTTAAGTTGAAGCCAATACGATAACTCACTACCACCGCCTATGTAACAAAGATTAGGCAAAATAGTTTCTTGATACAAAGGACGCATAATGACATTGGGAGAAAATCGCTCTGGATATAAATTGAGTTCTTCTAAAATACCATTTAAATCCCAGGACAGCTGAGTGTTTATGACACTATAAACTTCTTCCTTAAATATAATTCGTTCACGTATGTTGTCTTTGAGATAAAATAAATTGATTTCTCTGGGGTTCACTTGAATTTTATAATCTTCATCAATTGATTTGAGCTCATCATTAGTCTGTGAAATAAATTTGAAAGCGTTACTAGACGTCAGTTCTGTAGTGACTGCAGGAATAAATAAGCGCTTTAGACTAGGGTCGTTTCCATCAACTACAATTAAATCATCTCCTTCAAATAGAGTATGTACTAAATAGCGTGTAGCATTCGCTAAGTTTGAATGATTTAGATAAGTGTTTTTAACTAATTCCAATAGAGTATTTGCATTGGCGGTTTTTCCTAATTCGTTAGAAAATAAATTTATCAACTCAACTAATTCAGAGGTATCTATTAAACCAACAGCTCCAGATGTCTTTTTAGACCATTGAAATCGATTGTTCTGAAAATTAAAGTGATTTATTTCTTCAAAATCATGATCTTCAGAAGCCATCCAAAAAATAGGAATATAATTATTTTCTGGATCCTTAATCTTTAACTCCTTTGCAAGATTTATAGTTGTTATAATTTTATACAAAAAGTAAATCGGCCCCCCCAATAGGTTCAACTGATGTCCCGTCGTTACTGTAAATGTATTTTCTTTGGCAAGAGACTGAATTCTACTTTTTATTGGTTCAGAAGGTATCCATTCAGCATATTGCCGCAACAATGAACTAACTAAAACTTCTCTTTTTGTAATTGAAAACTCTGCTTTTTTAGCATTTAATTGGGGCTTAAAATTTTCTAGTATTGGATAGCGATTATATAGAGATTGAAGTTTTGGATATTTTTCTACATAATCACAAATAAGCTTTGAAGCGTAAGCAGTGTCTCGAAATGAAATACAGTCTGTTGGCATAGCATTAACTTATTATACGTAAAAATAGTTAATTTGATAAGCAATTACTAACAAAAAGGTTTACAACACCACTTCTGCATACAAATCAAAATCTGCAGCTTCAGTAACTTTAACTGTGGTAAACTCCCCAATTTTGAGGTAAGTTTTTGTTGCATCTATTAAAACTTCATTATCAACATCTGGGGAATCAAACTCAGTTCTTCCAACAAAGTAAGAACCTTCTTTACGATCTATAACTACTTTAAAAGTCTCTCCTATTTTGGCTTGATTCAACTCCCAAGAAATCTGAGATTGAATTTCCATAATTTCATTAGCTCTTGCTAATTTTACTTTTTCTGGCACATCATCTTCTAAATTAAACGCATGTGTATTTTCTTCATGGGAATAGGTGAAACAGCCCAAACGTTCAAAACGCATCGCTTCTACCCAATTTTTTAATGTTTGATAATCCTCTTCTGTTTCACCAGGATACCCCACAATTAAAGTAGTTCTGATAGTCATTTCAGGAACCGCTTCTCTAAACTTTGTTAGTAGTTTTGTGGTTTTGGCTTGCGTTGTTCCTCTACGCATACTTTTAAGAACTCTATCTGAAATATGTTGTAATGGAATATCTAAATAATTACAGATTTTAGGTTCGCGTTTCATGACATCTAAAACATCTAAAGGGAAGCCAGTTGGAAATGCATAATGCATACGAATCCATTCCACTCCTTGAACCTTTACCAACGCTTCCAAAAGCTCTGCTAAGTTTCTTTTTTTATATAAATCTAAACCGTAATATGTTAGATCTTGAGCAATCAAAATCAATTCTTTAACCCCATCAGCTGCTAATTTCTCAGCTTCAATAACTAGGTTCTCAATAGGAGTTGATTTGTGTTTGCCTCGCATCAATGGAATAGCACAAAAACTACAAGGTCGATCACAACCTTCAGCAATTTTTAGGTACGCATAGTTCTTTGGAGTGGTTGTTAAACGTTCTCCTACAAGTTCATGCTTATAGTCTGCTCCTAAAGCCTTTAATAGTTGAGGAAGTTCGGTGGTTCCGAAATACTGATCAACGTTAGGAATTTCTTTCTGTAAATCTGGCTTGTAACGCTCACTTAAACAGCCCGTCACGAATACTTTATCAACTTCACCATCTTCTTTCTTCTGCATATAATCTAAGATGGTATTTACACTTTCTTCTTTGGCATTATTAATAAAACCACAAGTGTTAATAACCACTACATTACCTTCATCTTCGTGGACTACATCTTTTCCACTGGCTTTAAGTTGACCCATCAATACTTCACTGTCATAGATATTCTTACTACAGCCCAAGGTGATCACATTAATTTTATTCTTCTTAAGTGTTTTGGTTCTCATAATTTGCTATTAATAATGGAGGTTATTTGAAAAATGAATCAACAAATTCAAACTTATTAAATACTTGAAGGTCTTCGACCCCTTCTCCTACTCCTATATATCTAACAGGGATTTGAAACTCATCACTGATTCCAATGACTACTCCTCCCTTTGCAGTCCCATCTAATTTGGTAATTGCCAAAGCAGTAACTTCAGTAGCAGCTGTAAATTGCTTAGCTTGCTCAAAAGCGTTCTGTCCAGTGGAGCCGTCAAGAACCAATAAAACTTCGTGAGGGGAATGATCAACTACTTTTTGCATAACTCGTTTGACTTTAGTTAATTCATTCATCAAATTAACCTTGTTATGTAAACGCCCGGCAGTATCAATAATTACAACATCTGCATTTGAATTAACTGCACTTTGGAGTGTATCAAAAGCAACGGACGCAGGATCGCTACCCATTGATTGCTTAATAATAGGAACACCTACTCGATCTGACCAAACTTGTAACTGATCAATAGCTGCAGCTCTAAATGTGTCCGCAGCCCCAAGAACTACACTTAAACCTTGTTTTTTTAATTGATATGCTAGTTTACCTATAGTTGTTGTTTTTCCAGCTCCATTAACACCCACAACCATGATAACATAAGGCTTGTTTGTTTCTGGAATAGAAAATACGGTTGATTCTCCAGAATTAGTTTCGGAAAGCAAACCTGCAATTTCTTCTCTAAGAATAAAGTTTAGAGCTTCAGTCCCAACGTATTTATCTTTGGCAACCCGAGCTTCAATTCGATCAATCACTTTAAGGGTGGTATTGACCCCTACATCGCTAGTGACCAAAACCTCTTCTAAATCATCTAATACATCCGCATCTACTTTAGACTTACCGACTACAGCTTTGCTTAATTTATCAAAAAAGGTAGAACTCGACTTCTCAAGACCTTTATCTAAGGTCGCCTTTTTTTCTGATGAAAATATGTTTTTAAAAAAACTCATAAGTAAACAATATATATTTACAAAAATAGCATTAAATGCGAGGAAATTGAAAAAATAAAAAGCTGCTTTGTAATAAAGCAGCTTTAGATATGATGTAGTAGGAAAATTTTATTTTTTACTTAAAAATTCATTTACCTTTTCGGGCGCCATAATAGATTCAACAAAAATATAAGCTCCAGATTTCTCTGATTTAACCATTTTAATCGCTTTAGTAAGACGCTTTGATCCAGTTTGTAAGGATGCTACTGATTTCTTTGCCATGATTTAATTATTATTACGTTTGAAAATTACTTTCGTAACTTTTAAATTTATTTAATTTCTTTGTGAACCGTCATTCTCTTAAGTATGGAGTTAAATTTCTTTATTTCCATACGATCAGGGGTGTTCTTTTTGTTCTTTGTTGTAATATATCTAGAAGTTCCCGGTTTACCAGACTCTTTGTGCTCAGTGCACTCTAAAATTACTTGAACTCTGTTTCCTCTTTTTGCCATTTTACAATGCTTTTATTGCTCGTTTATTTTAAAAAACCTGCTGTCTTTGCTTCTTTTATTGCTGCTTGAATACCAATTTTGTTTATGGTTTTCAAAGCGGCAGTAGAGATCCTTAGTGTTACCCAGCTATCTTCTTCTGGAATGTAAAAACGTTTTTTGATTAAATTAACATTAAATCTACGCTTAGTCCTGTTTAAGGCTTTAGATACATTGTTTCCAAACATTGCTCTTTTACCAGTAAGTTCACAAATTCTTGACATTTTTCTTAACTTTAATTATTTTATCGTTTAAAAACGAGGTGCAAAAATACGAATTCTTTAGAAGTACGCAAACTTTATTTTAGCATTTTTTAAATATTTCTTTCTGAAATAAAGTAAAAGCCATAGTTACTGATTTCTGAACTACCCTAAGACGTTGTTTTCCAAAATTAAACCGCTGTGAAAATACACCATCTGGAGATGCAATAGCTATACAAACAGTACCTATTTCAGCTTCAGAATTTGCTTTGGTAGGGCCTGCATTTCCTGTGGTTGCTAACCCATAGTCAGAAGTGAATAATTGTCTTACGTTTTCAGCCATAGCCTCAGCAACTTGAGTACTCACCACTGAATGCGCCTTGATAAGTTGAGGATTAACCTTTAAAATATCTGTCTTTGAATTCATCGCGTAAGCTACTAGCCCACCCTTAAAATAATTAGAAGCACCTGGATTTGCTGTTATATTTTCGGCAATCTTACCTCCAGTACAACTTTCAGCTACAGAAAGTGTTCTTCCTAACTTAGTCAACTGATCTCCTATAATTTGCTCAATGGTTGATTGCTCTTCAAATCCCACAAATACATCACTAATTAATGGAATTAAAGTAGCGACCTGAGCATCAACACTCTCAATGACCGCTTGCTTATCAAACCCTTTAGAAGACAATCTAAGACGAACTCTCCCTAGATTTGGGAGATATGCCAACTTTATTGAATCTGGCAAGGCAGACTCCCATCTCTTAATTCTGTCGGCTATGATACTTTCCCCTAAGCCGTAGGTTAATAGCGTCCTATGTAAAATAAATGGACGCGTGAATTTTTGAGAGATTCGTGGTAAAACCTCATTATTCATCAGAGCTTTCATTTCAAAAGGAACCCCGGGTAAGGAAATAAATATGGTATTGTTTTTTTCCATCCACATTCCAGGCGCACTTCCAGACTTATTCATCAAAGCTGTTGATCTTGAAAGCACTAATGATTGGTCAATATTAACTTGAAGGAGCGGTTGTTTTACAAAATTCTTCCATAAGTACTTTATATTTTCAAGAACCGCTTCATCATAGACTAAAGT